>JAABUQ010002393.1_pt1 | contig 37235 bp, 35 predicted proteins | sample 5560001 | NCBI WGS metagenome assembly JAABUQ01 (sample SAMN10711888, study PRJNA513371) | rock metagenome | isolation source: Antarctica rocks | place: Antarctica: Victoria Land, Finger Mt nord | collected 2015-12-18 | reverse complement strand
CACGCCGCTGCTTCTCATTCAGCCACGGCAGGATCGCTGCGAGCTTCTCTGCCAGGACCCTTTCGCCGTCCATTCCACCATGCTGCCATGCCTGCCTCTGGCAGGCTTATTCGTGCGCGGCTCCTAAGACGGGTGTGCTGGTGAAGCCCTGCCCGCTCAACCGGACAGTGCGCGTGGAGTGGGAGACAGACGCGGCCAACGACTACTTCGACCGCACGGACTCGCCCGGCGAGCTACTGATGGACCCTGGTGAACTGTGCGAGCACAAGCGCCTGTGGAACGGCGAGTTCACGGCTCGGTTCCGCCCACCATCTGGAGTGCAGGTCGGTGACCGCGTGACCATCGCGCTCACGGTCACCGACTTCGAGCGCGAGAAGTACCGCGATACGCCCAAGGGGCCGTTTACCAGCCGTTTCGAATTGGCGGTCGAGACTGAGGACAACTCGCCGCCCAATTCGTCTGGCAAGCCGAGCCCGAAGGCGCCCAACCCAAACGGCAAGGCGAAGGCGCCCCGGCTCGACCTGCCCACGATTACCGAGGTCCACCGCGACGAATGGAAGCCGGACTATACGGAGCACACCGCGCTGCGCATCCGGCACGGCGAGACAGATGATAACTACGTCTTTGTAGTCAACATGGACAACACCTTCTTGTTGACCGAGATGAAGCGGAGCGCCGCCACCGACAATCCCTGGTGGCGTTCTGGTTCAAGTACGGTCTGGCCCTCTGCGCGCTGGGAGTGCTCCAGGAGCAGCGGCAGCACGCAAAGGAGCTGGTCGCGGCGGATAAGGCGCCGAGTGCTGACGATGGTGAGGACGCTGGCGAAGACCTTGACGCGATTGGCCGCTTCACCGACGGCCTGGCGCGCGTCATCGTGCCCGTTATCCGCACGCTCTACAAAGGTCCCGGCCTCTCGGCGGAGTAGCCCAGGTAGCTGACAGACCGAGGCGGGACGGGCTTACTCCGCTGCCACCGGAGCTCTCCCGTCCGCCAGCCGGTGCAGGAGCAGTACCTCGTTCGCGGCGGCCTGCTCGCCTCGGGGGTCCTTGATGCGCATGTACCATCGACGGTGTGGCACGCGCCGCCACAGCGCCTCCTGCTCGGGCAGGCTGGTGTCAGCGAGGGGCTGATAGCCCGCGGCGTCCATCTCGGCCAGGTAGCGGGGGAGTTGCTGCTCCACGTCGCTGAAGGCGATCAGCTGCGCCACCACCGTGTCAGGCGCGATGACCTGCCGCACCACAGAGAGGGCCTTGCCCAAGGTGGTGAAGTAGTTCCTGAGTCCCGTCGGAGTTCGGCTCCCGAAACGATAGAACGATTCGCCGCGGCCGTCTTTCAGATCGGTGAGCCAGAATGGCGCCGGCGTCTCCCGTCGGCCGAGCACCTGCCAGCGGTGGTAGAGCACGTGGACGCCGGGATAGGGAGGCGAGGTCAGGACGAGTCGTGGGATGCCGGTGCGCCGGGCTCCGCGCAGCCAATAACCCAGGGCGGTGGTGGTGTTGACCAAGCGGCGGTTGCGCCGTACCTGCGCGGGCGACACGCCCTGCGCGGCGGCCGCGTTGAGGAACTCGGAGAGCCCCGCAAGCATCGCGTCAGTGGAGGTGACAACCCATGCCCGCACATCCTCCGTCGAGGGCAGGTCCTGCCGACTTTCCAGCGCCCACTGCCCGACCCGGAGGAGTACACAGCGCGCAAACCGTCGTCGGCGACTCGGTCGCAGGGTGGCAGCGCTCGCCGTGAAAGAAGCTAGCGTGTTCAGCAGGGTTGACGGGAGGTTCCGCAGCCGTGGATCCGTGAGATCAGCCTCCGTGCTCCGAACATTCGGCTCCATGGGTAGGGTCGCCCAGCGTCGCAAGGCATCGTGGTCCGCCCCGGACAGGGGCGTCGTTTTGACCAGGGTGACGAAATGCGCGAGCGGGTTGAGGTCGAGCCCGATGACCCGCCTCCCGCTGGCGAGGGCCTCGACGGCGGTCGTGCCACCGCCCACGAATGGATCGAGAACGATGTCCCCAGGTTCGGTGTATTGCTCTATTAGCCGACGGGCGAATTCGGGAGAAAACCGGGCTGGGTAGCGATAGAAGCCGTGGGTGTACCCTGACACGTACCCATCGGCCCGGACAGCTGCAACCAGTGGCTCCGTGGTGGGCGTCATCCGCCGCGCCGCACCTCGGTTGGCTGCTGGTGCGCGGCCCAGGCGTCCACCTCGCTTAGACGGAATTTGAGCAGGCGTCCGAGCCGATGGGAAGGCAGCCCCTTCTGCCGAACCCAGCGGTACACCGTGTCCTTCGCCACTCCGAGATGGCGGGCTACTGCATCTGCCGAATGCCAGGGCTCCACGTCGTTCACACTCGTCTTCAGCCTACAACCGTCGTCAAGAGTCGACGAACAATCACCATGAGCGGACACCTCTTGCAGGTCCGCAATGGTGCGCGGACCGTAAGGCACTGCAGCGACATGCTTTGACGTCGCAGTGGGTGTAACAGGGGCGCAGTCAGCGGCGAGTGGTGGCTGTTGGCGCGCGGAGGAGGCAAGCACTGCCGATGCGTTAGAATCGGTACCAGGGTCACGGCAGCCCAAAATCCCGTATGTTGGCGGCGCAGGACGGTCGAGCAGGAAGTGCCTGCGGTCCCTTCGAGGACCGCCGGCTACACGCCCGGGTACCACGCGACCCACTTCTGATCGAGCTTTTTCGCTGGTACCAGACTGCTGCGTGTGGTGAGCAACGCGGCGAGCGCGCCAAATCCGGCCTGGTCCATGCCCGCGAGCGGGGACGGAGCGAGTCTCGTCCCGGTGGCAATAGCTACGAGCTCGGCCGCAATCGGCTAGCTGTGTTCCTGCGGCCGCACCAGCCAGCGAGCAAGCGCCCGTACCGCGCCTGGACCTGAACCTGATCCGCGAACCCTTGCCACCCCGCGATGCTTCGGCCTCTAGCCCGCGCCGGCGCAGCTAGAATAGGACGCCTCCTCAGCGCCCCGACTTGACCACAGACCCGACTCCGGTGGCGGATCTACCGCAGGCACTGCGTCCGCGTCGGGCAAGCGGGCGAGCCGTGACGGGAAGGCGTGAACGACTCATGCTCGGGGACCTGGACCCAGCGTTGCGCGCGGTCCTGGAAGTCGAGTCTCGAGCGCTAACCGCGCACACACTGCCTTGCTCTCCGCTCCCTTTATGAGGGCGTGTGCGCAGTTTCCCTCGATAGGGTCGTGCTCCACCTTGAGTCCAAGTTCGTGTGGAATGCGCGCTACTAATACGCCTAGATAGTGACCCCTACCGGCGCGAGACGCGAGCGTCTCTTCGATGGTGGTGAGCCGTGCAACGTTGACGGATATTGCGCGATCTGGCTTACCGCTGGTGAAGTACGCTGCGGAGGAGACAATACCATCGCGGACGAAGTCAGGAAAAATTAGTCGGTATAGCTCGTCGTCGTGACGAATCTCGGTACGACACTCATGCACGATACGGAGCAACTGCCATTGTTGTGATCAGATCGACAGCCTGTGACGGGGAAGCATCGTGGAACTGTGGTCGGTCGCCGGTGCGGTCCACGACTAGACACTCAATGCTTCCATCCGGATGCACCTCGACCTCCACCGACCGCAAGCCAGCCCGCCATTCCATCTGGACGCCACCATCGGGAACTCCGACCACGAAAAACGGACGGAGAGACCTGTCGAGCAGTGGATAGCGACTGATAACCTCTCGCACGATCTTCTCGGCTTCGGAGATTGCCGCGGGGGCAATGGGATGCGCGTCGTCCCCGTCCCAATTGGGCTCTAACTGGGCGAGTACACGGACCTGCTGTACGACCTGATCAAGTGCTGCAAACTCCCTCCTTGCAGGAGCGCGCGACGCCGATGCGGATACGGCCAAGGGCGCCGCATAAGGGGATGCGGGAATCCTGGTTGCGCCCACAGTTCCAGTGTTGGGTACCGTGATGGTGCTCATTGCACTTGCTCCCCTTTCCCGCTGAGTGACCCCTCACTTCGCATCCTTGCCACGAGCTCCGCAAATCGGTCGATCGCGTCGGCGAAGCGCTCGGCCGGGATGGCGAATTCGTCAAGAATGCGTGCAGTTATAGGCTCGGTCCCCATGAGAGCCAAGAATTCCTCTGGGTTTGTCGCGAGCGGCAACGCGATTTGGGCCAAGGTCAGGACAAAATCCGAGCCGTTGAAGCTCACCACCACATGATTCGCGTAGCGAATCTCGCCCTCATAGTGGGTCGGCAGGCGCACCTGCAGTTGAACCTTCTCGGAACCCTGAGTGGGACTTTCTGTTCCGGATGGGGGGACCGCAGTATTATCGTGCCCGAGTTGCTCCATGGTCGTGGGCCACTCAGTGTACATCAGGCCGCCTCACGTGCGGTACAACGCGGCTGCGATGATATGCCACTATGCCACGCGCGAGCACTTGGGCGACGGATGAGCGGCTAGCCAAGAACGCTCGCCCCAGCCGCTCGGCGAGCTCGTCCACGGGGACCGCGGCCTGAACCTCGGACGGGGCGATCTGCTTCGCGAACTAGCGCACGCCGAGCGGAGACGTCTGCCAGAACAGGCTGGCGGACCCGTAGTGGAGATCGACCAGGGCGCGTGGCGCCACTTCTCGGGCTGGGCAGTGATGCTCGACCAGCGGTGCCGTACGGCATGGTGGCGGGGACAGCTAGCCGTTCGAGCCAGGCGACCAGCCAAGCGAGCTGCTCGGGCTCAACTGGTCCGACGTCGACCTGGTGGCCGGCCAGCTGCATATCCGCGCGCAGACCCAGCGCGGTCGGCGCCAGGAGCTCAAGTGCGGCCGCGGCCAGCGCACCCTGCGCCTACGCCCTTGGCTGGTCCACCTGCTTCGAGCGCACCGGGCCCGTCAGCATGTGACGAGGCTGCTAGCCGGGGAGAAGTGGCACGATCAGAACCTGGTCTTTCCCGGCCGCTACGGGAAGCCGCAGTGGTCCGGGCCCGTGCATGCGCGCTGGAAAGCGACGCTGGCTGCTGCCGGCCTCAGGGATGCCCGCTTCCACCACCTGCGCCACACCGCGGCGTCCCTGCTCCTGGCCGAGGGCGCCAGCCTGTTCGAGGTGTCGCGAACGTTGGGCCGCGCCACCCCCGGGACGACGGCGAATATCTACGGGCACCTGTCTGACGAGGCGGGCCGAGCGAGCGCTGGGCGGCGGCTGACGCGAGGGGCTAGGGCGTTGCTCCGCACACCCACGGCCCTCTGCCACCGGCTACGGCCCGTTCGTTACTCCGACTTCAGCGGCAGGTGGGCTCCGGCAGTCACTTCCAGCGGAGATGGAGGGCGCACCCTTCAGCCGTTGATGGGTCCCGGTGACGACGTGTTTAGAGGGTAAGGCAGAATTCTATCGTCGTCTGGTTGTACGGGTGGTTGTACAGACGCCTTGAGAGGCCGATTCCGAGATCGAAAAGGTGCCTGGAGGGGAGTAAGCCAGATTCTGTTCTAAGCGGCCATCTATCTCCGGCGGGCGAGCCGCCGGCCGGCCCGCGCCGGGCCGGTGCCCTCTACCCTGGCCTCGGCGAGCAGCGTCGTCGGCCATGCTCGAGGTTGCAGCAGGGAGGATTGCCCGTTTCAGCCACCGCGCCCGTCGGCCGTGGTCCGTTTCTGTTGCTCTAACTACCGGTTGCCCGGTCCCGGCTTGCGCCGGGCACCCCGCTCTACGCTGTCTGGACTTTCCTCTCCGGACATCTGCCGGAGCGGCCGCTCTCCCTCCAGGCCCGCTCAGTATACCCCGCCCCGGAGTCGGCGGCGCACACTCCCGAGCCCGACCAGCAGCACGCCGAGCGCGATCGGCAGGATCGTCATGCAGACAGTCGGCTCCTCGGTGCTGCCACCGCCGCCCTTGCCCATCTCCTTCGCCAGCGTCAGAGCCCCGCCGACAAGATCGTTCATCACGACCGAGAGATCCATGACTGCCCGCCCTTCTTCCAAGATAGTGGAGGTTGCCGCTATCTTAGCGCCCGCGGCCGACGACCGCGGTACGAGCGCGGCTCATAGACCAAGATCGCTATGTGAGCCTGGACCGCTGTACCCCAATTGCCATGTCAGCACGTTATTTCGTAGCAATCTGAAGGCTGAATATCCACGGACCTGAAACGCGGCGCTGCTGGGGAGCAGGGCCGGGTGTCGGAAGTGCGACGCCCACCAATTCACTTATCTGGACTGTCCACGTAGACCCGGCGGGACCCAGGGGCGTTGCGAAGAGTGTGTCGAAGAGCAGGGACCCGGGCGGAGTCTCGCTGCTACCCTGCGCACCCTTACTCGTGTAGCCCAGCCCGTCCAGCTGCACGATCGGCAACCACCGACGGGACGCATCCCCGTCTGGCGCAGCAATGCGCACCCACACGCGGGTCGAACTCGGAGCTATGACGGCACGTTCGAGGCGGACGGTGCTCCCAGACGCAGTGACCTCCTGCGGCTGATCCAGAACGGCGCCCGGTTGGACAGGCAGACTGAATTGGAAGTGCCACGGACCAACGGCCATCGTTTCGAACGAGGAGCCTCCCGGACGCACGCCCCGCACGTTCGGGAGCGTCAGGTCGAAGGTGTGCGCCCCGCCCGTTGGCGGGAGCCTCGAGGCATCGAAGGTAGGAGAGTTCGTGATGGTACCCGTCCGTGCGTGGACCGCGTTCGCCCTACGCTGCAGGCCGATACTGCGGGCCGGTGCGGCTCCTCTGGCTCCTCGACCTCATTCAGGGGTTGACTGAGCCGACCAATCCGCCACCCCGCCACGGTCTCACCGAGATCAATCTCTTCCTCCCACGAGCGTGGCACGCCGCCTGCGCCGTCGCCGCCCCACCCCAGTGCGTGTACACCCGCACCCGAGCTGTCACAAAGTCCTGTGCTGTAGTTCGGCTCAACTCTAGCACTTCATACCGGTACCAACACGGATTACTCAGTTGCAGTAGGTTTGGCGGTACGGCCATCGGTTCCCGTAGTTCATCCGTTAGCAGCTCCTCGGCTGCCGCATCATCACGCTCAATGCGAGCTCGCATGAACCGCTCCAGCGTGACACGTGCCGCAACCAGTAGATTCCCGTCACCGTCATCGCCTGCTTGGGCCTTCACGCCACTACAACCAGACAGCACAATCACCAGGCTTACGTACACTCCACAGGTCACACCAAGCACTGACAACGGCCGACAGCGCTGCCCCTTTGGGGCATGTGCTTCGAGGGGCTCAAGGTACCCGACCCCGCGTACCTGGTCGAGCTCTCCGGTCTGAACGGTCGGATCCTCGAGGCCGAGCGGGAGCTACGCGGCTTCCAGGCGCAGCGCGGGATCGAGCACCGGGCTGCCGAAGTGCTGCGCATCTTCCATGGGGACATCGCGGCGACCCTGAACCAAATGGACGCCGCCGGCCAACTCGTCGTCTACGCGGCGCTCCTCGGGCACGTCTGGTTCGCCGGCAGCGGTCACGCCAAGGCGCGCAAGGCCTGGGTGGACCGTTTCACCGTGGGCGGAGAGGACGCACTTCACGTCACTTACGAATTTTCAGGCCGCCGAGAGGGATGAAGTTGCCGCGCGCCTGGTAGGCGAGCACGCTCACCTGCCGGGCAACCGTCCCGGCGACCGCCTGGAAAGCCTTTGCCGCATCCGAGTCCGGGTCGGCCATGACGACCGGCAAGCCCTCGTCGCCACCACTGCGGACGTTCGGTTGCAGCGGAACCTGGCCAAGGAACGGGACGCCGAACGTGTCGGCGACGCGCTGGCCGCCGCCGCGGCCGAAGATCTCGTGCTTCGCGTTGCAGCCCGGGCAGATGAAGTAGCTCATGTTCTCGATCACGCCGATCACCGGCACCTCGAGCTGCTTGAACATCGCCATGCCCTTGGCCACGTCCTGGAGCGCCACGTCCTGCGGCGTGGTGACGATGACCACGCCGGAGAGCGGGATGAGCTGCGACAGACTCAGGGGCGCGTCACCGGTGCCAGGCGGCAGATCGACAACGAGGTAGTCCAGCTCGCCCCAGTCGAAATCGCGCAGGAACTGCTGGATGGCGCCATGCACCATCGGGCCACGCCAGATGACCGGCTTGCTGTCGTCCAGGAAGAAGCCGATGGAGACCAGCTTGATGCCGTAGCGCATGACGGGCTGGATGTGGCCGTCCTCGCCGGAGATGGTCGGCTTGTCGCGCAGGCCCATCATCAGCGGCAGGTTTGGACCGTAGATGTCGGCGTCCATCAGGCCGACCTTGGCGCCAGTCTGGGACAGCGCGACGGCGACGTTGACGCTCGTGGTGCTCTTGCCGACGCCGCCCTTGCCGGAGGCGACAGCTATGACGTTCTTCACCCGCGGGATGAGCGGGGCGCCGCCGCCCGAGCCACCCTGGCCACGAGCCACGGCGGTCTTGGCCGTCATGTTGACCGAGACGTCCACCACCCAGGGCAGTCTGGCGACCGCCATGCGCGCCTGGTCTTTCAGCTGGTCCTTGACCGGGCAGGCGGGGGTGGTCAGGTTGACGTCGAAGGCGACTGCGCCGGCATCGATGCGCATGTTCTGGACGAAGCCGAGGGCGACGATGTCGCGGTGGAGATCTGGGTCCTGCACGACGCGGAGCGCCTCGAGAACCTCCTGTTCGCGGCTGGTGACGGCCATAGCGGCAAAGCCTTTTGCTGGAATTCCGAGTACGTCGGTCTGTTTTTCTTATTTTAGCCGACGGCGCGTTGGCGCGGGACCTGTTCGTGAGGGGCGGGCGGGCAACGCCCTGGCTGCCTGGCTGCCGGCCAGTTGCGCCCCGGCCGGAGGTTTGCTAGCGTGGCAGCGTAGCTCCCAGGGGCGATCGGGCAGGGTTGGCTATCGGCCGGGGGAGCGTCGCGCTCTGGCCGGCACTATGGCTAGCAGGCCACCGGCCGGGGACCACGTGAGGCAAAGGAAGTGGGGGACACATCGGATGCGTCTCGAGCACGGAATCTCGCGCCGTTCATTCGTTCGACTCGTCGGATTCACCGCTATCGGCGGCGCAGGCGCGACACTCCTGGCCGCCTGCGGTGGCGGCGGTAGTAGCACCACCGCCCCGGCGGCCACCACCGGAGCGGCGGCGGCTCCTACGACCGCGGCCGCTAATCCGGTCGCCACAACAGCCGCCGCGGCGGCGCCGACCACGGCCCCGACAGTCGCCGCGGCAGCGGCGGCCAAGCCGACAGTCGCCCCAACCACGGCAGCCGCGGCGGCGCCGACCGCGGCCTCCGCTGCCAAGCCGGCAGCCGCCGCCGCGAACTTCGACTGGCAGCGGAACAAGGGCAAGACCGTCCGGATGATCCTGAACAAGCATCCGTTCACCGAGTCGCTCATCCCGCTGCTGCCCGAGTTCGAGCAGCTCACCGGTATTCAGACGAGCAACCTGATCCTGCCCGAGGCGGAGTACTTCCAGAAGATCCTGGTCGACCTGTCGACGGGCGCTGGCGAGTACGATGTCTTCATGACCGGCCCGTACGCGCACTGGGCGTACGACAAGTCCGGCTGGACCGAGCCGCTCGAAGATTATGTCCAGGACTCGAACCAGACCTCGCCCGACTATGACGTGGCCGACATCTTCCCGGCCCTCATGGACGCCAACAAGTGGGACCTCAGCCTGGGCGGCGGCGTCGGCAAGGGCCACCAATGGGCCATCCCCGTGATGGTGGAGACGTACGTCCAGGTCTACCGCAAGGACATCTACGACCAGGCCGGGCTGAAGCCGGCCAGCACGATCGAGGAGTGGCGCGACAACAACAAGAAGGCCACCAATGGCGACACGCGCGGAATCGTCGTCCGCGGCTCGCGCGGCGGCGGCATGACCGGCACCGGCTTCATCTCGGCCTTCCGGGGCTACGGTGGGCGCGTGTTCGACGACAACCTGGTGTGCCAGGTGAACAGCCCCGAGGGCATCCACGTCGCCGAGCAGTACTGCGCGTCGGTCAAGGAGTCCGGGCCGGTTGGCTGGACCAACGTCACCTGGTACGAGGGCCAGGAGGGCTACGCGTCAGGGCAGTACGCACAGTACTTCGACTGCGATTTCTTCACCGCGCTGTACGAAGACCCCGGGAAGTCGAAGGTGGCGGGCAAGAACGCGCTCGCCGCGCCGCCGCACGCCCCCGACAAGCAGCCGTTCAGCAGCATGTGGACCTGGGCGCTCGGCATGAGCGCGCGGGCCCAGGACAAGCCCGCGTCGTGGTTCTTCATCCAGTGGGCGACCGCCAAGCAGCAGATGCAGCGCGCTACGCTGACCGGCGGCAACTACAACCCGACCCGCAAATCCGTGTTCGACAACGCGGAGGTCCAGAGCAAGATGAAGTCCTGGGCGAACGGGACCTATCTGCCGGGCGTCCTCGACAACCTGAGCAAGTACGCCACCCTGGGCTGGCCGCCCGAGCCTGAGCAGACGTTCGTCGGCACCCGGTGGGACCAGGCGCTGCAGGAGATCTGGTCGGGCAACGACGCGAAGGGGGCGCTCGACGGGGCCAAGGACGACATCGACGCCCACATGAAAGACGTCGGGCTGCTCAAGTAGGCGGCGGCACGCGAGCGTGAGCGTTGGACAGGGGGCGTCAGGGAGACCAGGATGTCGATAGCGCTACCCCGGTTCGTGCGTCGGCCGAGCAGCCGGCCCGATGTGAAGCCGGCCACCTCCGAGGGGGCAGCCGGCGACCTTCGGGTTGGGCGACTCCTGATGGTGCCTGCCCTGATCGTCCCCATCTGCCTGGCACTCGTGTTCCTGACGGGCGTCTACGTGACGCTGCGCAGCTGGCGCCTGACCACGGGGGACGCCGGTTTCGTGGGCCTGGCGAACTACGGCAAGGTTCTCAGCGATGGCCATTTCTGGCACTCGGCGCTCCTGACCGGAAAATTCACCGTCCTGGACATCGTCATCGAGACATTTCTGGCCACCCTGATGGCGCTCGCCCTGAACAAGGGCCTGCGCGGCATCCGTGTGTACCGCAGCTTGCTCATCCTGCCGTTGATGACGCCGCCCGTGGTCGGTGCCCTGGTGTGGAAGGTGCTGTTCCGGTCAGGCACCGGCGGGTTCTTCAACTTCGTGCTGTGGAAGATGGGCATACCCGGCCAGGGCTTCCTCGGTAGCCCGGACCAGGCGCTGTACTCGCTGGTCACGATCGACATCTGGCTGAACATGCCGTTCATCGCCACGATCCTTCTGGCCGGCATGCAGTCGTTGCCGCAAGAGCCCATCGACGCCGCGGTCATCGACGGCGCCAACGTCTGGCAAACGTTCTGGCGCATCAAGCTGCCGATGCTCATCCCGTTCTACATCGTGGCGCTGTTCTTCCGCGTGATCGACTCGTTGAACGTCTTCGACAGCATCTACGGGACGACGTCCGGCGGTCCGGGCGACACGACCCGCGTCCTGCCGATCAACGGGTACGAGAACGCCTTTCCGTTCTACAACCTCTCCTACGGACTCACCGTGTTCATGATGCTGTGGATCATCTGCATGGTCGTGGGCTCGCTGCTGTACGTCCGCGTGAAGCGCGCAACAGTCGATACCTAGAGCTAACGGCAATCGAGTCAAGAGCTAACGACGTGAGCCAAGGCATCCCCAGCGACCGCGCGACGGAGACGGGGACGGAGACGGAGGTCACATGGTCGCTTTTGCGCCAAAACAGCGCGCCCTGATAGGGAACATCGCCCTCTACTTCGTCCTGTCCGTCTACTTCGTCGTCGCGCTCATCCCGTTCATCTGGACCTTCATGACGTCTCTGAAGAAGCCAGACGACGTGATAGCCGCCCCGTTGCTGCTGACGTTTTCGCCTACGCTCGACAACTACGCCGCCGTGCTGTTCAACATCTATCCTGCCACGTCGGCGCTGGGCAAGGTGCGCGCGGACATTCCCCACGCCTTTTTCAACTCTATCATCATCGCCGGCGGGGCGACCGCGCTGGCGCTGGTTCTCGGCAACACTGCCGCCTTCGCTCTCGCTCGCTTCCGGCTCCCCGAGCGGGAGTACTACGCTTTCTTCTTCCTGGCGTTCCGCTTCTCGCCCATCTTTGTTTTCATTATTCCGACGTTCCTGATCTACCGTTCGCTGCACCTGTACAACACCCACATCGGGCTCATTCTCATCTACCAGCTCATCGCGATTCCGCTCATCGTCTGGGTGATGCGGTCGTTCTTCGAATCCATCCCGATCGACATCTTCGAGTGCGCCGCTGTCGACGGCGCCTCGCGCAGCCAGATTATGCGGCACATCGCGCTCCCCCTGGCCGCCCCGGGCGTGGCCACGACGGCGATCCTGGCGTTCATCGCCTGCTGGAACAACTTCACCTTCCCGCTGCTGTTGGGCGCACGCGAGACGCAGACGGTCACGCTGGCCACGATCACGTTCATCGGGTACGAGGAGGTGGCCTGGGGCATGATGACGGCGGCCGCCATGGTCACCATCGTGCCAGAGCTCATCCTCGCCATGCTCGTGCAGCGCTACATCGTGCGCGGCCTGACCTTCGGCGCTGTCAAGGGCTGAGCCGACCGCGCGGGCGGTCGTCGCCCGCGCGGTGCTTCTTGTCTTCCCTGTCTTTCCTACCCCCTCGGGACTCAGAAGACGATCAGGCCGCGCGCCAGCTCGCCGGCGGCCAGCGCGCGGAACGCCTCGTTGGCCTCGTCGAGGCTGTACTGCCTGGTGATGAGCTCGTCGATCTTGAGCTTGCCCGCCAGGTACAGGTTGGCCATCCGCGGGAAGTCGTCGAACACCGACGCCGAACCGTACGAGCTTCCCACCAGCCGCCGCTCGGGGCCGACCAGCGACATTGGCGGGATCTGGATCACCTCGCCAGTCGGCGGCAGGCCAATGACCACGCATGTGCCGCCTTTGGCGAGCGTGTCCCAGGCGGTCGTCACTGCCCGGGTGCTGCCCACGGCGACCACCGCGTAGTCCGCGCCGCGCCCGGTCAGCCGCATCACCTCCTCGGTGACGTCCTGGCGCGACCCGTTGATAGTGTGCGTGGCGCCCATCGCTCGGGCAAACTCCAGCTTGTTGTCGGCCACGTCCACGGCGATCAGGGGCTCCGCGCTGGCGAGCCGGCCGCCCTGGACCACGTTCAGGCCCACGCCACCGCAGCCGACGACGACCAGGCTGGCTCCTGGCGGCACTTTCGCTGTGTTGATCACGGCTCCGACACCGGTCATGACGGAGCAGCCGATCAGCGCCGCCTTCTCCAACGGCAGGTCGTCGCGGATCTTCACCGCGCACGATTCCGACACCACCGAATAGGAGCCGTAGGTGGCGACCGACCCGTAGTGGTAGACGTCCTGGCCGTTCAGGTGCATGCGGGTCGTGCCGTCGCGCAAGACCCCGTGCTTGGGCCGGTCCTCGCAGATCACCGGGCGGCCGGTGACGCAGAAGTGGCAGCGGCCACAGGTTGGCGCCCAGGAGAGGATGACGTGGTCGCCCGGCTTGAGCCGGCTCACCCCCTGGCCGACCTTCTCGACGATGCCCGCGCCCTCGTCCCCGAGGACCATAGGGGTGGGCACCCCGGCCCACGAGCCGTCGGCGGCGTGCAGGCAGCTGTGGCAGACGCCACTGGCGACCATCTTGACCAGGACCTCCCCCTCCTTGGGGTCGTCGAGCTCCACCTCTTCGACGACCAGGGGCTCCTTAGGCCTGTGCAGTACAGACGCTCTCATTGTGGATCGCACCTCCGGACCCCGGGGATGCTACCAGCTGACGAGCTATCAGCTATCAGCCGTCAGCGGACGAGCTGTCAGCTATCAGCCGTCAGCCGTCAGCACCCCTTCGGGGAGAGTGGCCCGCTGCGCCCGGGGCCGACACTGCCGTACGCATTTTTAGCTGACGGCTGACGGCTGACGGCTCACAAAAGAATCAGGCCGCGGCGCGCGGCCAGCGTCACCGCCTCCGTCCGGCTCGACGCGCCCAGCTTGCCGCTCAGCGACGCCACGTGGAACTTCGCCGTGTTCTCGCTGATCGTCAGCGCGCGGGCTATTCCTTTGTTCGGCATGCCCTGCGCCACCAGCTGCAGCACCTGCAGCTCACGCGGCGTCAGCGGCTCGGCTGCCGCGCGCGCGGTCGCCGTGGCCGGCGCCAGCGTGTTCGCCACCACGGGCAGCGCGAGCAGAACCAGCCCCGCCTCCGCCGCGCGCACCGCCAGGTCCAGCTCCGTCCCGTCGGCGTCGCGGCCGAGGCACGCCCAGCCGCGCAGGCCGGCCTGCGCCAGCTGCGCGGTCATGAGCGGGTCGTCGGTAAGCACGACGGCGGCCCGCGGCGTATCGCTGTACCGCCGGCTCACCAGGCCGTCGAGCGCTGGCTGCTCGGGTGCATCGAGCACGTGGACGGCGTTGTCCTCGGCGTCCTCCTCGGCGACCACCGCGTGCCCGTGCTCGGCCAGCAGAGCTGCCAGGCCAAGCCGCACACTCGGGAGCGCTGTCGTGATGACGACCGAGGCCACGCGTCTATCGTGCCGGACCGCTGGCGCGAATGCTACTGGCGCGTGCCAACGGTGACTGTCAGCTCCTGGAGGGCGCCGCCGCGGACAACCGACGCCGCGACGGTGGATCCCACCCGATCCGGCCCCAGGATACCCTGGAGGTCGTCGGCGTTGGTCACGCTGGCGCCGCCGAGGCGGACCAGGATGTCGCCCTGCAGCATCCCCGCCTGGGCAGCTGGTCCGCCGTCGGCGACCTGCACCACCAGGAGGCCGCGCTCCTGGCCGCCGAGGAGGTCCTTCGCCGCCTGAGCGAGAGTCACCGGCTGGCTGCCGACGCCGAGGTAGCCGCGTGGCACGCGGCCGTGCTGCGAGATGGTCTCGGCCAGGCGCCTGGTGAGCGCCCACGGGACCGCAACCCCCGGTCCGCCGAAGCCGAGGCCGCTCGTGTTCATGCCGAGGACAGCGCCCGAGGGGGCCACCAGCGGACCGCCCGAAAAGCCCGGGTACAGCACGACGTCCACCCCGATGAAGCGCTCCAGCACGCCGCCCCGTCGGGTGCGCGCCGGTCCACCCAGGCCCGTGATCAGCGCCAGGCTGGCCGCCGGCTCCGCGCCGGGCCGTGCCACCGCCAGGGCGAGCGACCCCGTTCGCGGCTCGCCGTCGGCGCCGGTCGCCGGCGTCAGCCCGCCACTGGCAACGCGCAGCAGAGCCAGATCGGTGGCCGGATCGCGGCCGGCCAGAGTGGCGGCGACCTCGCTGCCATCGGGCAAGCCGAGACGGATGGCGTCTTCGCGGGACGCGTCCACCACGTGGTCGGCGGTCAGGACGAGGTCGGCGGCGATGGCGATGCCGCTGGCCGGTGGTCCGCGACGCGCCTGCACGCGCACGGTGGAGGCGGCGGCGCGCTGGACGGCGTCGGCCATCCCGTCGGACAGGGCCGCGAAATCGTGGGACGTGGCTGCTTGGTCTGACATGAGCGGGGGTCTCCTTGACTGGTCCGTGTTGCCAAGACTCTAGGGAAGCGCTCCCGGCCCGCCATCCCCCAGGCGGGTAGCGCGGCGACTGCCAGTTCGGGTAGCCCGCTCGGCGGGAGGGGAGCCGTTTCGAGAGCGGGCCGTTACTGTTCTGCGGGGCGCCAAACACTCTCCCTCTCCCTCTGGGAGAGGGCTGGGGTGAGGGTTCCGGTGGCGATCCGGCCGCTCGGGGTGCCGGAGTCGCGGTAGACTGGCATTCCGTGCTCCTCTACCTTGTCCGCCACGCCGATGCTGGCGATCGCGACGTGCACCTGTGGCCAGACGACCGCGAGCGGCCGCTCACCCCCAAAGGCAGGCAGCGCTTCGAGAAGGCGGCGCCCGCCCTGCGTCGGATCGCCGCCGACGTCGACGTCGTGCTCAGCAGCAACCTCGTGCGCGCCTGGCAGACGGCCCAGATCGCCAGCAAGAAGGGCGGCTGGCCGGCGCCTGTCGAATGCTCCGCGCTCGAACCGGCCGGGACGTCCGTCGAAGTCGTCAACGCCCTGTCGCCGTACCTGAATAGCACAGGCATCGCCCTGGTCGGGCACGAGCCCAACCTCTCGCTTCTGGCCAGCCACCTGGTCACGAACAACGAGATGGTGACGCCATTCCAGTTCGCCAAGGGTGGCATGGCCTGCCTCGCTTTCGGCGAGGCGCCTCGCGCCGGAGCTGGCCGGCTTCGCTGGTTCCTGTCCCCCAAGCTCGCCCGCGCCCTCGCTTAGCCTTTTAAGCATTAAGCAAAAGAGCAAATAGAGCACAAGAGCAAAGAGCCCAGCGGCCCATCGTCCCTGTGGTGATCTGTCAGGCGGCCACGGCGTCGGCCCGGCGCTGCTTCATGGTGTGCCGAAACGCCCGCCACGCGGGGCCGCGCACCGCGGCGTAGGTGTCGGCTAGAGCTGCTCGCAGCTGGACTGCCTCGTGGGCGTACCGCTCCGCCACCTGCCCCATGAGGAAGAGCGCCCGTGGTGGCAGCTCCGCCCCGTGCTCCGCCAGCAGCAGGCGTAAGCGCTCGATCGCCACGTAGGCGTCCTGATGGCGACCCAGCAGATCCTGGAGGGCCACCAGAGTGGTGATGAAGTCGCGGGCCGGCCGACCGTACACCGGTGCGACGAACTCGGCGGCGTAGCGCAGCCGCTTGCCGCGGATGCGCGCGGCGTGGAGCTCGTGCGGCGGGGAGGCGGGGGTCAGCGAGTCGGCGCTCTTGCGCAGCGCTTTGTAGCGCTTGCTGACCAACGACGGGGCGACCTCCAGCACTGGTCGCCGGGCCGCCGCCGACGGCGGTGGACCCTCGTCCAGCATGCGCTGAAAGTGCGCCAGCAATCTCCTGTAGCGGGGCAACTCGAGCTGGGCCAGCAGAGCAGTGCGCGCCGCGGGGCGCAGCCCCTCGATGGCGGTCCGCAGCGCCTGGAATCCCGACTGGTCGGCGTGATCAGCCTCGGCTTGCCACTGGTCGATTTGCTCGAGCTGGACGTCGAGGTCGCGGACAGCGCCCAGGCCGGCGGCTAGCCAGCCGAGCTCGGCCCGCAGCGTCTCCGCCTCCACCGGCACGACGTCGGCAAACAGGCTCAGGGCGGCCCGTAGCCGGCGCGTCGCGACGCGCATGTCGTGGAGCTCGTCGGCGTCCTCGTCCCGGCGCGTGCCCTCCTCGTGCGCGACCACAGCCGCGATCTGGGCACGCAGAACGACGTAGGCCAGCGCGCCTACGGATTCGGCGGTCTCAGGCGTGGCCACCACCATAGGTACAGCATAGCGGGCAGGCGCCGGTGCTTCCGGTGCTTAAAGCTTCAGGCGGCGCCGAGAGTCCGCCCGTACCGAGCCAGGATCTCCCGCGCCCGGTCCTCGTGGGCCTGGTCGCTGACGACGACGACGATGTCCCCGTCCGCGACGTCCGCCTCGCACTCCGCGGCCAGGTCGACTGGCAGGCCGAGGCCGACCAGCGCGCCAGTCACCGAGCCGCGGCCTGTCCCGGCCTGGGCGGCGGGCAGGGTTGCGCCGAGAGTGCCGGTGGCGACGTCGGGCCCCACCGCCGGAACGACGGCGGCGCCGATGCCGGTGAGCCAGCCGAGGAAGTCGGCTACGCGGTCGTTGGTGACAGCGCTTTCGAGCGCTGTGTCGGTGCCCGTGTCCTCGGCGAGCCGCCGTGCGTCATGGGGCTCGCGCGCCAGGACGCTGATAGCCCGGGCCGCTACGCCAGCCTGCTCCATCTCGGCGATGGCCGAGCGTGCCAGTTCGTAGCTCGGCAGCACGCCGAGGACAACCTGCTCCATCGCCACAGGGTACCCGGTTTGTAGGGCAAGCCTCCTGGATGGCGCTGCGCGCTGGCTGGCGCCGCAACCCCGAGGGCGAATGGAGAGGTGTTGCATACTTGCTGACGATGCCGGTCGAGATCACCGTCGGGCCGCCGATCGTCACGATCAACCAGGGCACGACTTTCATGGTCACCGACCTGCGCGGCGAGATCCAGTTCACGACCGAGCAAGGGATCTTCGCTGGTGACACGCGCTTCGTGTCCTACTACCGGCTCTACATCAACGGGCTGCCGTGGGACCTGCTGACGTCGTCCTCTGTCAACTACTACGCGGCTCGGTTCGAGCTGGCCAACCCCGCGGTCAGCACCGAGGGTGGCGACGTCGCGGCGCACGACGTCGGCCTGACGGTGCGGCGGCGGGTTGCCGAGGGCATCCACGAGGACCTGGATCTGGCCAGCTACGCGGCGCAGCCTGTCCGCTTCCAGCTGGAGATCGCCGTCCGCTGCGACTTCGCCGATCTCTTCGAGGTGCGCTCTCACCGCCAGGTGCGCCGGGGCAACACGAGCACCGGCTGGAACCCCGCCCAATCCGAGTTGGCGACCACCTACATCAACGGTGACTTCCAACGTCGGCTGCTGTTTCACGTCGACCAGTCCGGGTCGCCGGCCGGCTTCGCCAACGGCCGCGTGGTGTTCGACGTCGAGCTCGCGCCCGGGCAGCAGTGGCACGCGTGCATCAACTATGTCCTGGTCGAGGGCCAGCGGGTGCGCCGGCCCGCCGACACCTGCGACCCGGGGGCGGAGTCGGGGCGGGAGCTGGGGCGGCTCCAGGCGGAGTGGCGCCAGCAGGCGACCAAGCTCACCTCGGCCAACGAGGACGTGTACCGCGTCTTCACCCAATCCGTCGAGGACATGGGCGCGCTGCGCATGCACAGCCAGGATCTGGCCCGCCACGTGTGGGTCCCGGCCGCCGGCGTCCCGTGGTACGTCGCCCTGTTCGGCCGCGACAGCCTGATCGCCAGCTTGCAGAACATGATCGTCCAGGCCCCGTTCGCGCTCGGCGCCCTCAACCGCCTGGCGCAGCACCAGGCCACGGAGATGGACGACTGGCGCGATGCCGAGCCCGGCAAAATTCTGCACGAGCTCCGCGAAGGCGAGCTCGCCCACTTCCACAAGACGCCGCACGACCCCTACTACGGGACCGCCGACGCCACCATCCTCTACCTGATCGTGCTCCATGAGACCTGGCGCTGGTCCGGCTCGCTCGACCTGCTGCGCGCGCACCGCGTCGTCGCCGAACGGTGCCTCGACTGGATAGACAGGTACGGCGACCTCGACGGCGACGGCTTCCAGGAGTACCGTACCCGCAGCGCGCAGGGCTATGAGAACATGGCCTGGAAGGACTCCGGCGACGCGATCCTCTACCCCGACGGCTCCCCCGTGCGACAGCCGAAGGCGCTGTGCGAGCTGCAGGGGTACGCCTTCGACGCCAAGCTGCGTATGGCCGAGGTGTTCGCTGCCCTCGGCGACCCGGCCCGGGCCGCCAGCCTCCGCCAGCAGGCGGCCGAGCTCCAGAGGCGGTTCGAGGCCGAGTTCTGGTGCGAGGACCTGGGCTTCTACGCGCTCTGCCTCGACCCGGCGAAGAAGCCGGTCGCGTCGATCACCTCCAACGTCGGGCACTGCCTGTGGACTGGCATCGTTCATCCTGATCGCGCGCGGCGCGTCGTCCAGCGGCTTCTCCAGCCAGACATGTGGAGCGGCTGGGGCGTGCGCACGCTGGCGGCGAGCCACCCCGCCTACAATCCCTACTCGTACCACCGCGGCTCGATCTGGCCCCACGACAACGGCATTTTGGCGCTCGGGCTGAAGCGGTACGGCTTCGCCGACGAGACGGCCCGGCTGGCCCGGGACCTCTTCGAGGCCGCCAGCTACTTCGCCCAGTACCGCATCCCAGAGCTGTACGCCGGGCTGGAGCGCCGCCCAGGCTCGTTCCCGGTCCAGTACGTCGGCGCCAACGTGCCGCAGGCCTGGGCCGCGGGCAGCGTCTTCCACCTGTTGCAGGCCATCCTCGGGCTGCGCGCGGACGCGGCGGCGCACCGCCTCTTCGTCAACCCGACGCTGCCGTCCTGGCTGCCGGACGTCGAGCTCGACGGCGTCCAGGTCGGCCGCTCGCGACTGCGGCTGCGCTTCTGGCGCGAGGATGGGCGGAGCCGCTGGGATGTCGCCGGCCAGGACGGGCCGGCGATCAAGGTGGTCGAGCAGCCCTGGGAGCCACCGTCGTTGGCCCAGGAGCCGGCGGCGGCGGCCGATCGGCTGTGAATCCTTCCCCGCCACGCCCATCTCCCGACGAGCCGCGGGGCGGCGGCCCGCCGCCCGTGTCGCCGCGCGCCGGGCTGGCGCAGCCCGAAGCGCGGCCCAGCCTGCTCTCGGGCCACGCGTACCGAGCCCTGGGCAACCCGAACTACCGGATCTACGTCTTCGGCCAGCTCGTCTCGCAGACGGGCGGCTGGCTCCAGCGCATCGCCCAGTCGTGGCTCGTGCTCGACCTGACGGGCTCGCCCGCGGCCCTGGGGGTGGTGACCGCCCTCCAGTTCCTGCCAATCATGATCCTGTCGCTGTTCGCCGGCGTGGTGGCCGATCGCTTCCCGAAGCGGCGCCTGTTGTTCGTCATCCAGGGCGTGGCGACGGCGCAGGCGGTGGTGCTCGCGCTGCTGACGCTGACCGGCGCCATCCAGCTCTGGCACGTGTACGTCCTGGCCCTCGTCCTGGGCGTGGCGACGGCCTTCGACATGCCCACCCGCCAGTCGTTCGTGAGCGAGCTGGTCGGGCGCTCGCACCTGCAGAGCGCCATCTCGCTCAACTCCTCGGTTTTCAACGCCGCGCGCATCGTTGGCCCCGGTATCGGAGGCGTCATCATTGCGGTGTGGGGCGTCGGCTGGTGTTTCGCGTTGAACGCGCTCAGCTTCGTCGCCGTCCTGGTCAGCCTGGCGATGCTGCGCCCCACCGCGACAGGCGTGCGGCGCGTGTCGCGGTCCCCGCTGTGGACCCAGCTCGGCGACGGCCTCCGGTATGCGGTCGGGCGGCGCGAGCTCCTGTTCCCGCTGCTGCTCCTGGCGGTTGTCGGGACCTTCGGCTACAACTTCGGCGTCGTCCTACCGCTGATCGCCCGGTACGCTCTGGACGTCGGGTCGGTCGGGTTCGGCAGCCTGAACGCCGCCATGGGTCTCGGCTCCCTCGTCGGCGCCCTGGTGTTGGCGGCGCGCGTGGCGCCGTCACAGCGCGGCCTGGTGTGGGCCTCGGGAGCCTTCTCCCTGCTGCTGCTCGCCGTGGCCGCGGCGCCGTGGTACCTGCTGACGCTGCTGCTGTTGGTAGCCATGGGCGTCGCCAGCGTGACCTACTCGGCCAGCACGAACACGACCCTCCAGCTCAACAGCCGGGAAGAGTACCGCGGGCGTGTCCTGAGCCTGTACACGCTGCTGTTCGCGGGATCGACGCCGATTGGTGGCGCGATCACGGGCTGGATGGCGGACCAGTGGGGCATCCGCGTCTCCCTGGGCGTCGAGGCCGGCGTGTGCCTGCTCGCGGTGGCCGCCGGGGCCGTGTACCTGGCGAGACGGCCGGCGCCGACCGTCGGCGAGGCAGCGGTCGCCCAGGTCGCGGCGCCGGTAGTGGCGACCGGGCCGCGTCGCAACGGCCGAAGCGGATGACGCCGTCCCGCCTGGCCGCGCCGCACGGCGTCGCATATGACGTCATAGTGGTCGGCGCTGGCCCGGCTGGCAGCGCGACGGCCGCGCTCGTGGCGGCGGCAGGCGCGCGGGTACTGGTACTCGACCGCGCCCGTTTTCCGCGCGACAAGCCGTGCGCCGAGTACGTCAGCCCGGGCGCCGTTCGCATCCTGGAGCGTCTGGGCGCCCTCGAGCGGCTGACGCCCGACGTCGGGCGTCGCTTACGCGGCATGGAGCTCCGCGCGCCCGACGGTGGCCGCTACCTGGTGGAGTACGTAGCCGATGGCGCCCGGCAGTGGGGCATGGCCGTGGCCCGCGCCAAGCTGGACGTGGCTCTGCTCGAGCTCGCCCACGACCGCGGCGCCGAGGTGCGGCAGCGCTGTCGTGCCACGGCTCTACTGCGGGCCGAGGACGGGACTGTGTGCGGCGTGCGAGCCGTCGACGCGGCCGCCGGTGAGTCCGAGCTACGGGCCGGACTGGTGGTTGGCGCGGATGGCCTCCACTCGGTCGTGGTGCGCGAGCTCGGCCTGAAGGCTGCTGTCCGCTGGCCCCGCCGCCTGGGGCTCGTGGCCCATTTCGCGGACGTGCCGTGGCGCCACGACTACGGCGAGATGCGGGTTGGCCGACACGGCTACGCCGGCGTGGCGCCGCTCGATGCCCGCGGTCTCGTCTCGGTGGGCGTGGCGACGCGCCTGCCGGCGCGGCCTGTCGGGCCGCCGCTCGCGGCGCTGCGGTCGGTGGTCGCGGAGCATCCGGACCTGGAGCGGCGCCTGGAGCGCGGCCGCCTGGTCCGGCCGGTTCAGGGAGTGGGGCCGCTGGCGCACGCCGTTCGGGCCAGCGCCGGGCCCGGCTACCTGCTGGTGGGGGACGCGGCCGGATTCATGGACCCGTTCACCGGCGAGGGCATCTTTCGCGCCCTGCGCGGCGCGGAGCTGGCGGCGGAGGCGGCGTGCCGCGCCCTGGCGGGCGCCGACGCCGACCCGGGCGGCACGTACCGGCGCCGCCGCCAGGCCGTGTTCGGCGCCAAACAGCGGCTCACCACCCTGGTCCAGCTGTTCGTCGCCGTGCCAGCCCTGATGAACTACGCCGTCGCCCATCTCCGCCGGCGGCCTCATCTGGGGGCGCAGCTCAGTCGCGCCCTGGGCGACCTGGAGCCCGCCGGCCCGGCCCTCCAACCTGCCTACCTGTGGGCGCTGCTGAGCCCCTGAACCGTGCAAACAACCATCGCGGTCGCCATGCGGGCCGACCCACAGGTGATCTTTCGGTTGGCCGCGGCCGTCGAACGCTGGCCCGAGATACTGCCGCACTACAGCTCCGTCCGGGTGCTGCGCGACGATGGCCAGCGACGGATCGTCGCCATGGCGGCCCGTCGCGACGCCATCCCGGTGCGCTGGGTGGCCGAGCAGCGGCTGTACCCGGCAGACCGGAGGATCACCTTCCGCCACGTCGGCGGCATCACGCGCGGCATGGACGTCGCCTGGACGTTGGCGCCGATGGAGCTGTCGGGGGACGTGCTGGTGCAGATCTGGCACCGGTTCGAGCCGCGGTGGCCCCTGGTCCCGGACGTGCTCACCGACCTCGTCGTGGGCCGGTACTTCGTGAACGGGATCGCCGCCAGGACGCTGGCGTGCCTACGCGCCCGCGCCGAGATGGCCTTCGGAGACGCCGGAGCCCGGCGGTGAGCCGGGCGCGTGGTGTCGCCATCACCGGCATCGGCGCCGTCACGCCCATCGGCATTGGCGTCGACGGCTTCTGGCAGGGGATCCAGCGCGGCAAGCCGGCGGTCAAGCTGCTCACCCGCTTCGACCCGACCCCCTTCCGCTCCCGCCTGGCGGCCGAGATCGACGATTTCCAGCCACGGGAGCACCTGACGGAGAAACGAGCCCGGCGCCTGGACCGTTTCTCGCAGCTGGCCGTCGTCGCCGGCCTCCAGGCCATGGCCGACGCCGAGCTTGACCGGGACGACGGCGAGCTGCCGGACACGGCCGGCTGCTACCTCGGCAGCGCCCTGGGCGGCGTCGCCTTCGCGGAGACCCAGCACCGCGCTTTCCTGGCGCATGGCGCCAGCGCCGTCAACCCGTCGCTGGCGCTGGCCGTGTTCGGCGGGGCCGCCGCCAGCAACGTCGCCATCGAGCTCGGCTTGCGCGGGGCCAGCCTGAGCAACAGCAACAGCTGCGCCTCGGGGGCGATCGCCATCGGCGAAGCGTTCCGCCTGGTTCGCGACGGCCACGCCGACGTCATGCTGGCCGGTGGCGTGGAGGCGCCGCTGGCGCCGCTGACCTTCGGCTCTTTCGCCTTGATCAGGGCCATGTCCACCTGGCAGGACGACCCGGCGGCGGCCAGCCGGCCGTTCGACCACCGACGCGACGGCTTCGTCATGGGGGAGGGAGCGGCCATCGTGGTCCTCGAGTCGCTGCCGCGCGCCTATGCCCGGGGCGCCCACATCTACGCCGAGATACGCGGCTACGCGACGACGAACGACGCGCACGATATGCTGGCACCGCTGCCGGACGGGGCCCAGGCTGCCAGGGCCATCGAGCTGGCCCTGGCGGACGCGGCTCTGTTGGCGTCGTCAATCGATTATGTCAATGCCCACGCCAGCGCCACGCCCATCGGCGACCGGGCCGAGGCAGTGGCCATCGCTCGCGCCCTGGGCGAGGGGGTGGCGCGGGTCCCGGTGAGCGGCACCAAGGGCCTGTACGGCCACCCGCTCGGCGCCTCGGGCGCCTTCGAGACGGCCATCTCGGCGCTGGCCATCCAGCACGGGTACCTCCCCGGCACGGCCAACCTCGAGCGCTCCGATCCTGGCAATACTCTGAACGTGCTCGGGCCAAGCGGCCTGCGGCGCCAGCCGCGGGTGGTCCTGAACAACGCCTTCGGCTTCGGCGGCATCAATGCCGCGCTCGTCCTCACCCAGCCAGGAGCATGAGACGGACGCCGAGGTAGGCCGCCAGCCCCGCCGCCCCCGCCGTGTTCAGCCGCATGACGTAGCGAAAGTTCCACAGCACCCGCCGCACGTCGAAGCGCCGTGCCCACCACGCCACGGCAGCCAGCTGCGCCGCGAGGCCAGCGCCGACCACGGCGGCGTCGACCGCGCCGTACAGCCGCGCCACGGCGGCCACCATCAGAAGCCCGCCGCCCACCAGACAGGCGAGCGACAGCGTGAAGCAGGCCCGCGACCCCCAGGCGACGGCGACTGTCCGATCCCCGCGGCCGGCGTCCTCCGCCACCTGGAACAGCTCGGTCAGCGGGTACAGCCCGAGTATCAACAGCGTCGCCGCCACGCCGCCGAGCAGGGCGATGGGACCACGGTCCGCGAGAGTGGCGCCGCGACTGGCAAACCACGCGCCAGCGAAGGCCAGGACGCCCTGGCCGAGGCCGACTGTCAGCAAGCTGCCCCACGGCCGCGCCTTCAGTCGCACCCTGGGATGCGAATACGCCACTGACAGCAGCAGGAACCCGCCGTACGCCAGGAAGAACGGGGTATTGACGAGCCCGGCGAGCAGCCAACCGACCGCCTTGACCGCCAGCGAAAACGGCAACAGGGCGGGCACCACGGTGGGCGGGTGCTCCAGTCCGCCGATCGGCCCCTGGTCGCGGTCGTAGTACGAGTTGAAGGCGGTCGCGCCACCGTACAGGAACACGTGGAAGGAGACGAACGCCAGGACGAAGTGCGGGCCGAGTCGGCCCCCGGCCAACAGCCAGCCCCACAGGAACACCGGGGACAGCAGCAGCTGAAACGGCAGCCGGAGGTGGACGATCAGCGTCGTGGCTGTGGCGGTCGGTTCGGCCTTGGCCGCGCTCCGGCTCACGACAGCGGCTTGGCGGCCCAGGCCATGAGGCCCAGACCGCCGAGCACGTCTTCCGCGCCCGCCTGGACCAGGCCAGCGCCGCCGAGCGCCGCGCGCAGACTCTCGGCCGTGAAGCGGCCGTGGAGGCGGCTGTACGGGCGCCACAGGGCCATCGACAGCAGGTGGCGCGGGTCCCGGCTGACGCCCAGCACGGTCCCGACGTCGGCCGGCCGGGCGCTCGGCTCCATCAGCACGACCACGCCGCCGGGGCGAAGCACGCGCAGCATCTCCGGCAGCGCTCGGGCCCGCGTCGCGCCACCGAGCAGATACAGGAAGCTGTGGCCGGTCAGCGCGTCGACGCTGCCAGTGGCGAAGGGCAGGCGCCCCGCGTCGGCGCGCAGCCACAGGATGCCGCGCCCGGCGCCGCGGCGGCGAGCCTGGCGCAACATGCGCGGCACGACGTCCAGGCCGACGATGGCGGCATCGGGGCGCACCCGGGCGAGCTCTACGGTGGACACGCCGGGTCCGCAGCCGAGGTCCACAATGCGCAGCCCGCGCCGTGGCGGCAGATGGGCGGCCAGGCGAGCGCAGCTGTCGCGCCATGCGCCCTGGGCCGTGAACCAGGCGTAGACGTCAGCGCCCAGGTTGAACAGCCAGGAGGACGGGTGCAGCGGCATCGGCGAGCGCCTCCGAGCGCGAACGAACGAACTAACGAACTAACGAAAATCTACGGGGAGCCGTTCGAGCTCTCGCTCTCGTCCTCGTCCTCGTCGTCGTCCGTGGCGTCGACGGCCGACAGCAGCGCCGCGCGCGTGAAGGCGGCCGCCACGTCGCGCAACACGGTTGCCGCCGCGTCCGGCGCCAGCTCGAAACGCTGGGCGATGGCCGTCAGCAGCTGCTCGCCCACCTCGAGGTCGCCAACCTCGAACAGGTCCAGCTGGGAGTCATCTTCCTCATCGTCGCCGCTGTCGTCCGCGTCGTCGTCCGCGTCGTCGCTGACGACCCAGTTCGCCTCCCACGGCCAGACCGCCGGCGCCAGAGGCTCTGGCCAGCCGAACAGCAGGGTAGTGCCGCGATCGGGCACATCCGGGTCGTCCACCACCGTCGCCCCGAATAGGATGTCCGCCTCGAGCAGCCCGAGAGCCTCAGTGTCCTCCTCGAGGATGTCCAGGACGCGGTCGCGGTACGCGGCCAGCTCGCTGGCAGCGTCTCCCGCCGTCCAGAGCGCATCCTCCTCGATGCCGAGCTCCGTGGCGGCGCTGCCAACGTCTGCGGTCACCTGGGGCAGCGATCGGTGCAGGTCAGCCTCCAGCCGCTCGAGGTCACGCGCCGCGGCGCGCCAGCGGCCACTGCTGAGGCCGCCAAGCCAGCGACACGCGCGCGTGGCAAGGAGAACGTGCTCGTACGCCCCGATGTGAGCAGACGCGAGGATGGCGGACTGGACAGCTTGCGCCAGCCGCCGCTCGGTAGCCATGGTGCCCAATGGTACCAGGCGCCCGGACCGTTAGTGAATGCCCAGCGAGGCGAGATACGCCCGGCTGGTTCGCGCGCTCTCGGCCGGCGCCAGCCAGCTCGAGTCCTGCTCCACCATGAGCCAGCCGTCGTACCCGGCGGCCTCCAGCGCGGCCAGCAGACGGGGTACGTCCAGACGGCCGCGACCCACCTCGGTGAAGACGCGGCGGCGAATGCCCTCGTTGAAGTCGGCACGGTCCCTCAGCAAGCCGGCGAGTACGTCGCCATCGACGTCCTTGAGGTGCACGTACACCACGCGCTCGGGATGCTCCCGGATCACCGCTAGCGGGTCTATCCCGCCGTAGAGGGCGTGGCCCACGTCAAGGCACAGCTTGACCAGGCTCGCCGGCGTGCGCCGGAGGAGCTCAGCCAGCTCGGCGCTGGTCTCCACCCAGGTGCCCACGTGCGGATGGAATGCCACCTGGAGGCCAGCGTCGCCGGCAATCTCGGCCGCCTGGAGGACGCGCTCGGCCAGCTCGTCCCAGGCGCTCGCCGACAGCCGCGGACACGCGGGCTCGGCGGCTCGGCCGGCACGGGCGCTCCGCGCCGGCGTCCCGGCGTGCGCCAGGTTGACGAAGCGGGCCCCCACGCCCGCCAGCAGCGCACAGCGCTGCCTGGTGTACGCGAGATCGGCCTCGCGGGTGTGGCTGCCAAGAAGCTGGAGCCCACACCAGCCAGAAGGGATCGCCACGCCTCGGGCCCCGAGAGCTGCGCCCAGGACACCGGCATCGCTGGGAAACCCCTTGCCCAGCTCAGTCCCCGCGTACCCGGTGGCGGCGACCTCGTCGAGGACCGTGGTGTACGGGATGAGCGGTCCAAGGTCGAGCCCCTCGTTGTTCCAGGTGATCGGCGCGAAGCCGAGACGGAATGGCACAGCGCTAGGCTACCGCACACCGCACAGGGTCGGGCCAACAGCGCCCGCGCTCGGTCCCCAAGCGTGCGCAGCGCCTCGAGCGCCTCAGGTCGACCGCCCCGCCGTGGACCTCCCGCGCAAGCCCCAGAGCAGCCACACGCCAGCGAGCAGGACGATGATACTGACCAGCGCCCACACCGGCTGGCCCGTCATGAACGAGCCCTTGATGACGTCCAGGCCCTGACCGATCCAGACGGCGCCCATCAGCAGCATGACGACGCCGACGATACCTCTCAGCCACGTCAGCACGGGTCCACCGGCCTGTTCTGCCTGTTCTGACCCGCCAGCTGGGCCTGCACGGCGGCGACGATCGTGGCCGGCTCGGGGAAGCCGCCGTCCCGGTACATGGAGTGGACGAGGGTGCCGCCGACAGACACGTCGAACGACCCCTCGTACCAGGGAATGATCTCGATGGCCGACAACTGGTGCTGGAAGGCGCGCATCAGCGTGTCGGCGAGCGCCAGCGTCTGCGGCTCGTAGCCGCACTCGGCGCAGTAGGTGATGGAGACTTTGATCGGCTTGGCCGCCATAGACGTTCCCGCCTTAGGCCACCAGACGCGAGGAGACTCGCTCGACCAGCTCGCGCAGCTCGCGCACCACCTCACGGTTGGCGAACGGCGCCATCTCATGGCGCAGCGCCATGACGGCCGCCTGGACCTGAGCACGCACGTCCTCGGGCAGCTCCGCGATGGGCGTGTCGGCCGAGCCGAACTCGGGGTGCTGCGCATAGAGCTCGCGCCTCCTGGTCTCGCGGGCCTGGGTCACCGACTCCGGGCGCTCGATCCAGACGGCCAGCTCATTGAATGCGTCGTCCAGGAAGACGAACACCGGGATGGAGCGGAACTTGCCCTCTTTCAGGTACTGGTCCATGACGTCGAGGTGCTGGTCCCGCAAGAGCACCCGCACGTCCAGCTTGCCCGACTCGCGCGCGATCCGTCCCAGGATCGGCAGGTTGGCGATGACGTCGCCGCACCAATCTTCGGCGAGCGCCAGCACGTGGAGCGGGCGCGGCAGGTTACGGAAGGCTGTGACGTCCGCGGGGCTGAGCTCGAGGGACTGCTCATTCTGCTCCAGCTGATCGCGGCTGCGGGTCATCTGCGCCTTGTATGCGTCGTAGGTCATGCCGGACTCGAACTGCTCGCGGGTAACCGCCATGGTGCTCGCCCTCCCAGGACCAATAAGGGACGTCCAGCTGACGACAGCACGGGTCGGGTGGACGGCCAAGGCACACAACGCCGCCCACCGCCCATCTATTCCGCTATTCCGGGCCAGCTGCCACGGGTGGAGCGGGCTGCCCCGATCGACTAGCCTACCTTTGGTGACGCCACGCTGGACGAGGGGGAAGCGCTTGGCCCTGGTCGCGCTGGTGGAGATCGTGGCCATCGCCGTGGTCATGGTGCTGGCGGTCGGCGTCATCCCCCGCGTGGCGCCGCCGCCGAGCGTGCCAACGGCTACCGTCCCCGCCGACGTGCGCCACGACTGCCCGCGGACGCTGCGGCCCTGCCGCTAGCGGTTCAACGGGCGGCCAGTAGCCGGTAGGCGCGGCACATGTTCTGCGAGGAGGCGGCTGGGAGGATCCCGTGTCAGTCGATCCCAGCATCTACGCTCCCTTTGGCGGCGGTCCGGGCAGCACGGCCGCCGGCGCCCCGGCCCAGCGAACGCCGCCCGACATTCGGCCGCCCGGCGAGCGCGACCAGGACGAAGAGCTCGCCGGTGTCGAGCGCGGCCTCTTGGACGAGCCCGCGCGGCCTCTGACGGACGAGGAGCGGGAAGCCGCCGCGCGCGACCCCGGCGTGGCGCCGCGCGTCTACGCGCCGGCGTCTGAGCGCGTGCCGAAACCGCCGGCACCAGGCCATGAGGATCTGGCTGGCCAGGTGGACGAGGACACGCCGGAACGGCAGGCGCAGCAGGCTACTGACCGCTCGTCCTGAGCCGAGGAGGCGTAGCGGCTGCTCCCGGCTACCTGTCGAAGGACGCGCTCCGCTCCGGTTCGTCAGGCGCTAGCCGCGAGTTCGTTAGCGCTCCGAGCGCCGCGCCCCAGACGAGGTGGGCAGCGATCATGAGCGCATTGCGGCGCGGCGACACGTCGGTCGCCGGCGGGAACAGCGCTGCCGCCGGCAGCAGCCCCAGGTAGCTGACGCACCAGACGAGCAGGCCGTAGCCGAGGCCGACGAGAATGGGCGACAGCCCCGTGAGCCGCGCCAGTGGCCCGAACAGGGAGCCCGCGGCGCCGCCGTAGGCGAAATGGGCGACCAGGGTAACGCCTGTACGACGGGCTCCCCCCGCCAGGTGCCGACCCAGACCTGCCCGGTGAGACGCCCGCAGCATCACGTGTCGAGGAGGCAGGGCGTGCCGCTCGGTAAGGGGCAATTGCCGCCTGAGGGCTTCCATCACCACGGTCATGGGCACCGTGGCCATCAAGCCGGCCAGGCCGCCCGCGACCATGTCACCACCAAGCCGGTTCACGCGGTAAAGCCCGACCCCACAGGGAGAGACGCTAAGGCAACTCCCGTGCCAGCGGCGCCGAGCGGGCCACGAGCGGCCTGGCATGCCACGTGCGGCCTGCGACCTGTCTTGTTCTCAAAACTGAAAGGCCCGCCACCATGGCTCAGACTGTCGGCGACTTCTTGGTCAAGCGCCTCACCGAGTGGGGCATCACGCGGCTGTACGGGTACGCGGGCGACGGCATCAACGGCATACTGGGTGCGCTCGACCGGGCCGGCAACCAGCCGGAGTTCGTGCAGACCGCACATGAAGAGCTGGCCGCGCTCATGGCCTGCGCGCACGCCAAATACACTGGGCAGATTGGCGTCTGCCTGGTCACGTCGGGCCCGGGCGGCATCCACGCCCTGAACGGGCTGTACGACGCCAAGCTGGACCACCAGCCGGTGCTGGCGATCGTCGGACAGCAAGCACGCACGTCGCTCGGCGGCCAGTACCAGCAGGAGATCGACCTGCAGTCGCTGTTCAAGGACGTCGCCGGCGACTACGTGCACACGCTGATGAGTCCCGAGCAGGCCCGCCACCTCGTGGACCGCGCCATCCGCATCGCGCTGGCCGAGCGCACAGTCACCTGCATCATCGTCCCCCACGACGTGCAGAGCCTCGAGGCCGTCGAGCAGCCGCCGCGCGAGCATGGCAGCGTGTTCTCGGGTGTCGGCTGGACCACGCCGCGCGTGGTGCCCCAGGACGACGACCTCAGGCGGGCGGCCGAGGTCCTCAACGCTGGGCAGAAGGTCGCCATCCTGGTCGGCGCTGGCGCGCTGCACGCGACGGACGAGGTGGTGGCCACGGCGGAGCTGCTCGGCGCCGGCGTGGCCAAGGCGCTGCTGGGCAAAGCCGCGTTGCCGGACGACCTGCCGTTCGTGACAGGCGCGGTCGGCTGGCTCGGCACCCGCGCCAGCAACGAGATGCTGATGGAGTGCGACACGCTGCTCATGGTGGGCTCCAGCTTTCCGTACTCCGAGTTCCTGCCACCCGAGGGGAAGGCGCGCGGCGTCCAGATCGACGTCGACGGCCGCATGCTGAGCTTCCGGTATCCCATGGAGGTCAACCTGCTCGGCGACAGCGCCGCGACGCTGCGGGCGCTCCAGCCGCACCTGCGGCGGCGGACCGACCACTCCTGGCGGCAGACCATCGCGGGAAAGGTGGCCGCGTGGTGGCGCGAGGCTGAGGAGCGGGCCATGCAGCCCGCGGAGCCGCTCAACCCGCAGCTTCTGTTCTGGGAGCTGTCCCGGCGCTTGCCGGACAGCTGCATGCTGGCCGGCGATTCTGGCAGCTCCACCGTCTGGTACGCCCGCGACCTGAAGATCCGCCGCGGGATGCTGGCGTCGCTGTCGGGCACGCTCGCCACGATGGGCTCCGCGGTGCCGTACGCGGTCGCCGCCAAGTTCGCCTACCCGGACCGTCTGGCGGTCGCGCTGGCCGGCGACGGCGCCATGCAGATGAACGGCATCAATCAGCTGATCACCGTGGCCAAGTACTGGCGGCGCTGGAGCGACCCACGGCTGATCGTCCTGGTCCTGAACAACCGCGACCTGAACTACGTCACCTGGGAGCAGCGCGCCATGGAGGGCGACCGCAAGTTCTCGGTGTCCCAGGACCTGCTGGACTTCCCGTACGCGCGCTACGCCGAGCTTCTGGGGCTGAAGGGCATCCGGGTCGATGCGCCCGACGCCGTCGGGCCGGCCTGGGACGAGGCGTTGGCCGCGGTCCGACCCGTGGTAGTGGAAGCCGTCACGGACCCGAACGTGCCAACGTTGCCGCCCCAGCTGAAGCCGGAACAGGTCGCGAAGATCACCGCAGCGCTGGGCAAGGGGGATCCCGACACCAGCGGCGTCCGCCAACAGATGGAGCGGGAAGGCTACCCGGTACCCGACGGCTCGTAAGCGGGCACTTTTTTAGGCGCGAGCGAGCGGGGCTCAGGCGCCGGTCGCGCGGCGCCAGATCGTCCCACCCAGGAGCGCCGCGTACACGACGCCCGGGGCCGCGGCCAGAGCCACGACGGGCGCCGACTCCAGGCCCTGGCTCCATGGGGTGAACGTCGCGCCGCCGTCGGTCGACAACGCGACACCGCCCGTCGTGCCGGCGACGACGGCGGGCGCCCCTGATGCGCTGGCGGCCACCGCCAGCGCGGTTACTGTGTGCGGCCCTCCTGGTAGCCCCACCTCCGGCCCACGCCACAATGGTCGGCGCTCGCCCTGGGACAGCTCGGTCGCCTCCAGCGGGGCGAGCACGCGACCAGCCGCCCCGGCGAACAGGAGCGCTCGGCCGGCGCCATCGGTGGCGACAGCGAGCGGCAGAGCGCTCGGGCCGCGCCTCACCAGGATGCGCCGCCAGCCCTGGCCGGCGTCCACCGACCGCCACAAGACCAGATCGCCCGGGCTGCCATCCGCCGCCAGGCTGCTCGTCCCAGCCAGGAGCGTGCGATCGCGCCCGAACCCGAACCCGAACCCGAACCCCGGGGAGACGGCCAGCGAGACGACCTCGCCGTCCAGGCGGGCCAGCTGCTGCCAGCTGGCGCCCCGGTCGGTCGACAGCGCCAGCGCCCCAGCCGCGTAAGCCGCGAGCACGACGTCCGTGTCCGGGCCCGCGGCGACTTTGCGTACTGGCCCCTCCGCCAGCCGGTGCCAGGCTCCCTCGCCCGCTGGCCTGGCAAAGAGCCCGTCGGGCGTCGCCGCGTAGATTGTCCCGGTCCCGCCGCTGGCCACGGCCAGGTCCAGGACGACACTGTCCGGGAGGCCCTCGTTTGCCGGACTCCAGCCAGCGCCACCGTCGCGCGACACCTCGACGCCCGCCTCCAGACTGCCGGTCCACAGCGTGTGCCGCGGTCCCTCAGCGGATACGGCGAGGGCGACCACCAGGCCGCCACGGAGCCCCTGGCCGTGGGTCGTCCAGTCGCCCGTGGCCACGTCTATGGCGGCCAGGCCGACGCGCGAGCGGCCAGCCAGAAGCAGCTCGCCGTGCCCGTCGTCCACGAACAGCAGGCTCAGCACCGACGCAGGCTGGCCGCGGTCGTCGGGCGGCCGGAGCGTCCGCCACGTTGCGCCCGCGTCCCGCGACAGGGCAACACCGTCGAGCGTGGCCGCCGCCATGGTCCGCGGGTCAGCGGCCACGGCCACGGCGGCCACGCCCTCGCGCTCGAGCGCCGCGACCATCTGCCAGCTGGCCCCGCCGTCGCGGGACTCCAGCAGACCGTCGCCCTCCGTACCGGCCAGGACCAGGCCGTCGTGCGAGAAGAGCGGCGACAGGGCGAGGCACTGCACAGCTGGCTCCTCCGCGCCGAGGTCGACCGGTCGCCACGCCTTGCCCCCGTTCCTGGTGCGGTACACCCCGGACACCGTGGCGGCGAATCCGGTGCGGTCCGTCGTGAAGCCCGGGGACAGGGCCAGAGCGAGGACCGTCAGGTCCACCAGTCCCGGATTGGCGCTGGTCCACCGCGCTCCGCCGTCGTCCGAGCGCAGCACACCATCCGTCTCCGTGCCGACAAAGAGCAGCCGGTCCTGCTCGAAGTCGGGCGACAGGGCGACGGACAGGACGCGACTGCCGGTGAGGACGGGCTGCCAGGTGGCACCGCCGTCCGGCGATCGGTACAAACCCGTGGCAGCGCCAACGAACAGAGTCGTGTCATGGAGGTAGGCCGGCGACGGGGCCACCACCCCGACCGCCGATCCCAGGTGACCCAGGCCCAACGCCGTCCACGACGTCCCGCCGTCCTGCGAGCGGTGGACGCCGGCCGCCGTCGCGGCGAACAGAGTGGCCACCCCATCGCCACCAGGCGCCGAGGCGAGAGCCAGGATCGAGCCCGCCGTGCGAGCCGCCAGAGGCTCCCAAGCGGGCACCCACTTACCCTGCACTCTGCACCCTATGCCCTAAACGCCGGGCAGGCGGACCGCCGACCGCTGATCACCTGATCACCACCTCGGTCGTCAGCGCCGTCGCGGCCGCGCTCACTCCCGCCTCTACCGCAGCCAGCACCACGGCACAGGGGTCCAGCAGGCCACACTCCCAGGCGTCCACCCACCGCCCGCGCACCAGGTCGAACGCCGAGCCGGGGCCGCGCTGGCGAGCCGCGGTGATGATGGCGTCCGGCGGGTAGCCCGCGTGCGCGACCATGATGCGCGTCGGCTGCGTCAGCGCCCGCGCCAGCAGCCGCGCTCCCACGCCCGCGTCCCCGGCCGGCGCGGCCTCCGCGACCGCGGCTGCCGCCGCCACCAGCGCGGCGCCGCCGCCCGGCAGGGCGCCGTCCGCGAGCGCCAGGCGGGCCGTCGTCACGGCCGCCTCGACGCGCAGCTGGAGCTCGGCCTGGGCGGCCTCGGTCGGGGCGCCGACGCGGACGACCGCCCCGGTCCCGGCGAGGCGAGCCAGCCGACCTTGCAGAGCCGTCCGCAGGTGCCGGTCGTCGCCGGCCTGGCTCACCGCCTGGCGCACCTCGGACATGCGGCGGCGGATCGCGTCTTTGCCGCCGTGGCCGCCCATGATGCCGAAGGCGCCCCGCGTCGTCCACGCCTGGTGCGCCCGGCCCAGGTGCTCCACCGTGACGTCTTCCAGTCGCTCGCCCGCCTCCAGGCGCACGCACCGGCCGCCCGTGAGGAGCGCGAGATCCTCGAGGATGCTCGTGCGCTGCGCCCCGAGCGATGGCGCTCGCACGGCTACCATCCGCCCGAACTGCCCCTTGCCCTGGTTCAGCAGCAACAGCGCGATAGCCGGGTCGCGCACCTCAGGCGCTACGATCAGCAGGTCGCCACCGCCGGCGAGCGCGCAGGCCTCCAGGAGCGGCACGAGCTGCTCGGCCCGCTCGATCGTGTGGTCCGTCGTGAAGACGCGCGGCTCGGACAGGCGCGCCGTTGAGCCATCCTGAAGGAACGACGGCGACAAGCACCCTTCGTCCCAGCGGACGCCGTCGACGTACTGGTAAGTGGTGCCAGTGCTCCGGCCGGCTTCCACCAGGATGGCGCCGTCGGCGCCAACGGAATCGACGATCTCGCCGACCATGTCGGCCAGGCTCGGGTCCCGCAGCGTTGCCTGCACCAGGCGGCCGATCGCCGGCGGCCCGTCGATGGGGCGGGCCAGCCCCCGCAGCGTGGCCAGGGCGACCGGCAACGCGTCTTCGACACCGTGGCGAACGCCGACCATGTCCCCGCCGCCGGCCTCGTACTGGAAGCCGGCGCGGAGGACGGACCGAGCGATGACAGCGGCCGTGGCGGTGCCGTCGCCGACGCGCTCGAACTGGCGGATGACGAGGTGGCGCACCAGCATCGCCCCGACGTTCTCGAAAGGGTCGGCAATCTGGATCGTGCGGCGGGCAATGGTCGCGCCGCTGTCCAGAAGCTCAGGCGGTCCGCTGCCGACGAGGCGGGTGATGGCGACCGTGCCGGGCAGGGGTCCCAGCGTGGGGATGATCGCGCCCGTCATGAGATCGACGCCGCGCAGCAGCGCCGCCCGGGCGGCGCGCCCCTGGAGCAGGCGCTTTCCAGTCACGCGGCAGGCGGTTCGTTGCCGAGCCCGCCAGGGTGCATCGCCATCGCGGCCGAGTGTACCGAAGGAGTGATGCGAGCGTGCCGCCCCAGGAACAGCCCCAGCCTGGGGCGGCACGCTCGCTACTCCATCTGCTCAGAAACCATCCGCCGCCTACCCGATGGGTACTCCGAGAGGAGATGGCCGGTCCCAGCTACAGACGGTTCTCACGATACGGACGGCGGCGCGCCGGGGCATGTGCATTCCTTAGCATTTTGAACAGTTTGGGCCGTCAGTCTTTTGCCTGGCTGGGCGGTCAGCGCGGCTCTTGCACCACGTCGGCGAGAACGCGGATAGCGTCGAGCGCGGCGGGGTAGCCGCAGTACGCCGCGCTCTGCAGGCATACCTCGCGCAGCTCGTCGGGGGTCCAGCCAAGGTTGAGCGCCCCGTGGAGGTGCAGCCGCAGCTCGTGCGAGCGGCCGAGAGCGACGAGCATAGAGACGACGGCGAGGCTCCGCTGCTTGACGTCCAGCCCGGGCCGAACCCACACGGCCCCCCAGGCATGCTCGGTGGCCAGGTCGTAGAACGGCTGGAGAAATGGATCCCGCCCCCGCTCATTGCGTTCGACGAAAGCGTCCCCCATGACCTGACGGCGCATGCGTGCGCCCGCGTCGAAGCTGTCCGCCATGGGCGCTACGGTAGCAGCCCGGTCGCGCTAGCGCCGCGGCTCGCGGACGGAGTCTTCACGGACATCGCTCGCACCCCGCGCGGCGCCAGAGTCCGCGCGGAGAAAACCCGGCGGGTCGGGCTCATCGGTCGCGTAGGTCTCGTGCACCCGGCCGGTGTCTTGCGGATCCTCGATGACCACCCGGTCGCGGCGAAGGGTGTCCTCGAACACCCGCCGCTGCGTCGAGCCGGTGCGGCGGATGCGCAGCTGCTCGCGCAGGATCAGGCGCTTGGTGACGACGAGCTGCTCCTCGTAGACGGGCACGACCAGGACGCCGTCCTCCTCCCAGGGGTCGCGCCGCTCGCTGACAGCCTGGCCGATCGGCTGGTGCTCGACGTCCGCCTCCTCGTAGTAGGAGTCGACCTCCAGTCGGCTGGGGACCTCCTCCACACGGGTGCGAATGCGGACTTCCCCGGCCAGGCGCACCTCCTTGTGGGCGACCAGCTCCTCCTCCCGCAGCTCGAGGGTGCCTTCGTCGACCGTCTCCCCCGCCTCCCCCGCGTCGAGGCGCAGGCGGTCGGCAGCCTGGTCTGCCGGGGCGACGTCGCCCGGCGGGCGAGCGGGCCGTCTGTAGGCTGGTGATGGGTCGTGTGCCACCGGTGCGCCACCTCCCTGGCGAGCTATCAGCGATCAGCTGTCAGCCAGGGAAGCGTACAGCAGTCTCATGCCTACGGGTAGCGGCCCGCCCAGCTGATAGCTGACCGCTGACAGCTGATCGCTACTATGTTGGGTACGATGCCATTGTCCAGGCGTGGTCGCTCCCTCGCCGGCCACCGGTCGGCCCTGCCTCTTCTGCTGCTAGCGCTTCTGGCCAGCGCGTGCAGCTCGTCGAATCCGCCAACCGGGCCCGTGCCTCGACTTTGGCCCTTTTCAGGCGGCGTAGGCAGCACGTCCGAGCACCTGGCGAGCATTCTGGCGGACGGAGGCAATCATCCGGCATGCCGGAGCCATGCTGCCCTCACCCAGTCCCGCCGTCA
>JAABUQ010002392.1_pt1 | contig 37286 bp, 34 predicted proteins | sample 5560001 | NCBI WGS metagenome assembly JAABUQ01 (sample SAMN10711888, study PRJNA513371) | rock metagenome | isolation source: Antarctica rocks | place: Antarctica: Victoria Land, Finger Mt nord | collected 2015-12-18 | reverse complement strand
ATGGCCTCGGTTGGCCGCACGACCCGGGTGGCCGAGATCTTCCCCAGCCGCGAGCGCGCCCTGGCCGACCGGACCTGGCGGGAGCAGCAGATCCGCGCCTATGCCAGCTTGCTGCAATCCTGCCGCCAACCGGCACCTTGCTACAGCGTGGCGCCGATCCGCCCGGCCGACCTGCCGCGGGCTTGGAAGCCGTTGCCCGCTTTGGGGTTTTTGCGGGGGCAGTTTATTTGAGGCCGATGGCCTTTTTAATTGACCGCATACGACCCTAAGCCGATTTCAGAGCTTCATCCGCTTTCCGCAGCGACAAGGCAAAGGCCGCCAACTTGCTCGGGTCCAGTCGGCCCGCAGTCCGGACGCCTGAACACAGGTCGACGCCGAACGGCCTTACCTGTCGGATGGCATCGCCGACATTCGCGGGGGAAAGACCGCCCGCGAGGAACACTGGGAGATGGCTGGCCTTAACAAATTCGGCGCTGATCGCCCAGTCGTGCTGTCGTCCTGTTCCGCCCAATTCCGGCGTCGCCGCGTTGGGTTGGCCCGAGTCGAGCAGGAAGGCATGAACGTACGGGCTGTATACTGGGATCATCTCCAGCGCTGCGCGGCTTTCGACGTGAACAACTTGAACTCGACGCACATGAGGTTCGATATCAGCCAGACGGGCGGACTCGGCCGGATCGATACTCCACAGAATTTGGACGGCGGTCGGATGAGTACGGCGCACATGGGCAGCTATCGCGTCGGCTGTTCGCTCGACGGTCAGCAAAAATGTAGTGACTGGAGGTGGCGTGAGTTTCGTGATCTCGGCGACAGTAGAGTCTCTGAGATTGCGAGGACTGGAAGGCCCCACACAATTGAAGCCAAGAGCGTCGACGCCAGCTTCTACGGCCAGGCGGGCTTCGCTGGCTGACGCGATCCCACAAACCTTGATCCGGGTTCTCATGCCACACTAATCGGGTAAATCGGTTCATGGCGCAATGTCTGCTCACCACTATAATCTGTCATTCAACAGAGCTCTGAGTGTAGGATAAGCGGTCGGTCCTACTCAGCAACTACCACCCGCTCCGCCACCTTCGCCCGCGCCGCCAAGCGCAGGATCAGCAGTCCCAGCGCAGCGGACGCGAGCGACCCCACGAACACCGCCAGCTTCACCTCGTCCCCCCGCGGCGTTTGCCGGAAGGCGAGATCGCCAATGAACAGGCTCATGGTGAAACCGATGCCGCACAGCACCGCGCCGCCGTAAAGCTGCGCCCGCGTGACGCCCTCCGGCAGCCGGGCCAGGCCGAGGCGCGCGGCCAGCAGCACCGCGCCGAACACGCCAACCTGCTTGCCGATGAACAGGCCGAGCGCAGTGCCGAGCGCCAGCCGGTCCCATGCTGCACCCGGCGGCAATGTGTCGAAGGCCAGCCCGGCGTTCGCCAGCCCGAACAGCGGCAGGATGCCGTAGGCGACCCAAAGCCCGAGCCTGTCCTCCAGCCGCTCGGCCGGCGCCCGGTCCTCCCCGGGCTTCGCGCGCATCGGCACGATGAAGGCCAGAGCGACGCCGGCCAGCGTGGCGTGTACGCCGGATTGGAACACCAGCGCCCACAGCACCGCGCCGCCAAGCATGTAGGGCCACAAGCGCCGCACCCCGGCACGGTTCAGGCCCAGCAGCCCCAGCCACACCAGCGCCGCCAGGCCCAGCGCCGCCAGGTCAAGCCCCGAGGTGTAGAACAGCGCGATCACCACGATGGCGCCGAGGTCGTCGATGATCGCCAGCGCCGTCAGGAACACCTTGAGCGCCAGCGGCACCCGGCTGCCCAGCACGCTCAGCACGGCCAGCGCAAAGGCGATGTCGGTCGCCACCGGCACCGCCCAGCCGCGCAACGCGGTGCCGTCGCCCCAGTTCAGCGCCACGGTGATTGCCGCCGGCACCGCCATGCCGCCCAGGGCCGCCAAGCCCGGCGCCGCGAGCCGTGCAGGAGATGCCAGCTCGCCCTCCGTGATCTCCCGCCGCAGCTCCAGCCCGACCAAGAGGAAGAACAACGCCATCAGCCCGTCATTGACCCAGATGTGCGCAGGCATCGCGAAGCCGCCCACGCCGAGCGGGTATTGCAGCAGGGCGCGGTAGGCCGGCGCCGCCGCGGAGTTGGCCCAGCCGAGCGCCACCAGGGCGGAGCCGATCAGCACGAGGCCGCCCGCGCTTTCCGACCGCAGGAACGCGGCCATGGCCGCGATGCGCCGCCGGGCAGCGTGCGCGATGGACAGGTATGGCATGGTGGTCCCAGTGGTTGTTCCCGGCCGCCGGGCCAGGCCCGGACAACGTGGGCGGCGCTGCCGCATTGCCTGGGTCTGCGCCGTGGCCCCATGGTTCCCTTATGACGCATCCCTTGCTCACTCAACGGCGATTCGGGCACGGTTCCGGGAACCCTGGCGCTCTATGGGACCGGGCCATGCGGGCGGGCGCGTTCGAGGCCGCCTGGGCAATCAGCGATGCGGTGCTCCGGGCGCGCGACCCGGCAACGCGGGACGATCCCGCCCTGCCCTACCACCTGCGCTGGGTATGGGACGGGCGTGGCCTGGAGGGGCGCCGAGTGCTGGTGCGCTGCTACCACGGCCTCGGCGACACGCTGCAGTTCTGCCGCTATTTACCCGCGCTGCGGCGCCGGGCCACGCAGGTGACGCTGGAAGCGCAGCCGGAGCTGCTGCCGCTGCTGCGTGCCCTGCCCGGCCCCGACCGGCTGATCCCGTTCCGTCCGGACGCGCCGGCCCCGGCGCCGGAGTGCGACGTCGAGGTCATGGAACTCGCCCACGCGCTGCGCCTGGCCCCGGACGGTGCCCCCTATATGTCCGCCGAGCCGCTGCGCCGGCCGGCCGGGGGCCTGTTGGTGGGGCTGTGCTGGCAGGCCGGCGGCTGGGACCCGGGGCGGTCCGTGCCGCTGCCGGCTCTCGCACCCTTGGCGCAAACGCCCGGCGTGCGGTTGGTCAGCCTGCAGCGCGGCCCCGGGATGGCGGAGCTGTCCGCCGCGGGCGTCCCGCCAGTGCTCGACACCGGGGACCGCAGCGCGGACGTGGGGACGGTCGCCCGGCTGCTGGCGACGTTGGACCTGGTGGTGACGGTGGACACGATGGTCGCGCATCTGGCCGGCGCGTTGGGACGGCCGACCTGGCTGCTGCTGAAGGCGGCGGCCGACTGGCGCTGGATGACCGGGCGGCGCAGCCGTTGGTACGACTCGGTCCGGCTTTATCGGCAGGCCCGCCCCGGCGAATGGGCGGAGCCGCTGGCGCAGATGCGAGCGGATCTCGACGGCCTGCTCCGGCGGCGCGAGTGAGGGAACCCCGGCGCAATTCGGCGTTTGTAGGCCTACAAGGTTTGCGATAGGACCAGTATGCCGTGTCCACGCCCCATCCCCGCCGGATTCGCTAGGCCCTGACGTTGCGAATCGTGATCCTCGGCCTGACCATCACCTCGTCCTGGGGCAACGGGCACGCGACGACGTTCCGTGGCCTGGTGCGCGGCCTGGCGCGGCGCGGCCATAGCGTGCTGTTCCTGGAGCGCGACAAGCCGTGGTACGCGGAGCATCGCGACTTGCCGGCACCGCCCTACGGCGAAACCCAGCTTTACGCCGGGCTGGAGGAGCTGTCGCACCGTTGGGCGGCAGCGATACGGGCGGCGGATTTGGTCGTGGTGGGGTCCTACGTGCCGGACGGCGTCGCGGTCGGCGCGCTGGTGCAGCGTTTGGCCAGGGGCATCACGGCGTTCTACGACATCGACACCCCGGTGACGCTGGCGGCGCTGGACGATGGCTCCTGCGACTATCTGACGCCGGAGCTGCTGCGCGTCTTCGACCTTTATCTGTCCTTCACCGGCGGCCCGACGCTGCAGTACCTCGAACGCACGCTGGGCGCGCCCATGGCGCGGGCGCTGCACTGCTCGGCCGACCCGGAGGTCCACCGGCCCGATCCGGACGCCGTGCCGGCCTGGGACCTCGGCTACCTCGGCACCTACAGCGCCGACCGGCAGCCGGTGGTGGACGCGCTGCTGTGCCGGGCGGCGCGGGTGTGGGACGCCGGGCGGTTCGTGGTGGCTGGGCCGCAATACCCGGGCGGCCTCGCCTGGCCCGGCAATGTCGAGCGCATCGAGCACCTGGCGCCCGACCGGCACCGCGCCTTCTACGCCGCGCAGCGGTACACCCTGAACGTCACCCGCGCCGACATGGTGCGCCGCGGCTACAGCCCCAGCGTGCGGCTGTTCGAGGCCGCGTGCTGCGGCGTACCGATCATCAGCGACTGGTGGGCCGGGCTGGACGCCTTTTTCCGGCCCGGCGAGGAGATCCTGATCGCCGCCTCGACCGAGGAGGTGCTTGCGGCGGTCCGGACGCTGCCGGAGGACCGGCGCCGGGCGGTGGCCGCCGCCGCCCGGGCGCGCGTGCTGGGCGCCCACACCGGCGACCACCGGGCCGCCGAGCTTGAGGCCTACTTTGCGGAGGCCGCGCAGGCTTGCAGCGGCCAGCGGCGGGCGGTGCCGGCATGAAGATCGTGATCTTCGGCCTGTCGGTCAGCAGTTCCTGGGGCAACGGGCACGCGGCGCTGTGGCGGGGGCTGATCGGCGCGTTGCTGGCGGCGGGGCACCGGGTCGCGTTCTTCGAGCGCGACGTGCCGTACTACCGGGACTACCGCGACCTTTCGGCCCTGCCGGAGGGCGGCGAGCTGGTGCTTTATCCCGATTGGACGGCGGCGCTGCCGCAGGCGCGCAACGCTTTGGCCGGGGCGGATGTCGGGATCGTCACGTCGTACTGCCCGGACGCGCTCGCGGCGACGCAGTTGCTGCAGGACGGCCCGTCCGCCCTCCGCTGCTTCTACGACCTGGACACCCCCGTGACCCTGGCGCGGCTCAATGCTGGAGAGGGCGTCGACTACATCGGACCGGACGGCCTGGCCGGGTTCGACCTCGTGCTGAGCTACACCGGCGGCGGGGCGCTGGAGGCGCTGCGCACCCGGCTCGGCGCGCGCCGCGTGGTGCCGATCTACGGCTCGGTCGACCCGGCGCTTCACCGCCCGGCGGCCCCACGACCGGACTACGACGCGCTGCTGTCCTATCTCGGCACCTACGCCGCCGACCGGCAGGCGGCGCTTGAACGGCTGTTCGTCGAGCCGGCCCGGGCCTTGCCGGGGGAGCGCTTCGTGATCGGCGGCGCGCAGTACCCGGACGGCTTCCCGTGGACGCCCAACACCTTCTTCGTACGTCATTTGCCGCCGCCGGCGCACCCGGCGTTCTACTGCTCCTCTCGCCTCACCCTGAACGTGACGCGGGAAGCCATGGCCCGCGCCGGCTGGTGCCCGTCCGGCCGGCTGTTCGAGGCCGCGGCCTGCGGCGTGCCGATCCTGACCGATCACTGGGCCGGGTTGGACCACTTCTTCGAGCCGGGGCGCGAAATCCTGGTGGCGCACTCGACGGAGGACGCGCTGGCGGCATTGCGTATGGCGCCCGACGAACTCTCTGCGGTCGCGCGCCGCGCCCGCGAGCGCACGCTGTCGGAGCACAGCGCCGCCCGCCGGGCCGCAGAGATGGTGCAGGCCTTCGAGGCTGTGGCTTCGCGGGAGAGCGTCTGATGTGGGGCATCATCCCAGCCGCCGGCAACGGCACGCGCATTCAGCCGCTGGCGTTCAGCAAGGAGCTGCTGCCGGTCGGCTCGCGCCTCGACGCGAGCGGCATCGAGCGGCCCCGGGCGGTCAGCGAGTACCTGATTGAGCGCATGGTGCGGGGGGGCGCCGACAAGATCTGCTTCGTCATTTCGCCCTGGAAAAGCGACATCCTGCAATACTACGGCGGGACCGTGGGCGACGTGGACCTGGCCTATGTCTGCCAAGCCGGTGCGGCGGGGCTGTGCGACGCCATCTTTCGGGCCGTGCCGCTGATCCCCGAGAACGAGCCGGTGATCGTCGGCCTGCCGGACACCATCTGGTTCCCGTCCGATGCGCTGGCCCACCTGCCGGACGACCGCCTGTCGTTCCTGCTGTTCCCCGTGGAGCGGCCGGAGCTGTTCGACGCCGTGGCGCTGGACGCGGACGGGCGGGTGCTGGAAATCCAGGTGAAGTCGCCGGACGCCCGGTCCAACTGGATCTGGGGCGCCTTCAAGATGCCCGGCGCCACCCTGCACGCCCTGCACCGCCTGTGGCTGCGGCGGGAGCGCGCGGACGAATACATCGGCACGCTGGTCAACGCCTGGCTGGCCGAGGGCAACCCGGCCTGGGGCGTGCGGGCCGGGACCAGCTACGTCGATGTCGGCACGCTCAACGGCTACCGGGAAGCGATGCGCCTGCTGGGCGGGCAGGCGGCGGTGCCGGCGCCGCCGCACGCCGCGGCGGAGAAACGGGCCGGGTCGGCCAGATCCAACGAACCCGGACAGACGCTCCGCGTCTGGCCCCTTGGTTCGACGCTGGAAGGGAACACCATTTGAGCACGCCCCACTGGACGACCGACCGCATCCGCGAGCGCGTGCAGGCGCTGGGGCCGTGGTTCCACAACATGGACCTGCGCGGCGTGCAGACCGCGCCGGAGCACTTTCTGGGCGATTACCCCACCGTGAAGTGGCGGCGTTTCCAGGACAGCCTCCCCGCGGACCTCAGCGGGAAGACGGTGCTCGACATCGGCTGCAACGCTGGGTTCTACGCGATGGAGATGAAGCGGCGGGGCGCTGCGCGGGTGCTGGGCCTCGACTACGACGAGGACTACCTGGCGCAGGCGCGCTTCGCCGCCGAGGTGCAAGGCCTCGACATCGAGTTCCGGCAGATGTCCGTGTACGACGTGGGGCAGTTGGGCGAGCGGTTCGACGTCGTGTTCTTCATCGGCGTGCTCTACCACCTGCGCCACCCCTTGCTGGCGCTCGACCTGATCCGCGAGCACGTCGCGGGCGACCTGCTGGTGTTCCAGTCGCTGCAGCGCGGGTCCAACATGGTGCTGCCGCTGGCCGAAGACTACGAATTTTGGGAAACGGCGGTCTTTCACGACCCCGGCTATCCCAAGCTGCATTTCATTGAGCGCAGCTACTCCCATGACAACACCAACTGGTGGGCGCCGAACGCCGCGTGCTCGGCCGCGATGCTGCGCGCCGCCGGGTTCGGCATCGAAAGCAACCCGGAGGACGAGGTGTTCATCTGCCGCACCGCGGCGCTGCCGGACGCGCGGTACGGCGCGGTTTACCCTGCTAAGAATGCTGCGCCGCAGCGGGGCCGTGCGAAGGAGGGCCGGCCATGATCGAGGCCGCGATGATCTGGAACGAGCCGAACAACAAGTCGCATTGGGACTTCGAGAACGACCCGGGCTGGGCCACCTTCGCCCGCATGGCCAAGCTGGCCGGCCAGGCCATCGCGGCGGAGGCTCCGGGCTTGCCGCGCGTGCTCGGCGGCATCAGCCCGATCGACCCCGACTTCATACGGGTGCTGCAAGGGCACGGGGCGCTCGCAGAGCTGGACGCGGTGGCGGTGCACGGCTTCCCGCTCGACTGGAACCATTGGATGCTCGACGATTGGCCGGCGAAGCTCGACAGCATCCGCGCCGTCACCGACCTGCCGCTTTGGATCAGCGAGGTCGGCATCTCGACCTTTGGCGCGGAGGAGGTGCAGGAATGGGGTCTGCGCCGCACGGCGGAGCTGCTGCTGGGCCTTGGCCCGAAGCGTCCCGAGCGCATCCATTGGTACAGCCTGTATGACTTGCCCGCCGCCTGGCCCGCCACCACCCGGCACCGGGAAGCGGAGGGCAGCAGCTACTACCGGCATTTCCACATGGGCCTGCTGGACGAGCATGGGCGGCCGAAGCGCGCCGCCCGAATCTTCCACGAGTTCACCCCGGAGATCGGCCTGTGCCAGTGGTTCCACTTCGAGGACCACCGGCTGGACGATGCGGTGCGCCACATGCGCGACCTGGGCGTGACCACGCTGCGCACCGGGCTGAGCTGGGCCGACTGGTATCGCCCCGACGCGGAGGCCTGGTTCGACCGGCAGATGCGCGCGCTGGAGGGCTTCAACGTCACCGCCACCTTCTGCTTCACGCCAGAGCATAAAGGCCAGTGGCCGCACCACACCGCCGTGCCCACCCACCCCGAGGAGTTCGCCGAGTTCTGCGCCGCGATGATCCGCCGCTACGCGCCGGGTCGAGCGAACGTCTTGCCGATGCGCGCCGCGGTCGGCTGACCGCATGGAGGCCGTCTTGCGCGGCCTTGCGTCTCGGCGGCCCGTGGGCGCCCGCGTGGCGCTGGTGGTCGCGCACCCGGACGACGAAACCATTGCCGCCGGGGCGAGCCTGCACCTGCTGCCGGGGCTGCTGCTTGTGCATGTGACCGATGGGGCACCGCGGACGCTGGCGGATGCCGCCGCCGCGGGGTTCGACGTGCCTGCGGACTACGCCGCCGCCCGGCGCCGCGAGCTGGTGGCGGCGCTGGACGCCGCGGGCGCGGCGCCGGAGTTGGTGGAGCTGGGCGTCGTGGACCAAGAAGCCAGCTTTCACATGCCGGCGCTCGCCCGCGCGCTGTCCCGCCTGTTCGATGCGCATGGCATCGAGGCCGTGATCACCCATGCCTACGAAGGCGGGCACCCCGACCACGACGCCACCGCATTTGCCGTGCACGCCGCCGCCGGGCGCCGTCCGGTGCTGGAATTCGCGGGCTACTACGCGGATCCAGCGGGCGCGCTGCTGACCGGCCGCTTCCTGCCGGGTCCTACCCCCACGGTCATTATGCTCACGGACGCCGAACGGGCGCGGAAGCGGGCGATGTTCGGCTGCTTCAGCACTCAGGCCCAGACGCTTGCGGCCTTCGGCACCGACCAGGAGCTGTTTCGCCCGGCGCCGGCCTACGACTTCACGGAGCCGCCGCTGCCGGGTCGGCTGAACTACGAGCATTGGGGCTGGAGCATGACCGGCGCACGCTGGCGCACTCTGGCGCAGGCGGCCCGATGCGGCGCCTGACAGTCCTCAACATCGCCTACCCGCTGGCGCCGGTCGGCCCTGACGCGGTCGGCGGGTCGGAACAGGTGCTGAGCAGCCTCGACCATGCGCTGGCGGCGGCGGGACACTGCAGCATCGTCATTGCCTGCGCGGGATCGCAGGTGGCGGGCGACCTGCACGCCTTCCCGGCGCCCCCGACGGACGGTCCCATCACCGACGCCATCCATTCGGCCCGGCAGGACGCGATCCGCGCCCTCACCGCCGAGGTCCTGCGGCGCGAGCGCGTCGATGTCGTCCACATGCATGGGCTGGATTTCTACTCCTACCTCCCCCCGCCCGGCCCCCCGGTATTGGCCACGCTGCATCTGCCGCCTGACTGGTATCCGCCCGAAGCGCTCGCGCCGCTCCGCGAGGACACCTGGGTCCACGGCGTGTCCGAAAGCCAGATGCGCGGCGTGCCGCCCGGCGCGCGCCTGCTGCCGCCGATCCCAAACGGGGTGCCGGTGGCGCGGCTCGGCGCCGTGCACCCGCAGAAGTGCCACTTTGCGCTCACGTTGGCCCGGGTGTGCCCGGAGAAGGGCCTGCACCTGGCGCTGGACGCGGCGCGGGCGGCTGACGCGCCGATGCTGCTGGCCGGTGGGGTGTTTCCCTACCCGGCGCACCAAGATTATTTCCATGCCGAGATCCTGCCCCGCCTCGACCGGCGCCGCCGCTACCTCGGCCCGGTCGGCTTCATTCGAAAACGCCGTCTGCTCGCCGCCGCGCGATGCCTGCTGGTGCCGAGCCTGGTCGCCGAAACCAGCTCGCTTGTCGCCATGGAGGCGGCTGCCTGCGGCACCCCGGTCATCGCCTTCGGCCGCGGCGCGTTGCCGGAGGTGGTGGAGGACGGCCGCACCGGCTACCTGGTGGATGACGTGGACGGCATGGCGGAGGCGATCCGCCGGGTGGACCGGATCGACCCCGCCGCCTGCCGCGAGGCCGCCCGGCGCCGCTTCTCGAACGAGCGCATGGCCGCCGCCTACCTCGACCGTTACCAGATGCTGGCGCGCGTCGCCGCCGCGGTATGACCGAAATCGTCCTGCTGGACAGCGACACGGCGCTGCTGGCGCTGGCACCCGATTGGGAGGCGCTTTGGCGCCGGGTGCCGGGCGCCTCGCCCTTTGCCGCCCCGGCGTGGCTGCTGCCGTGGTGGCGGCACTTCGGCACCAGCAGGCCGCGGGTGGCGATCCGGCGGACGGACGGACGGCTGTCGGGGGTGCTGCCGCTGTATCGGCTGGACGAGCCTGGCGTCCGCAAGCTGCTGCCCATCGGCGCCGGCACCACGGACCATCTGGACGCGCTGCTGGAACCGGGCGTGGCGCTGGGGCCGCTGCTGCAGGCGGCGCTGGACCATGCGCGGGCGGACGGGGTGGACGTGTGCGACCTGATTGAGGTGCCGCCGGGTTCGCCGCTGCGCGAGGTCGCGCCGGCGGGCTGGCGCAGCGAATGGTCGGAGAGCCAGCCCTGCCCGGTGCTGACGTTGCCTGACACGATAGCCGGGCTGGTGGGCGCGGTGCCGGCGAACACGCTGCGCAAGCTGCGCATGAACCGCAACCGTGCCGTCCGCGCCGGCGGGTTCACGATTGAGACGGCCGGGCCGGAGACGGTGGAGGCGTTGCTGTCCGAGCTTGTCCGCCTGCACCAGGCGCGTTGGACCGCGCAGGGGGAGCCTGGGGCGCTTGCCAGCCCGGCGGTGCTTGACTTCCACCACGACGCGGCGCCGGCGCTGCTGCGGGCCGGAGTGCTGCGATTGCAGGCGCTGCGGATCGGCGGCACGGTGGCTGCGGCGTGCTACGCGCTGCTGGCCGGGCGGGAGCGGATCTTGTTCTACTTGAGCGGGTTTGACTCCGGGGAATCCTTCGTCAGCCCTGGCTCGCTGCTGCTGGCCGCGATGCTGGAGGAGGCGATTGCGGAGGGCCGGCGGGAGGCGGATTTCCTGCGGGGGCGGGAGGGGTATAAGTATGCTTGGGGCGGGGTGGACCGGGTTAATGGGGCGTGTCGGTTGGTGCCGCTGCCATGATGGGAGTGAGGCCATACAGCTGCTATCGACCCAAGGACGACATTCGGCTGCAAAGCCGGACCGCCTCCGAAGGGGGCATCTATTTACGAAATACGGTTGCGGAACAGATAAGCTTTTCAGATTCCAGATCAACGTCCTGTTCCGCAGTTTACCGGTTGCGGAACAAGAGTCGCTAGTTAGCCGCAGCCAAATGGATGGCGATTTGCTGGGTTTCAAACCAAACAGATCAGCCGCGACTCACCGCAAACTCTCTCGTTCATTTCGAGAGGTAATGCGTCCCACATCTTCTCCTATCTTCTCGATGTGGTCGGCAGAGCTATCAACTACGGCCTCAAAGCGCATCGAGCTTGCTGGACGGGCCGCCATATATGCTGCGCAACGACTTCGGCTGATACCCTTCAATATCTCTCATTCCGTAGCGTTCGGCGGCTTCCGTGGTCAGCACCGTCTTCCCTGACAACGCCATGAGGCCGGGATCGTCATACAGGGCCTTGATGACCCGGCCGCTCAACTCCGTGCTCTCAAACCCATACTGCGCCTTTTGCTGCTGCGTGGTGGGGTCGGTCTTGGCCGCCTGGAGCATCCGCTCCGTGGCGACGTAGCCCGGCCAGAGGGAGATCGCGGCGACGTTGTAGGGCCGGAAATGGTCCGCATAGACGTCCGCCAGCTTATCGAGACCGGCCTTGGAGGCGTAGTAGGCGGGGTCATGGACCTTGGCGTCGCCATAGAACGAGACGTTGACGACCAGGCCGCGGCGCTTGGCGATCAGCAGCGGGGCGGCATAGTAGGTCGCGACATGATGGCACCGCAGGCCGACGTCGATGATGTTGGCGAGGTCCACGGGCGCGCCCCAGAACGGGCGGGTGCCCATCGCTTCGTGCAGGTAGGCGGCGTTGTTGACGAGAATGTTCACATGCCCGCTCTCGCGCCGGACCCGCTCAAAGACCGCGCGGATGTCATCGTCCTTGGCGAGGTCGCAAGCGACGGCGATTCCCTGGCCGCCCGCGGCTGTGACGTCCGCCGCGGCCTCGTCGACCGAGCCGGGGACGGGCACGCCGCCCGGAGAGTGCTGGGCATCCCCGGCCTTGGTCCGTCCCACCACGTAGACCGTGGCGCCGGACCTCCCGAGCGCCACGGCGACCCCGCGGCCAATGCCCCGGCTCGCGCCGGTGACGACGGCGACCAATGTGCTGTTCTTGCCCATGATGAATACTTTCCAAGAGAAAAGAGAGGCCCCCCGGGTGGCGGCCTGTTGGACGTTGCTACCCTGGCGGCCGTCCCTGGGATGGCCGCGCCTCGGCCCTAGAGAAAGTGAGGGTTGGCGATAATGGGGAAGGTGTTCGTGTAGAGCTTCTGGTGACGCCGGTAGGTGATGCGCCAGCCCTCCGCCGTCCGCAGCCATGTGTCGTGCCAATAACCCACGTCGAAGAGGTTGGCCTTGCCGTCCCGGGTCTCGTGCGTGTGGATGTGCAGCGACATGGACGTTGCCGTGTCGCCCGTGATCTTGACCGTGCCATGGCCTTCGACGTGGTTCCAGGCCTTGAATGACACTTCGAGCCCGCCGCCCTTCAGACCCTTGCCACGCATCAGCTCGGCGTAGTCGTGAAGGTTGAACACTGCACCCGCAACGTCCGTCAGGTCGATCTGGGCATCCGGCGTGAAGAGTTCATTCCATTGCTCGAGGACGTTCTTATTCTCGGCGTCGGGCTGATGCAGGTCCTGGCCGAGACCGTAGAGCACGATCTTGTCCTGGATTTCGGTCCGGTCGAGCAGATACCTGACGTCGTCTTGAAGCGACATGGCGTGGTCTCCGTTGGTGTCGGTGGAGGGAATGCCAGCAGCGGCGTTCTTGGTCTGCGGTGAGGCATCCTGCCCCCTGGCTCTGGGGGCGAAGGCGGTTACGCCTGCGGCGGCCAATGCTGCGAACGAGCGCCGTTCAAGAAGGTTCGGCATGGAAGGTTCCAGGGTTGTTGCGCCACGGCAGCGCGCCGCTTGCTGCGTGACCCCTGATATAGTAGAGCCGGATCACTCTATTTACGCTCTTTAGGCGGCATACTTCCTCCAATTGGTCGTCAATCATGAGTTTGGACCCGCTCTCCGATCTACAGGGCATCTCAGCCTTCGTGCACTCCGTGGAAACGGGCAGTTTCACGGCCGCTGCTGCCCGGATGGGGCTGACCAAGTCCGCAGTCGGCAAGAGTGTCGCCCGCCTGGAGGAGCGTCTGGGCGTAAGACTGCTGCAACGAACCACGCGGAGCCTCAACATGACGGCGGAGGGCCAAGCGTATTATGCCACGTGTGTGACGGTGCTGACCGAACTTGCGCGGGCCGAGGCAGTGCTAGCGTCCCGGCAGCAAGCCGTGTCGGGCCGTCTGCGCGTCAATGCGCCGGTTTCGTTCGGGCGGCTCTGGGTCGCGCCTGTGCTGTGCGATCTTGCCCGGACCCACTCTGGCCTCGATTTGGAAGTTTCGTTCTCCGACCGGCTCGTCGATCTCGTGGAAGAGGGCCTGGATCTCGTCGTTCGCCTCGGTGATCTCGGCGACCAAGCCACCATCGTCGCTCGGCGGCTCGGAACCCAGCGTTGGGCGCCGTGCGCCGCACCGGCTTACCTATCCGCCCGCGGGCGGCCGCAATCGCTGAAGGAACTCGCCGATCACGACTGTCTGGTCTTTTCCAGGGATGGCCATTTCCTTCCGTGGCAGTTCACAACCCAGGAAGGTGTAGTCGATGTCAAGGTACGGCCCCGGCATAGGCTGGACCACGGCGAGGCACTACGGGATGCGGCTGTAGCCGGGCTCGGCTTGGCCTACTTTCCCACTTGGCTCGTTGCCGACGACCTGCGGGCTGGGCGCCTGGAAACCGTGCTCACAAATGCTCCGGTCGACGACGGTCTAATCCACGTCATGTGGAGCCGTTCTAAAGATATGCTGCCGAAGGTTCGCGTTGCGGTCGATGCGCTCGTGGCTGCCTTCGTCCCGTCACGACCTTGGGAGATAGGGGGCAAGATCTAATCCGTCCCATACCGATCGCAGCAGTCAATCAGGCGACGGCGCAATTAATCCCTGCAACGACGGGTTGTTATGGGCATATCTTGGATCTTTGAACATCATTTTAGCGGTTGGTTGAAGCTGGTTTGAAAGGCACCGCTCGTTAGGTCGTCTGGCAGAGCTTCGTTCCGCAAACGAGCGATTTTGGAACGCCGGTATGCCTACATGGCTAGGACTGCTCCTCACTATAGATGGCTGTAAAGCGAAGCTGCAGACGTAACGCTCAACTCACTAAATTCAGCCCCTCCACCCGCATCTCACCATCCTCAAACACCCGCAACATGCTGTAAGACCCCGGCCCAAGCTCGATCCGCTGCATCAAATCAAGCGGCATGCCCAAGCCATGCGCCAGCACCGCCCTTAACACGTCCTGGTGGCTGACCAGCACCACCTCACCATCCGGAAACGCCCGGTGCCACCGCGCAAGGCTCCGCAGCACCCGGGCCAATGCCTCCAGCATCGTCTCTCCACCGGGCGTCGGCGCTGTCCCGCGGAACCGGTTCCAAGCCTGCCACTCCGCTGAACCCTGCAAATCCTCAAACGCCATGCCGGTCCAATCGCCGAAGTCGATCTCGTCCAGCCCGGCATCCGTCGTGACCTCTAGCCCGAGCGCCGCGGCAATCAGGGCCGCGGTCTCCTGCGCACGCTTCAACGGGCTGGACACCACTGCCACGACTGCCCGATCCGCGAAATGCCGCGCCAGCCGGGCTGCCTGCTCCCGCCCGCGTTTATTCAACATCACGCAGGGCATCCGCCCCGTCAGCACGCGGCCCAGCAGGTCGTGCTCCGCATGGCGGACCAGGTGGAAGACGGTCATTCGGCCTTGGCGCTGCTCCGCTTTACGAACGAGTCATCCAACTTGCTGTCCCACAGCCGCACGCCGCCGGTGATGCCGGCGTCGTTCGACACCACCTTCACGTCCTTCGGCAGCTTCAGCTCAAGCTTCTGCGCGTCGCCCCCGCCGATATACAGCATGTCGAAGTTCACCACCGCCCGAAGCTGCGCCAGCACCCGCTCCACCCGGCGCTCCCACTGCTTCTGGCCCACCTTGTTCAGCGCCTCGACGCCCACGTACTCGTCATAGGTCAAGTCCTTGCGGATGACGTGCTGGCTCATCTCAAGCTGCGGCGCCAACCGGCCGTCCTGATACAGCGCGAAGCCAAAGCCGGTGCCCAGCGTGATCACGCATTCCAGCCCATGGCCGGAGATCACGCCCAGGCCCTGCACGGTCGCGTCGTTCAGCATGCGCACCGGCTTGCCCAGTTGCGTATGCAGCGCGCCGGCAAGGTCGAACCCCGCCCAGTCCTGGGTGCCAAGGTTCGGCGCCGTCTGCACCAGCCCGCCCTTGATCAGGCCGGGGAACCCAACGGACACGCGGTCGAAGGACCCAAGCTTCCCGGCCAGCTTCACCAGGGCCGGCACGACCAGGTCCGGCGGGGACGGGTGCATCGTCGGCACCTTGACCCGCTTCCCCACCATGGCGCCGTCACGGTCGAGCAGGCCCGCCTTGAGGTTGCTGCCGCCCACGTCGATCGCCAGGGTGATCGGGGCCGGCGCCGATGCGCCGGGCGTTGCTGTCTGTTCCGATGCGGAGGCCGGGTCGTTCATCAAAGCTCCAGGATCTTGGGACCGGCCTGGGTGCCCGCGATGACGCGGGTGGCCATGCCGATGAACAGCCCGGTCTCGACCACGCCGACGATGGCCTTGAGGCGGGCGTGCAGCGCCGCCGGGTCGGCAATGGCGAAGGCGCAGTCGGCGATCAGGTTGCCGCTGTCGGTGCGGAACGGCGTGCCGTCCGGCCCTTGCCGCACCAGCACGTCCGCGCCGGCGTCATGCAGGCGGGCGAGCGTCGATTGCCAGCCGAACGACACGATCTCCACCGGCAGGCGCACCCCCCCAAGCTTTGGGACCAGCTTGCTTTCATCCACGATGACCGTCATGCGCCGGCTGGCGGCGGCGACGATCTTCTCCCGCAACAACGCGCCACCCAGGCCCTTGATGAGGTCGAGCGTGCCGGTGTGCACCTCGTCCGCGCCGTCGATGGTGAGGTCGATGTGGGTGTGGTCGGCAAAGCTCGCCAAGGGGATGCCCAGCTCCATCGCCTGCTCCGCCGTGCGTTCCGAGGTCGGGATGCCGACGATGCGCAGCCCGGCCTTCACCCGCACCCCCAAGGCCGCGACCGCGAGCGCCGCCGTGGAGCCGGTTCCGAGGCCCAGCACCATGCCGTCTTGCACCTCCGCCACCGCCGCCTCGGCCGCCTGCTGCTTGAGCGCGGTTTGGTCCAACAGGTCCGGCATCACGCGGTGCCGGGCAGGTTTGCGATGACTGCCTGCACGATCTCCGCGGGCCGCGGCGCCACAGAAACGACGATGGGGTGCTCGTCGGGCATGGGTTCCTCCAGCGCCGCGAACTGGCTATCGACCAGGGTCGCCGGCATGTAATGGTTCATCCGGGCGGCCTGCCGCGTGGCGATCAGTTGCCGGCCGCCTTGCAGGTAAACCAGCCGCACGTCGGGCCGGTCCTTCAGCAGGACATCGCGGTAAGCCCGCCGCAGGGCGGAGCACGCCACCACGCCGTGCCGCCCAGAGGACCGCACGGCGTCGATCCAGGCGGCGATGGCCGCCAGCCACGGCCAGCGGTCCGCGTCGTCCAACGGCGTCCCGCCGCGCATCTTGGCGACATTTTCCGGCGGGTGGAAATCGTCGCCGTCCTCGTACTCCCAGCCGAGCCGTCCCGCCAGCAATGCGCCGACCGTGGTCTTGCCGGAGCCGGAAACGCCCATGACGACGAGGACGGAAGGGACAGGCGCAGTCATGCCGGCAACGATAGCGGCAAGCGCGCCACCTTCCTAGCCCGCGGCCGCCTGGTCGGCGAACCAGTGCAGCTCCCCCGTGGGGCGGTATCGCGCCGCTGGCAGGTCTACGGCGCTTGTCCGAACTTGGGCCAGCACGTCCCGCTTGTCCGCGCCGGCCACGAGGAAGGCGGCATGGCGGCAGCTTTCCAGCGCCGGGTAGGTGAGCGTGATCCGCGTCGGCTCGCCTTTGGGCGTCACCGCGGCGGCCCAGGCAGTGCGTTCCTTCAGCACCGGCGTGTCGGGAAACAGCGACGCCGTATGGCCGTTGGTGCCAAGGCCCAGCAGCACGATGTCGAACAGCGGGCGGAGCGGATCGAGCGTCTGGCCGCCATGGTAGGCTTGCAGCGTAATCTGGTAGCGCGCGGCGGCCTCCTCGGCCGACATGCCTTCGGTCGGGACCGGATGGATATTGCCGGGCGGCGCGTTGACCCGGCCCAGCATGGCTTCGGCCGTCATGCGGTAGTTGCTGCGCTCGTCGTCCTGCGGCACGAAACGCTCGTCGCCCCAGAACCAATGCACCCGGTCCCAGGGCACCCGGTCCACGAAGGGTGGTGCGGCCAACATCCCGTAAAGCAGCTTCGGCGTGGACCCGCCCGACAGCGCGACCGCGGCCGGTCCGGGCCGCGCCTCCAGGATGTCCGTCATCCACTCCGCAACGTGCGCGGCGAGCGCCGGAGCGTCGGCGAGCACGGGATCCATCAGCGGCCCCTCGGCAAGATGAACTGGTCCACCGCCTGCGCCCAGCCATCCGTGTCATTGGTCCCGGTGACGGCGGCGGCGCGGGCCTGCACGGCGGGCGAAGAGTTGCCCATGGCGACCGCGAGGCCGGCCACGTCGAACATCGGCAGGTCGTTCTCCATGTCACCCAGCACTGCCACCTCCGCCAGATCCACGCCCACATGCGCCGCCAGCATGCGGACGGCGTTGCCCTTGTTCGCCTCGCGGTGCGTCACGTCGAGGTAGTAGGTCTGCGACCGCTTGGCATTGGCTGTGACTCCGAGCATGGCTTGCAGCTCCGTTTCCAGCCCGGCCAGCAACGGGGCGTCGTCGGTCACGCCCACCACCTTGCCGGCCTGGCCGACATAGGGGTCGAAGCTCTCGACGATGCGCTCCTGAAACCGCACAGTGTGGCGCTCGTGATCCACATGCGGGCCGTCCGGGTCCTGAGCCAGCCATTCCCCCGCAGTGAACAGCCAGGCGCTGACGTGGCTGCGGGCGAACAGGTCGAGCGCGGTGCGCGCGGCGTCCGGCGGCACGGTGTGCTGTTCCACCACCGTCCCGTCCGGCTGCATGATCGTGCCGCCGTTGAAGCCGGCCAGCAGGCCGGCCAGTTCCAGCTCCTTGGCAATCCACAACATGCCGCGCGGCGGGCGGGCGCTGACGATGGCAAGCGGGATGCCCGCCGCCCGCAGTCGCCCGGCCGCGGCCACGGTGCCGGCGGCCAGCGACTTGTCGGTCTGCACCAGCGTGCCGTCCACGTCGGACACCACAAGGCGGACGGGGCGGGTCATGCGCCGAGCGCCAGCCAATGGCGGCCGTCCCGTTCCAGCAGCGCGTCCGCCGCTGCCGGGCCGGCCGACCCGGCGGGATAGGACTGCACCGCCGTATGGCCGGCTTCAACCTCGTCAAGGACCGGCTGCACGACCTGCCAGCCAGCCTCCACGTTGTCCGCGCGCTGGAACAGCGTCGCGTCGCCGATCATCACGTCGTACAGCAGCGTCTCGTATCCCGTATTGGACGGGGTGTTGAAATAGTCGGCGTAACGGAAATCCATGGCCACCCGGCCGAGGTGCAGAGTAGGCCCCGGCACCTTGCCGCTGATGTTCAGCGTGATCCCCTCGCTCGGCTGCACATGGATGACCATGGTGTTCGGCGTCAGCTTCTCGACCGGCGTGTCGCGGAACAGCGCATAGGGCGCCTGCTTGAAGTGTACGACGATCTCCGTGCGGCGCAACGCCATGCGTTTGCCGGTCCGCACGTAGAACGGCACGCCGGCCCAGCGGAAGTTATCGACCATGAGCCGCAGCGCGACATAGGTTTCAGTGGTGCTGTCGGCGGCAACGTCCGGCTCCCCGCGGTAACCCGGCATGTCCTGGTCCCCCAGGCGGCCCGCACCATACTGGCCGCGCACCACGTCCCGCCCCACGCTTTGGGCGTCGAGCGGCTTGATCGCCTGCAAAACCTTGGCCTTCTCCGTCCGCACCGCGTCGGCGTCGAAGCTGTTGGGCGGCTCCATCGCCGTCATCGCCAGCAATTGGAACATGTGGTTCGGCACCATGTCCCGGAGCGCGCCGGTCGGCTCGTAGAACGCGCCGCGCCGCTCGACTCCCACCGTCTCCGCGGCGGTGATCTGCACGTGGTCGATGTAGTTGCGGTTCCACAGCGGCTCGAAGATGCCGTTGCTGAAGCGCAGCGCCATGATGTTCTGCACCGTCTCCTTGCCCAGGAAATGGTCGATGCGGTACACCTGGCTCTCATCCATCTTGTCCAAGATCAGCTGGTTGAGCCCCTTGGCACTCGCGAGGTCGTGGCCGAACGGCTTCTCCACCACCACGCGGCGGAACGCGCCTTCCTGTTCCTTCATCAGCCCGCCATCGGCCAGGCGGGTCAGCACGGGGCCGAAAAACCGGGCGGCGACGGCCAGGTAGAACACGCAGTTGCCGGGGACCCGGCGCTTGAGGGCTTCATAGGTGCCGGCGTCCAGGAGGTCGCCCACCTGGTATGACAGCCGGTCGCGCACCCAGCTCCAAGCATCGCTGTTCAGCGCGTCCGGGCTGAACTCGCCGCCCTTGTTGGTTGCAAAGCTCTGCATCGCCTCCGTCAGGGTGATGCGGTAATCCTCGTCGTCGCGCTCCACCCGGTCAACGCCGACGATCTGGAAGCCGTCCTGCAGCAGCCCGGCCTGCCGCATGTTGTAGATCGAGGGAATCAGCAGCCGCTTTGTCAGGTCCCCGCCGGCGCCGAAAATCACCAGCGTGCTGGGAGGTGCCGGGGCGGCAGGCGAAAGGTTTTCGGGACCGGACAGAGCGGCGGAAACATCTTCCACGGCTCAGGTTTCCCGCTCGTGTTCCTGCACCTTGACCTCGGCGGGCTTGGGCACCGGCTGCGCGATGACACCCGGCGTCTTCGGCTCGACGTGGCCGCCGAACCCGGCGCGCATCGCCGACAGCAGCTTGTTGGCGAAGCTGTGATGCCGCCGGCTCTCGAAACGCGCGAACAGGCTGGTGGTGATCACCGGCGCCGGCACCGATTGCTCAATCGCCGCCTCCACCGTCCAGCGGCCCTCGCCGCTGTCTTCCACCTCGCCTTGATAGGCCGACAGGTCGCCGTCCTTGGCCAGCGCGATGGCGGTCAGGTCCAGCAGCCAGGAGCTGACGACGCTGCCGCGGCGCCACACCTCGGCGACCTCAGACACGTTGACGTCGAAGCGCTCGCTTTCCGGCAGGTGGTCGCTGCTCTTGGTGCGCAGGATGTCGAAGCCCTCGGCATAGGCCTGCATCAGCCCGTACTCGATGCCGTTGTGCACCATCTTGACGAAGTGCCCGGCGCCGGCCGGACCCGCATGGATATAGCCCTGCTCGGCCCGTGGGTCGTGCCCGTCCCGCTGCGGCGTCCGCTCGATGGTGCCGATGCCGGGCGCCAGCGTGGCGAAGATCGGGTCGAGGCGCCGCACCGCCGCCTCCTCGCCGCCGATCATCATGCAATAGCCGCGCTCGATCCCCCAGATGCCGCCCGACGTGCCGACGTCGACGTAGGTGATGCCCTTGCCGGCCAGCTCCCTCGCCCGCCGGATGTCGTCCTTGTAGAAGGTGTTGCCGCCGTCGATGATCGTGTCGCCGGTGCTGAGCAGTTCCCCCAGCTCGGCCACCGTCGTTTCGGTGATCTTGCCCGCCGGCAGCATGACCCAGACCGCGCGGGGCGGAGAAAGCTTCGCCACCATGTCTGCGAGGCCGCTCGAGGCTTTGGCCCCCTTGTCCGCCAAGGTGTGCACCGCCTCCATGTTCCGGTCGTACACGATGGTGTGATGCCCGGCGCGCATCAGGCGCTGGCTGATGTTGCCGCCCATGCGGCCCAGGCCGATGATCCCGAGTTCCATGCTCTCGCTCCCCTAAAGCGCCGCATCCACGGCGCGCGCCAGCCGCGCCAGCCCGGCGTCCACGTCCGCGCCCAAATGCACCCGCAGCGCCCGCCGCCCCCGCTCCGCCAGCACGTCGAAGTCGCCGCGCGCCTGCGCCGCCTTCACCGTGCCGAAGGTGAACTTCTCGCCGGGCACCGGCAGGTCCTTCAAGTCCTCGGCGGTGATCTGCAACACCACGCCGCTGTTCGGCCCGCCCTTGTAGGCCTGGCCGGTCGAGTGCAGGAAGCGCGGCCCGAAGCCAACGCAGGTCGCCACGCGCTTGGCGTCGCGGATGCGGGTGCGCAGCGTTTGCAGCGCCTCGATATGCGCCGGGCTGCGGTCAATGTAGGCCAGCAACGCCACGTAGTCGCCGGGTCCGGCACGCTCCAGATGCGCCTTGATCACCGCATCCAGGCTGTCATACCGCAGCGCGTCCTGGTCGCGCGGGTCGGTGAACAGCTTGATCCCGTCGGACATCAGGAACGGCGCTTCCTCCGGCAGCTTGCCGGTGGCGGCGTAGGCGTCCGTCAGCTTCTTCGTCTCGACCTTGCTGGCCTCGACGTCCGGCTGGTCGAACGGGTTGATGCCGATGACCGAGCCGGCGACCGCGGTGGCGAACTCCCACAGGAAGAACTGCTGCGCCACCTGCATCGTGCTCGACAGCGACAGGCGCACGACCGGCTGGCCGGCCTGCTCCAGCGCCGCCACCGCCGCGTCCTGCGCCGGGTCGGGCGCCGTGGTCAGGCGCAGGTAGGCGAACACCCGGTCCTCGCCATAGACGCCCGGCGCCCCCAACGGCTCGTTGTCCACCGGCACGATGCCGTGGCCCTGCTTGCCCGTGCTTTCCGCAAGCAACTGTTCCAGCCAAGCGCCCACGTCGTAGATGCCGGGGCTGGCGACGACCGTGACCTTGTCCCGCCCGGCCTTGGCCGCGGCGCCGAGGATGGCGCCCAGCTGCACGCCAGGGTTCTCGTCCGGCGGGGTGCCGGGGGCGCAGCTCCGCATCATCAGCGCGGCCGAGTACAGGAAAGCGTGCAGGTCCAGTCCCATCGCCGCCGCGGGCACCATGCCAAAGTTGGACAGCACGGAGTAGCGCCCGCCGATGGCCGGGTCGCCCATGAACACCCGGCGGAAGCCGTCGGCCTCCGCCACGCGCTGCATCTTCGACCCGGGGTCGGTGACGGCGACGAAGTGCCGGCCGGCCTTGTCGCCCACCGCCTTCTGCATGGCGTCCCAGAAATACGCCTTGAAGATGTTGGGTTCCAGCGTACCGCCCGACTTGCTGCTGACGATGCACAGCGTCCGCTTGAGGTCCACCCGGGCATGCAGCGCCGCGATCTGCGCCGGGTCGGTGCTGTCGAGCACCAGCAGCTCCGGGAAGCCGGCCTGCCGGCCAAAGGTCTCGGCCAGCACCTCCGGCCCCAAGCTCGATCCGCCCATGCCGAGCAGCAGGACATGCTGGAAACCCTCCGCCTTGATCTCGTCCTGGAAGGCTTGCAGCGCCGGCAGGTCTGCGGAGCGGTCCTCGACCGCGCGCAGCCAGCCGAGCCATTTCGCCTCGTCCGCTCCTGTCCACAGGCTCGTGTCGTGCGCCCAGAGGTCGCGCACCTTGCCGTGCTTGCGCCAGTCCTCCATCGTCGCCTTCACGTCGCCCGCCAACGGCTCGGGCAGGCTTGCCTGCATCGTGCTCAGCTTGTCGCCCAGCATGGCGGCGCGCTTCGCCGCGACGGAGCCGAGCAGCTTGTCGGCCGCAGCAGCGAACAGCTCGACCCCGTCCACGACCAGCTTTTGCGTGACCTCATCAAGGCCGAGCTTATGCTCCTCCGCCGCCGCCATGATTGCGCGGGCGCCGTCCAGGTCCTCGGTCAGGCTGGCGCGCGGCTGCCCGTGGTCGCGGAAGGCGTCCATGGTCGCCGGCGGGATCGTGTCCACGGTGTCGGGGCCAATCAGCTCCTCGACATACAGCACGTCGCTGCACGCCTTGTCCTTCACCCCGGTGCTGGCCCAGAGCAGGCGCTGCGGCAGCGCGCCCGCCGCTGCCAGCTTCTGCCAGCGCGGGCTGGCGACCATCTTGAGATAGGTCTGGTACGCCATCTTGGCGTTGGCGATGGCCACCTTGCCGCGCAACTTGGACAGCGCGGACTCCCCGGCCTTCACCCGTTCGTCGATCTTCTTGTCGATCACCGCGTCGATGCGGCTGACGAAGAAGCTGGCGACGCTGGCGATGCCTGCGACGCTTTCGCCCCGCGCCATCCGGTCTTCCAGCCCGGCAACGAACGCCTCCGCCACCGCTTCGTACGCCGCCTGCCCGAACAGCAGCGTCACGTTGATGTTCAGCCCGTCGCCGATCAGGGTGCGGATTGCCGCCACGCCCTTGTCGGTGCCCGGCACCTTGACCATCAGGTTCTCGCGCCCCACGGCCTTCCAGAGCCGCCGGGCCTCCGCCACCGTCTCGTCGGTGTAAAGCGCCAGATAGGGCGAAACCTCTAGGCTGACGTAGCCGTCCACCTTGCCAGTCGCCTCGTAGACCGGGCGCATCACGTCGCAGGCCTGCTGGATGTCCTCCTCCGCCAGCGCCTCGTAGACGTCGAGCGCGTCGTGGTCGCCCCGCTCCGCCAGAGTCTTGAACCCGGCGTCGTAGTCGGTGCCCTCCCCCATCGCCTTCTGGAAGATGCTGGGGTTGGAGGTGACGCCCTTCAGCCCGTCCCGGTCGATCAGCTTCTTCAAGCTGCCGTCATGGATGAAGCTGCGCTGGATGAAGTCGAGCCACGGGCTTTGCCCGAAGTTCTCAAGCTGCTTGAGGGCGTTGCCGACGGTGGGCTGCTGGGTGTCCATGTTAGTTCCCCTTGCTGCGCTTCGCTTGGGCACGCGCGGCTTCCAGCACCTTCTCGGGCGTGAAGCCGAACTTCTTCAACAGGTCGCCGGCGGGCGCGCTGGCGCCGAAGGTATGCATGCCGATCATAGCGCCGCCCCAGCCGATGTAGCGGTCCCAGCCCAGCGTCGCCCCCTGCTCCACCGCCACCCGGCCCACGACCGACGGTGGCAGCACGCTTTCCCGGTATGCCTCGTCCTGGCTCTCGAACAACTCCCAGCTCGGCATAGACACGACGCGGGAGCGGACGCCTTCCTTGGCCAGCGCCTCATACGCGCCGATACACAGCGACAGCTCGCTGCCGGTGCCGATCAGGATCACGTCGGGCGTGCCCTCGTCCTTGGTGACGGCGTAGGCCCCGCGGTCAAGCCCGGCGGCCGGCGCGTACTTGTCGCGGTCCAGCGTCGGCAGCGCCTGGCGGCTCAGGATCAGCGCCACGGGCTTGTCGTGCTGCCTGAGCGCGACGCGCCAGGCCTCGGCCACCTCGTTCGCGTCGGCGGGGCGGAGCACCACCATGCCGGGCACGGCGCGAAGCGCCATGAGCTGCTCGACGGGCTGGTGCGTCGGCCCGTCCTCGCCCACGCCGATGCTGTCATGGGTGAAGATGTAGATGACCGGCAATTCCATGATCGCGGCCAGCCGGATCGGCGGCTTCATGTAGTCGCTGAAGATCAGGAACCCCGAGCCGTAGGACCGGAGGCCGCTCAGCGCCATGCCGTTGCAGATCGACCCCATCGCGTGCTCGCGGATGCCGAAATGCAGGTTGCGCCCGCCGTAGTTGTCCGCCTCGAAGCTGCCCGCACCTTGGAACGTCATGTTGGACTTGGTGGATGGCGCTAGGTCGGCCGCTCCGCCCACCAGCCACGGCACATGCGGCGCGATGGCGTTCAGCACCTTCTGCGAGCTGTCGCGGGTCGCCAGGCCCTTGGCATCCGCGGGGAAGCTTGGGATGTCCGCGTCCCAGCCGTCCGGCAACTGGTGGTGGTCCATCATGTCCAACTCGGCCGCGAGGTCCGGATACTCGGCGCGGTAGCGGGCCAGCATGTCCATCCACGCGGTGCGCAGGCGGTGGCCGCGGGCGCCCATGCCCTTGGCGAAGTGCTCGCGCACGCCGGGTGGCACCAGGAACTGCGCATCCTCCGGCCAGCCGTAGCTGCGCTTGGCGGCACGGATCTCCTCGTCGCCCAATGGCTCGCCATGGGCTTCCCGTGTGCCCTGCTTCTTCGGCGCGCCGTAGCCGATGACGCTGTGCACCAGGATGAAGGTCGGGCGGTCCGTGACACCCTCCGCGTCCCGCAGCGCCTTCAGGGTCGCGGCCACGTCGTTCGCGTCGTCCACGTGCAGCACATGCCAGCCATAGGCGGCGAAGCGGGCCGCCACGTCCTCGCTGAACGCCAGGCTGGTCGCGCCCTCGATGGTGATGAGGTTGCTGTCATAGATCCATACGAGGTTGGACAGCTTGAGATGGGCGGCGGTGCTGGCGGCCTCCCCGCTCACGCCCTCCATCATGTCGCCGTCGCCGCACAGCGCATAGACCCGGTAGTCATACAGTGGGAAGCCCGGCTTGTTGTAGCGGTTGGCGAACCATCGCTCCGCCATCGCCATGCCGACGCTGTTGGCGACGCCCTGGCCCAGCGGACCCGTCGTCGTTTCCACGCCCGAGGTGTAGCTGTACTCCGGGTGGCCCGGCGTCACGCTGCTGAGTTGGCGGAACTGCTTGATGTCGTCGAGCGACACGGCCTCTGCCTCGGTCGGGCCGTCCTCGTTGATGCGCCTTGTGCCGGACAAATGCAGCAGCGAGTACAGCAGCATGGAGGCGTGGCCGACCGAAAGCACGAAGCGGTCGCGGTTGGGCCAGGTCGGGTCCATGGGATCGAAGCGCAGCACGTCCTGCCACAGCGCATACGCGACGGGCGCCAAGGCCATCGGCGTGCCAGGATGGCCCGACTTGGCCTTCTGCACCGCATCCATCGACAGGGTGCGTATGGTGTCGATGCAAAGCTTGTCGATGCCGCCTTGCGCTGTCCCGGTCTGTGCGACCGTGTCGCCGTCTGCTGCCATGGGCTGGATTCCTAACGCTGAACTGTGGCGGATAGGCCGTGCCGTGGATCACCGGGACGCCGACGGTCCCGCTTGCGCGGGGCGGCGAAGGCTCCCAAGCCCGGCGCCGGGCGGATGCTTGCAGGTGGGATGATGCCCCCTCCGGAACTGAAAATAAAGCCGACCGTGACCTCGAAGCGACATTGGACCCAGTCTGCACCGGGGGCAACGTGCCCGCCCGGCTTGCGGTTGCGTGTGTTGGTCCGTTGAAGCTTCCGGCGGGAGTTTCTCGCCAACGGTCGGCTGGCAAGGGCAACGCCTGACGCGCGGCGGCTGGCCTGGAACTTGCAAAACCTGCCGAAACTGCAAAGTCCTCATCGTGACTGAATCCATACACGTGATCACTCGGGAAGCATTGCAGGACGACGCCCTGCAACGCATGGTTGCCGCCGGGGCGCCCAACATGCGTATCCTCACCGACGCGGAACGCGCGGCGTCGCTGGCGGCAACCCTGGGCCAGCGCCCGCAAGAGTGCGACGGCGACGGCGTATGGCTGTTCGCCTACGGCTCCTTGATCTGGAACCCGGCGCTGCATTTCGACCAGCGCCGCCTCGCCCGCGTGCACGGCTGGCACCGCTCGTTCTGCCTTTCGACGCAGGCCGGGCGCGGCACCCCGGCGAACCCCGGATTGGTGCTCGGCCTCGACCGCGGCGGCGCCTGCACGGGGGCGGCGTTCCATGTGCCGGAAGCCCTGATGGCCGACGAGCTGGCGTTGCTTTGGCGGCGCGAGATGCTGTCCGGCAGCTACCAGCCGCGTTGGGTGCGGGTGCGCGGCCCGGACCGGGCGCCGTTCGGCCACGCCATCGCCTTCACCATCCACCGCAGTTGCGAGCACTACGCCGGCGGCCTGGCGCGGGAGGACGTCGTGCGGCGCCTGTCCTCCGCGTGCGGCGCGCTGGGCAGCTCGGCCGACTACCTGTTCCGCACGCGGGACGGGCTGCGCTCGCTCGGCATCACCGACAAGGGGATCGAGGACCTGGCGCAGCGGGTGGAGCGGGCCTGCGCCCCCTCGACGCCGCACCCGGCCGTCGCCATCTAACGCCCATGTCAACGCCCCTTGCCCGCCAGATTGCCGCAGCGCCGCCCGTCACCTTCGCGCCGAAGAAGCAGGCGGCCAAGCCGGCCGGCAAATCGCTCCGCGTCGTGTCCGAATACCAGCCCGCCGGCGACCAGCCGACGGCGATCGGGGAGCTGACCGCCGGAGTCCGGCAAGGCGAGCGCGACCAGGTGCTGCTCGGCGTCACCGGGTCCGGCAAGACGTTCAGCATGGCCAAGGTGATCGAGGCGATCCAGCGCCCGACACTGGTGCTGGCGCCCAACAAGACGCTGGCGGCGCAGCTTTACGCCGAGATGAAGGGGTTCTTTCCCGACAACGCCGTCGAGTACTTCGTCAGCTACTACGACTATTACCAGCCGGAGGCCTACGTCCCGCGCACCGATACGTACATCGAAAAAGACAGCCAGATCAACGAGGCCATCGACCGCATGCGCCACAGCGCCACGCATGCGCTGCTGGAGCGCAACGACGTGGTGATCGTCGCCTCCGTGTCCTGCATCTACGGCATCGGCTCGGTCGAGACCTATGGACGCATGGTGGTGAAATTGGAGGCCGGCGGGCGGATCGACCGCGACACGCTGGCGCGCGCCCTGGTGGAGCTGCAATACCGCCGCAACGACGTGGCCTTCGCCCGCGGCACCTTCCGGCTGCGCGGCGAGACCATTGACGTGTTCCCGAGCCACCTGGAGGACCGCGCCTGGCGCGTCACCCTGTTCGGCGACGAGGTCGAGAGCCTGCGGGAGTTCGACCCGCTGACCGGCGAGCTGACGGGGTCGATGGACCACGTCCACATCTACGCCAACAGCCACTACGTGACGCCGCGCCCGACGCTGGCGCAGGCGGTCAAGGACATTAAGATCGAGCTGCAGGAGCGCCTGAAGCAGTTCACCGCGGAGGGCAAGCTGCTGGAGGCGGAGCGCCTGCAACAGCGCTGCACCTTCGACATCGAGATGATCGAGACGACGGGAAGCTGCAAGTCGATCGAGAACTACTCGCGTTACCTGTCCGGGCGCAAGCAGGGCGAGCCGCCGCCGACGCTGTTCGAGTACTTGCCGGAGAACGCGCTGCTGATCGTGGACGAAAGCCACGTCACCGTGCCGCAGATCGGCGGCATGTCGCGCGGCGACGCGGCGCGCAAGGGCATTCTCTCCGAATTCGGCTTCCGCCTGCCGTCCTGCCTCGACAACAGGCCGCTGCGCTTCGAGGAATGGGACAGCTTTCGCCCGCAAACGGTGTTCGTCAGCGCGACGCCGGGCCCGTGGGAGATGGAGCGCACCGGCGGCGCCTTTGCCGAGCAGGTCATCCGCCCCACCGGCCTGATCGACCCGGTGACGGAAATCCGCCCGGTCGAGCGCCAGGTGGACGACCTGCTGGCCGAAGCCCGGGTGGTGATCGCCCGCGGCAGCCGCATCCTGGTGACCACGCTCACCAAGCGCATGGCGGAGGACCTGACGGAGTACCTCACGGAGAACGGCATCAAGGTGCGCTACCTGCACTCCGACGTGGACACGCTGGAGCGGATCGAGATCATCCGCGACCTGCGGCTCGGCGTGTTCGACGTGCTGGTGGGGATCAACCTGCTGCGGGAAGGGCTGGACATCCCGGAATGCGCGCTGGTGGCGATCCTGGACGCGGACAAAGAAGGGTTCCTGCGCAGCCAGACCTCGCTGACCCAGACTATTGGCCGGGCGGCGCGCAACGTGGACGGCCGGGTGATCCTGTATGCCGACGTGATGACCCGCAGCCTGCGCGCGGCCATCGAGGAAACGGAGCGGCGCCGGGCGAAGCAGCGGGCGTGGAACGAGGCGCACGGCATTACGCCCACCAGCGTGCGCAGCCAGATCGGCGAGGCGCTGCAATCGGTGTTCGAGCAGGATTACGTGACCGTCGCCCCGGTGAAGGACGCAGGCGTTACGGAGTTCGTCGGCAAGGACCTGAAGTCCTCGATTGCCGAGATGGAGAAGCGGATGCGCGCCGCTGCCGCCGACCTAGAGTTCGAGACCGCGGCCCGGTTGCGCGACGAGATCCGCCGGCTGGAGGCGCTGGACCTCGGCCTGCCGGCGCCGCCGGCGAGTGCGGCGGCATTCAACGGTCGGGGCAAGAAGGATACGACGCCGGAGCCGTTGGGGCCGGGCGGCGGCGGGTATGACCCGGCGAAGAAGAAGGCAGGGCGGCGGCGCGGGCGGTAGGGGGTTCGGCGCCGTTATCCTGGCGCCACGCTGGGGAAGGTCATGAGCGCGTACAAGGCGAGAGGGCCAATTGGCCCTCTCGCTTCATCATCATGACCGTTTGCAGCCCTACGTGTTGGCCGGGTGATCCTGCGTCTCGGGCCGGCGGCGGCGTTCGGCCATGAACTCGTCGAACTCGGCCTTGTCGCGAGCTTGGCGCAGCCGCTCCAGGAATGCCTGGAACTCCCGCTGCTCCTCCTCAAGGCGGCGCATCGTCTCGTTCCGGTACTCGTCGAACGCGCGATTGCCGCTTGTCGCCTTGCGTCCAGACCATGGGGCGCCGCCCGGCCACGCCGGGCCGGAAGACGGGCGGAGGTTGAACCACGTGCCGGGCATCTCAGCCCGCCAAGCCCGCAACCGGCCGCTTCCGGCCAGGTAGGCCAAAACAGCCAAGCCGAGCGGCCAGCCCGCGAGGAACGCGAGCACCAGGAGCGACAGCCAGGCCGGCTTGCCCCATTCGTCCAATTTGGTTTGCAACACGGAGCACCTCACTTTCTGCATGTGAGAGCTATTTACTCTTCGACCGCGCGACCGCATCACCCACCGTATAACACATTACCGTGTACCCGGCTCCGGCCTCGCCGCCCCTGCGGGCAGGTCCAGCGATTGCAGGTAGATCAGCAGCCCGGCCTCCAGCAGCGCTTCCGGCGACATGGGAATCGCCAAGCGGTTGCTGCCGCTCTGGCTGACGAACAGCGTCGCGATGCCGTGGGTCAACGACCAGACATGCAGCGCCACCATCAGCGGCGGCGGCCGGCGCGGCGCGCGGCTCATCGCGCAGGCTGCGTCGGCAGCCCGACGCAGCACGGCGAACGCGTCGTTGCGTGCGACCACCAGCTCCGGGTGCTCGCCGGACGGGAACCCGGCATCGAACATGGCGGCATAGACCGCCGGCTCCCGCCCGGCGAACGCGACGTGCGCCTGCGCCGCGCGTTCCAGCGCCCCCAGCGGATCGCCCTGCCCCGCCGTCGCGGCGGCCAGGTCTGCCGCGAGCGACTCGAAGCCCCGGCGCGCCACCTCGGCGATGACCGCGTTCCGGTCGCGGAAGTGGCGGTATGGCGCCGCCGGGCTGACGCCCACGACCCGCGCCAGCTCGGCGATGGCGAAGCCGGCCAGGCCGCGCTGGGCGATCATGGCAAGCGCCGCCTGGATCAGCGCCTCGCGCAGGTTGCCATGGTGGTAGCGTTCCCGCCCGCTCGCCTGATCGTCTGCTGCCATGCATTAATCACTTACATCAGATGCCGCCCTGATGCACCGTCCTGCTTTGCTGCCGTGCCGGGCCACGGCGTGGCCCGGTCAAGGCGGCCCGTCACAACGGCCAGCGCGAGTTGGCGCCCTGCGCACGCGCCGCAATCAACAGCTTGGCCATGTCCTGATGCGGGCCGTCCTGAGACGCCACCTGCTCGATGGCGGGCCAGTCAAAGCGCACCGTGTCCGTCGCGTGGTCCCACTGCGCCGCGGGCCGTGCCGCTGCGGCTGGCTCGTGCGGTGCGGCGGCAGGAGCCGACGGCGCGGGGAAAGACCTCATTGCCGGGGTGGCTGCGGGGAATTTGCTCCGCCGTGGCGCCTTGGCAGGCTTCGCGTCCTTGGCGACTGAGGGGCGGTCCAGCGCCTTCGCCGAGCGACCCGTCCGCCTGCCCGGCGAGGCGGCCGGCATGGCCGAGTCGGTCAGCTTCGACTTGCGGCCTTTTTGGATTCCATTGTCCTTTCCACTTTCAGCGTGTAGCGGCTTTTGCCGATGTGCTTGGATGGATGCGGTGATTGAAGCGGCTTGCACTTTGCGGGCCATGTCTCATCTCTCTCGTTACATAATACAACCTAATACGCCATGATTGCAGTCAAGAGAACAAGTTCCGTGCGGCGCGTTCATTCGGGAGTTGCCGGCTCCAGCTTTGCCGTTATTCGGCGAAGCGCACGCGGTCGCCGACTCGAATCCGGCCCGGCGCCTGCACCGCGCAGTAAACGCCTACCTCGTTGCCAAACCGCTGCACGACGGTGCGCATCACACTCGCGTCACGCACGGCGGTTGCAGGGTCGATGGCCACCATGGCGCAGCGCGGGATCGGCCAGTCAAGCCGCAGGACCGGCGGGTCAGGACCGTCGCCCAATGCCAAGGCACGGCCCAGCCAGTCCCGTTCCGTCACGGCCGGGTCGTCCGGGGCAATCACCAGGTTGGCGCGGAAGCGGTCCAGCGCAACCTGGGCGCCGTGCGTCTGGCTGATAGCCTCGCTGCTCGTCGTGGTGACGACGGAGATCGGCATGGCGTCGAACGCCCCGCGCCCGAGGCGCAGGAGCCGCACCGGCCCGCCCGCGGCTTCGGACAGGCGTTGCGCCAGGCCCGGGTCGTCGATGGCATGATCGGCGCCGTCCGGGGCGGTGACGCGCATCCGGGCCAGCCGCGGATTGTCCGGATCGGAATAGCGCGCCGCGTGCAGTACCAAGTCCGGCACCTGCCGCCCCGTCAGCCACGGGAAATCCGAGCGGTCGGCTGCCCGGCAAAAGGCATACTGACGGTCGCCGTGCAGCCCGGTCCAATGCAGCGCCGCCGCGTCCAAGACTTCCGCCCGCATCGACTTCACGGGGTAGCGGCGCAGGGCGACAACCCGGCCCAGCTCCGCCGACCGCCGGCCCTGTAAGCTCAGGGCGTGATCTCAGGGGCGTCGCAGGGCGACGGAATAACCGCTTCCGCTGTCAGGCCGCCCTGCGCGTACTGGTCCAGCCGCTCGCGGAACGTGCGGTAGTCACCGTCGGCCTGCTGCTCGTGGCAGGTCATTGGCGCGCCGTCCAGGTGCATCGGCAGGCCGCCGTGGGTTTCCACCATCTCCTCCAGCATCCGCCGCGATTTCGCCAACTGGATGCGGGTGCGCTGCTGGAATCGGACGCGTGCCTCGGGGGTGAAGGGGCAATGCGCGAACCGCTCGGTCAGGGCACGCCGGAACAGGCGTCCGGCCAGCGGGTCGCCGCAAGCGTCGAACGTGTAGGACGAAGTGGCGAACGCCTGCTCGAACGCCTCCGGGTGGTCCAACGCCGGCCCAGCGGGCGGCGGCGCTGCGCCGCAGAGCGAAAGCGCCAGCAAACCGGCGAAAGCCCTGGGGATCGTTGAGGGGATCACTCGTAGGCCGTCAGGAACTGGGCGAGCGCTGTGATGTCGTTGTCGCTCAAGCCTGACGCGGCCTCGGTCATGGCGGCGACGCCGACGCTGGGCCGGGCGCTGGAGCGGTAGTCCGTCAGCGCCTTGACCAAGTAGTCGCGATTCTGATGGGCAATCGCCGGGGCGGCCTGATTGCCGCCGAAGCTGTCAGTGTGGCAGGCGGCGCAGTGGTGCTGCTCGGCCAGCGCCGCCCCGGTTTGGCGGAGCGCCGGGTCAACATCAGTCACGGGAGGCTTACCCGCCGGCAGCGAGGCGAAGTAGGCGCCGACGTTGCGGACATCATCATCCGACAGGTCCGCCGCCATCGGCCCCATGATCTCGTTGGCCCGGCGGCCCGACCTGAAGAACACGAGCTGCCACTGCAGGAACTTGTCCCGCTGCCCGGCCAGTGAGGGGATCGCCGGGTTCTCCGACACGCCCTGGGCGCCGTGGCAAGCCTGGCACGCCTCGGCCCGCGCCTGTCCGGCAGCCAGGTCGGCCGCGGAGGCCGGCACGGCAGCCATGCCAAGCCCTGCCGCGAGCAAAGCCCAAGTCATTCGCATCCGATGATCCATGCTGATGGTGCAAGCGGCGCCCGCCCCCAGTCGGGAGCGGGCGTCGCCAGAACGCTACTTGGCGTAGCTGATCCGATAGACGGCGCCAGCCCAGTCGTCGGCGACCAGCAGCGACCCGTCCTTGGCCTGGATGATGTCGGTCGGACGCCCGGCATACTCCTGGTCGCCGCTCAGCCAGCCTTGGGCGAACACCTCGTCATGGGCGTTCTTGCCGTCGGGATCGACGACGACGCGGTTGATGCGCGCGCCCTGGTACTTGTGCCGGTTCCAGGAGCCGTGCTCGGCGATGAAGATGTTGTTCTGGTACTCCGCCGGGAACTGGCTCCCGGTGTAGAACTTCATGCCGAGCGGCGCCACGTGCGCCCCCAGCTTCACCACGGGCGGCGTGAACTCGTCGCACTTGTGCCCGCGCGCAAACTTCGGGTCCGGCATGTCGCCCTGATGGCAGTAGGGATAGCCGAAGTGCTGGCCGATCTTGGTGATGTGGTTCAGCTTGTCGCTGGGCGTGTCGTCGCTCATCCAGTCGCGCGCGTTCTCGGTGAACCAATAGTCGCCCGTGCGCGGGTCGATGTCGCCGCCGACGCTGTTGCGCACGCCGAGCGCCATGATCTCCGCCAGCCCCGTCTTCGGGTCCACGCGGCGCACCTGCGACACGCTGGTGGGCGGGATGCCGATGTTGAACGGCGGGCCGAACGGCAGGTACATGCTGCCGGCCTTGTCGGTCACGATGTACTTCCAGCCATGGGCGACGTAGGGCGGCATGTCGTCATACACCACGACCGGCGCCGGCATGTGGTCGAGGCTGGCTTCCGCGTTGTCGTAGCGCATCAGCTTGTCGATGGCGACGACATACAGCGCGCCGTCCCGGAACGCGATGCCGGTCGGCATGTTGAGGCCCTTGAGGATCGTCTTGACCTCGTGCTTGCCGTCCTTGTCGGTCACGGCATACACGTTGGTGGCGTTATAGGAGCCGACGAACAGCGTGCCGTCGTCGCCCCAGGCCATCTGCCGCGCTTCCGGCAAACCGGACGCATACACCTCGATCTTGAAGCCCGGCGGCAGCTTCACGTTCTTCAGGTTGTCCTGCAGCTCCGCAAGCGGCGTGGGCGTCGCCGGGCCGACCGGCGGGGCGAGGCCCTTCATATCGGCGGTCTCGTCGCCCAGGAACCAGTCCGGCGGCGGGTGCTGCCAGAAGCTCGGCTTGCTGCTGTCATAGCTTTTCGTATCGGCCGCCTGCGCCGCGCCGCACAGCACGGTTGCGGCAAGCGCCATGGGCGCTAGAAAGCTGGTGCGTCGCAGGGCTGATCTCAATGTCACTGTCGTTTCCCTCTGCCTGTCGCGGCGGCTTTATAGCCCCGTTCACTTTCAGTAAGTACGGCGGTCAGGGGACGCCGCAAGATGCGGAGCGCGCGATGGCCGATCCCGGGAGGATGTATCACGGCTTCGTGTTCACGGAAAAGTTGTGTCGAAGCCCGCACATTCCGGGGCGTTTCGCGAATGCTTCGCCGCTTTCATGGCGGAGGCCGAGCGCTTAGAAGCATATTTCCTTCGCCCTCCGGAGCATTGCCGCCTTGACCCTTCCAACCCAGCAGCCCGCCGCCGAAACCCCGCTTCCACTCGCCGGGCGGCGCGCGCATGCCCGGGCGGCGTGGGACCAGGAGCTAAGGGCGCCGCTCGGGCTGGAGGGCGCCGGCGCCGGAATCCCGGAAGCCTGGTTCCTCGGCCCGCACGCGGAGAATCTGGAGCTGCTGCGCGAGCTGATCGGCACCGCCATGGACAGCCATGCCGAATTCCGCCGATCCTTCCATCCGGAAGACCCGACGCACATCACCCCGGCGCTGCGCCGCTCGCCCGAGTTCCAGCAGGGGGTGGAGCGGATGCGCGCCGAGACGGCGAAACTGCTGGAAAAGCTGAAGATGTCCGCGCCGTTCGCCAGCATGCGCTACCAGGGGCATATGCTGTGGGACCAGGCGACGCCGGCGACGGTCGGGCTGTTCGCCGGGCTGCTCTACAACCAGAACAACGTCGCGGCGGAGGCGTCCCCCATCACCACGCGGCTGGAGATCGAGGCAGGCAACGACCTGTGCCGGATGCTGGGCTACACCGTGCCGCCGGACGGGCAGCCGCCGGCGCCGGGCCAGGTCGTGCCGTGGGGGCACATCACCAGCGGCGGCACGGTGGCGAACATCGAGGCGCTGTGGGCGGCGCGGAACCTGAAGTTCGCCGCCGTGGGGCTGCGCGCCGCGATCCGGGCGGTGCCGGCGCTCGCCGCCGCGCGGACGCTTGAGGTGCCGCTCTGGGGCGGGGACCGCGGGCGGCTGCTGGAACTGGACACCTGGACGCTGCTCAACCTCGACATCGACGTGGTGGCCGGCCTGCCCACGGCGCTCGGCATCACGCCGGAGGTGCTGACGGAGGCGCTGGTGCCGTATGCGGTGCAAAACACGGGGCTGATGGGCTTTTACCGGAACTTCATGCCGGACGTGCCGGAGGCGCCGTTGTTCCTGGCGCCGGCCACCGGGCACTACTCCTGGCCGAAGGCGGCGACCCTGCTGGGCATGGGGCAGAACTCGCTCTTGGTGCAGCGCGTGGACAACGACGCCCGGCTCGACCTGGAGCACGTCGAGACGACGCTTGACATCCTGCTGCGCCGCCGGATCCCCCTGCTCGCGGTGGTCGCAGTGATGGGCAGCACGGAGGAAAGCGCGGTCGATCCGCTGGAGGGCCTGCTGGCGCTGCGGGAACGCTACCGCGCCCGGGGCATCAACTTCGCGGTGCACGCCGACGCCGCCTGGGGCGGCTACTTCCGCACTATGCTGCGCGACGAGCACGAGCGCGACTGCCGCAAGCAGGTGCCCACGGAGGCGATGAGCGCCTACGTCCAGGCGCAGTACGCGGCGCTCGGCCAGGCGGACAGCATCACGGTCGATCCGCACAAGGCCGGCTACATCCCCTATCCCGCCGGCGCGCTGTGCTACCGGAACGCTGCGATCCGCGACGCGGTCTCGCTCCGCGCGCCGGTGGTGTTCCACAGCCAGGCGGAGCCGACCATCGGCGTGTATGGCGTGGAAGGCAGCAAGCCCGGCGCCTCCGCCGCCGCGGTGTGGCTGGCCCACCGGGTGATTCGGCCGGACCGCAGCGGCTACGGCCGTATCCTGGGCCAATGCATGTGGACCTCGAAGCGCATGTTCGCCCGGCTGCACACGCTGGACGACCCGCGCTTCACCGTGACCCTGTTCAACCGCACCCCGGCCGAGCGCGCCCATGGCCGGGCGGAGGACCTGGCGGCGGAGCGGGCGACCATCCGGCAGTTCGTCGATCTGGACAACGCCGCGCTGAGCCGCCTGCTGGAGGAGGACGCGGCGGCGCGGTCGCTGTTCAGCCAGCTCGGCTCCGACCAGGTGATCCTCGCCTTCGCGCTGAACTTCCGCACCGCCGAAGGGCTGAACGCCGACCTCGCCCAGGCCAACCTGTTCAACGAGCGGGTGTTCTCCCTGTGCAGCATGATCGAGCCACGGGCGGACCTCCACGGCATCGACCTGATCCTCACCAGCTCCCGCTTCGACCCGGCGGTTTACGGCCACCGCTTCGTCAACGCGTTCTCCGCCCGCATGGGCGTGCAGCCGAGGCCGGAACTCGGGGTCGACTTCCTGATCTCCACCACCATGGACCCCTGGACCACGGAAACGGACGGGGGAGACTTCCTCGCCGTCCTGGAACAAGCATTGCGGCGCGCGGCGCACCAGGCGCTCGACGAGCTTGAGCTTTGAGCCGGCCCCGGAGCTACCGCGCGGGGGTGATCTTGGCGGGGGTCAAGGAGCCGTCCAGCTCCGGACGCCCGGCCATGTGGTTATACGTCCCGTAAAGGATCATCCCGGTCGGGATGTCTTTCCACACGGTCGAGACGGACCGGTAGCCGTTGTCGTCGAATCCTTCGCGGTAGTGCGAGAGCTTGACCGCGTGATAGGTCTTGCCGAGCAGGTTGATGTCCTCGATGCCCTCGTTGCGGATCAGGTCGTGCCATTGCATGCCCGGCAGCATGCGGGTGTCGAAGCTGGTGACGGTGCCGGTGCGGCCCTCGATCACCTGCTTGAGCGCCGGGCGCGCCGCGTCCGCGCCGGGCCAGGCTGTCAGCCAGATCGCCTGCCACGCTTCAACCGTGTCGGAGCCGATGCGTATGCGGCACAGCTCGGGGTTGCCGGGCTGGCGCCCAAGTATACGAAGGCCGGGCCGCCGCGCTGCTCCACGCGCGACCCGGCGGGGGGACAGGCGCGGGCATAGGGCGGCGAGCCGTCCGTGGCGCGGACGTTGCCGCCCAGCACGAAGG
>JAABUQ010002391.1_pt1 | contig 37295 bp, 40 predicted proteins | sample 5560001 | NCBI WGS metagenome assembly JAABUQ01 (sample SAMN10711888, study PRJNA513371) | rock metagenome | isolation source: Antarctica rocks | place: Antarctica: Victoria Land, Finger Mt nord | collected 2015-12-18 | reverse complement strand
CATCCCAATGCAGCCTCTCCACCGTAACGTTCACAAACCCCCACCTCCCAGCCCTCATCCACCCCTCCGTGCCCCTCTCCCTCTCCAAGCACTTCGTCACCACCTTCTGCGTCGCAAACGCAATATCGCTCAGCCGGACCTCATCGCTCGCCTGCTCTTTCCCCTCCACCATGTCCAGTCGCACCCCGCAGGTGCTCTCGGGGAGGTGGTCCCAGAAGATGTTGGGGAGGTGGAAGTTGGCGTGTTTGCGCCGGGCGGCCGTGTAGAGCGGGTTGCCGGTTTCGGCGATGTTGCGCTCGATCCAGCTGATGACGTGGTGGCAGTCGGAAAGCTTGGGGAGGGATTCGGCGGGGTGGTCGGTGCAGGTGGGGTTTTGGGCAAGGGTCAGGGGAAGGTGGGAGAGGGAGAGGAGGAGGAGGGGGAGGGTGGAGAGGTGCATGGCTTCCTGAAAGAAGCTTCTTGTAGGTTATGGTTGTTAAGCTGAGAACATGGGTAGGTGATATTTCCTGAAAGAAGAGAAGCCTGCTATAGGTTATGATCGTTGGGTTAGCATAGTGCCGGCAACTCCTTGTACTCCTTGTTTTGTAATTTGAGGCTGGGGCTTAAGTACAGATAAACTCAAGCTGGATGCTGGATTGTGATGACGTGCAAGAGCACGGCCTCGCCATTGACGGCCGCATATCCAAACTACGCGCGCGGATATAGCTGTTTCGTGGCTTTGCGCTTGTGATTGGAGGTTAAAGCAGGAGAAGCGATCGCGCAAAATGCCAATGGGAAAGCCAAACATGGAAGATATCGCACATAACTCATTCGGAACCAAAGCAGTGGGAATACTCGATAGGATCCAAAACTGATAATAGAACAAGGAGATACAAATTTGTCGCTTGCAAATAGGTACATCAGGATGAGATCCATTCGAGCCGCTCCGAACCTCCCATCATGCGGAACCATCTCCGCGTTTAGTCACGCCTTTCGAAGTCATCTTGCCTTCCAGATGCGCTTCGGCCGTCCCCGTAATGCTGGAATGATCGTCAGTATCATTCCTAATGTGAAGGCCTACCCATGGCTAGCAAACTGCTCGTTCCATGGGCCAGCTCTGCAAGCAAGCACTCATTGCTCGACACTGAGAACACACTGACGAATCGACGACGGATCGATTGACCAGCAGTGGCCCATTGCCAAAACAGCGGAACTTGGAGAGTCTCAATGACATAATCGGAGGACCCATATGAAACAAAAGAAGAATGGCGGGTGCCAAGCATATATAGCACCCATTGGTCGGGTAGACGTACCTTTCTCCGCAAAGCCGCCAACCTTAACTTCTTTGTACGAGCGTTGATATACGTCCCAATGACAAAAGCGATAATATTGAAGAAGGGCACCCATGTCTGCTCGGGCAAAAACTTTTGCGCGAAAGCCAAGCAGAGTGGTGAGGTGACCCAGCTGACTTTCATGACAGGCAAGAAGCCAGTCCTCACTGTGGCGCTAACCTGGTGGCGAGCCCGAGCGCCCGCAATAATGGCCATTGAGGCGAGGTAGACGGTATTTTGGATGGGTGAAATCTGCAAACGATGCTGTTAGCATCTGCAACCACGGCCCCGCTCTTGGGCGCCCACGTACAATCAAGTTGCTGACGAGTATCTGCAGTATTTTCGCCTTTAAGCTTGTTCTGCCTGCAAATAACTTCTGGAGGATGTTGATAAGGACGTGTCCCAATGGAGCGCTGATGAATGCTCCGTAGACTGCCATCTTGGGCACTCGGGCGCTGACGTAGTGGCCGTGTTTGGTTCGGTCATGGGCGATCCATGAAGCGAGCACCTCTTGCAACGCGGCTAGGGAGCCCGAGGTAAGCATCTTCGTGCGTAGTGGGTTTGTCTGGAGCTGCTTGAGGTAGGCCTTAAAGTCGCGGTCAGTGTTCTATCGGCGAAGTGGTAGCATCGCACGCACAGCCAGATAGCCGGTCAGGCTCTCGCCGCCGGTCAACCTCTCGCCGACTTCATGAGCGAAGCCGACCTTCTTCTGTCCTGGTATAGGAGTGTTCCTAATGGTTTCCTTCTCGAACTTGACCGACATGTTGACGGGGCGGGGACGTGCTCATGCGGAAGGCCGTGGGATCGATCCGTTCTCAGATTTCTTCTCAGTTGCCCTCTTCTTCATGCGACGATCGCGACTGTAGGAATCAAGGGGCAAATGGAGCTCAGGGCGTATGTTTTGAGGGATGCAAGGAAAGAGGAGCTGGGCGTGTTTGTTGTCCAAGTTGGCGCTAGATCGATGAGCCGAGGCTAAAGGCTTAGAAGGATGACAGGGGTTGTGAAAGCGACAACCCGTGGTACCCCATAACTTCGCTCTCATACTTATTTTGCATTACCCATCGCGCGTGAATGTGATTATCTCTTTATCGAAGAAGGCGTCATCCTTTGGAAAGTATGCATACGTATTCAATAGGCATGACAGGAATTGCTCCTCTTAGTTGATCGAAAAGCCACTCTAGGCCTTGTTGACAAGGCTCAGACTTTCCTCAGAACATTGTACTTTTGTATGATTCTTACTACGAAGTTGCTCGATGGATTCTTCGTCGGCTGCATTGGCTCTTGCATGAGTGGTTATAAAAAATAGTGGAAGCGGTGATGGGTTGACTGACCACGGATGACGCATAGCAGAAAGAGAAGACGCTACTTGCCTGAATTGCTTAACAAAACAATCTCGCAGAAGACAAAACGTTATGAGCAAACATGTTTGTTTCTTTCTCGTAGCACCAATTGTAGGATACTACAACCTTATAATGTCTTTCGCTTTCACTGTACACTAAAGGCCGTTCGATGTATTGCTTTTATTAAATGGTTCTCAACTGCTTGCATCGCAGTAAATTCTATCGTTGTATCTTCGACGGGTACTGGACTTCTATTCGATCTTTGCTATCCTAAATTGCATTTGTGTGATTCTCAATCTTGGTCGATTCCGTCCCATTCGCTGCGGATAAAGATAATGAATGCCAACGGTGTACAGATCATGACTCAGCGGAGTCCATAGCATAGATCGTTCCAAGCTGCTCCGTTACCGCTATCCAATGCGTTGGTCGGATTCAGCTTCCTTGCGGCCAACATTTGGAGACAAGTCACTTGGGATTCACTCTCGCTTCCATGCTGAGACTTGCATGAGGATCGATTAACAGACCACCGACTCCGAGTAATGGCGATGAACTATGGCAGCATTCGAATATATATGTATATATATATTAGCGATTGTGACTACCATTTTTTCCTAGTATCTAGATGTCTTTCTCCATCTTCAGATCAATTACTCGCAATCGAGCTCTACTTCACGAAGAACACGGAGAGCCGGCTACTATCCCTTCTACCTTGCACGATTGTTCCCCTTTCGCATACCGAGCTCATGCACGGTTGCAGACCATTGCCATACCCCATTCCCGGTCGATCTACCGAAACCACATCATTGCCATCTTATTTCACGCTGCCAATAGCAGTAAACTCTCATATCAGTTCTCTGCCCGGCAGTGGCACTCTTCCACGACACTTCCGCTCCACCTGCACTTCTTTCAGCGGATCCCAACCGCAAGCCATCGCCAAAGCGAATACCCAGACGTCTAGCAGAGTACTACTGGCCGCAATTCCTTTAATCCCATCGACTGGGACAGACCCCCCACTTCAACAACGAGACTCGCAAGAACATCGTGCCTATTGTAGGCTCCACATCTGAGCTGGTTGCGGCTAGCAAGGCTGCTGGAATTCTGAGCTCTGTCACTTGTGTTGCCGGCCAGCCAAGTAGTCCGACAGGCGCGAGCGCAACATCCACCGCTGTCGCCGCAGCGCCTACAACTCAGGCTGCCGGGAATAGACTTGCAGATGGATTTACACCTTCTAGCAAAAATTCTGTTGCAGGACCGTAGATTTCTCAGGTGTAGAGGCAGTACTCCCAATCCCCCCCCTCCACCCCCCCCCCACCGCCGCCCATCCAGCGAATACCCCTTTATTGCAATCATTAAAACAACGCCACCAGAGCCCATTACCAGCAGGTCCTGAGCCGGAACCTCGAGACTAGCTCACCCAGGGGAAAGATTTGGCTCCTGAGGCCGCTGGTGAAGATAGTCGTCCTGGTTAGCTACCACCGCTGCAGGAAGATGTGCTTTTCACGGCGCGATGGGCAGGGATAGATCGTGATGGGTTGTGTAGGGTCGCTTCTTGGTACGGTGGTGGTTTGATGGAAGGGGACGGTGGTTTCTGCTGAGGGCAAGCGGGTCGGGGTGGCGTGGACTGTTTGTGGGGAAGGAGGTTGATGGTGAGGGAAGAGGGATGAACAGCGAGATGTAGGGTTGGACTTGGAAGGGTTGGACGAGGGGACAGGTGGGGAGAGGATACGTTGAGGCGGGGGTGCCTTTTCCTGAAAATTTGGGTAGTCATGAGATATGAGAAAGACTTGCGGCAGGGCCAAGGAGGTAGAGAACGTAGGAGAGGCTAGGGAATAAAGGAGATTCGATCTGTGTGCCCAATGCCGGATATCGTTGAACAGCACCCACACCTCAGACTCCTCGCCCACCTTCTCCTCAGAAGAGACAGATTAGCAGTAATCGAGCATGACCGAGAAGACCAGGAGAGTAGGTGATGCGATTGCTTCGACCACATCCACTTATGCCGCAAGCTCCCCCACCCTCCCACCATGCACAAAACCTCGCCAAACCCCCCCACCACCCCCCCAACATCATGCAACACCCCCTACCGCATCCCCCCCATCTCCCCCGCCAACATCTCCGTCGCATCCCCCGTCCACTCCACCCTCCCCCTCACATCCTTAATCTCCCCCAGCGTCTCCCCCAACCTCACCATCCCACACCGTATCATCCTTGGATCAATCGCCACGGTCTTGTACACCAAGCGCTGCGTCGCGGGCGAGGCGTCGAAGCGCATGATGAAGTGGTGCCCGGAGTCGTGTCGCATTTGATGCTGCTTTACCGGCTTGGTGAGCAGGAAGGGGCCCCAGTTGGTCAGGCCGCGGACGACGCCCCCGCGGGAGAGGATTAGAGTGCCGGCTGTGCGGGCGATTCTGTTGGGGATGGGCGTTAGATGGGGGGTAGAAGGAGAGGGGGGGGGAGGGGAAGGAGGAGGGGGAGAGTGAGAGGGATTGGGAATGGGTGGGGGAGGGAGGAGGCACTCTTTGACTTCGGCGAGGTTGCCCGGCCGGACCTGGAGGTGGTTAGGGATCGTGTTGTGGGGATGGGGAGGGGAGGGCGTACCACGGCTATCATCTCGTATAACATCGTCACCGGTAAGGAATAAGATCTGCCATACGCCGGATTTCCTCCTTCACTCACGCTTGAATCCAAGTAAAGATCACGGCGGAATTTCTGAACCTGCGATGTCGAAGTCCAGAACAAAGAAACCGAGGTTTAGTACTCAGCCCTACCAAGCGGCTAGCGCCGCTGCAGGCCCAACGTCAGGCCCTGCTTCAACGCCCACCGTACCAATACAAACATGGCAGCAACCCTCCGGACGAGCGTGCCATTGAAGGCCTCAATATCAAGGGCTACTACCGCAACGATATGTAGACCACACATCCGAGACGCGTTACCACGATGGCCGTCCCTATCAAGAACGCACACCCCTCCAAAGTGTGGTAGAAGGACATTCATGAGCTCAAGAAATTGTATGACGCCCAATTGACCCTATGAAGCAACGGGGGACGAGCAGTATTTGACTACCTGCTGCAGTGCTCGAAAAGAAATACACCTCCGACCACGAATGGATCGAGCTCTCCCCCGACGGCAAAACCGGTACTTCCCTCCCCCTCCCCCTCCTCCCCCCCCACACTCTCCCACCCCACTAAACACACCCCCCCTCCCTCCCAGGAACAATCGGCATCTCAACCTACGCCTCCGCCGCCCTGGGCGACGTCGTCTACGTCGAGCTCCCGGCCCTGGGTCTTGAAATCAGCAAAGGCGACAGCATCGGCGCCGTCGAGTCTGTGAAGTCGGCGTCCGACATCATGACGCCCGTGTCGGGGAAGATCATCGAGGCGAATGGCGTGCTGGAGGAGAAGCCGGGGATGATCAATAAGGGACCTGAGGGCGAGGGGTGGATTGCGAGGATTGAGGTTGGGGAGGGGGGGAGGGGGGAGGTGGAGGGGTTGATGGGGGGGGAGGAGTATAGGAAGATGGTTGAGGAGTAGGGTTGGGGGAGGGGGGGGGTGGCGAGGAGGGGGTGAGAAGGGGATGAGGGGAGTTTCAACACTTTTGTGCAGGGCGGGTGGGAGGAGAGTGGACGGGTCGGGAAGGGGGAATCTGTTGTTCCGGGCTGGAACTGTTTGAGCGTGACATTACTTCTATACTGGTGGGAGGCAACCTTGAGACGTGGCATCATTCATTGAAAACTACGGTTATACGAATCGGGCGGGCAATAGTCATCGGATTGTAGGGCCGCCCATTGTCAAAGCGTTGAAGCGTTAGAGTCGAATAGATGGAGGCGAGCCTGAGGTGTGATCTGGATATGCGAAAAACGTCTAACATTTTGTAAATATGTATAGCGATTGAGCGGCACAAGGGGTATCTGACAGCTAGGAGGTGTGCTGTTCCCAAAAGTGAGAAACCCGAGACTTCAAGAGTGCAAAACGTAACTCCATGCTCACATGCTGTCTCATTCTCGTCAAACGTCTGCTCGAACCTACAAGAGCCAGCCCCTCTTTCCCCTCTCTTTAGCGGCTCCAGCTTTGGCCTGCAAGCTAGCTTCTCTCCGCTTCTCTTTCCCTTCAAGCATCCTAAGGCTCTCCATCTTCTCCAACACAAGCTCCAGCATTTCTTTCCTCTTGATGACGTCCAGATGTCTTCGGATCTTAGGATCTTCTCTCGCAAAGCGCTCAATCTCGCTTTCCGACAGGTGTCGCCCTAAGCGGGCGTCCAGCTCACGGGGAAAATTATAATAGAATTCTGATAGTAGTTCCACGTTCAGAAAGAGGACGGCGGTCGAGGTGAGCTTGTCGGCGACGACGTCGAGGAAGATCTCGGGGCAGTAGTACTTGTTGGATTTGGTGGCGCATTGCTTGGATTTCACGGCCGTTAGGCGCATCTGGAGAATGGCAGCGCGATCGCGGAGGAAGACAGCCTCACGGCCTGAATGATGTTAGTCGACAATTGCGACGGTTCGAAAGGCATTACCTTTTGCTAGAAGAGCGGCGCTATAACCGCCCGCACCACCAATACCGTCACCTTCCAAGACGACTTCACCCTTGCGTACTCGGTCGACAAAACCCATCACGTCGTTCATCTTTCGCTTGCCGCCCACGGAATCCTCGACCCCTTTGACAGCGGCCTCGCAGGCCTTGAGTTCACGCTTGAGCACCTCAGACACGTTCTGCCGTGATCTCGTCCATTCTGTGCCGTCAACCTCGATCTCGAATTTGTACGGCTTTATGCAATTTTCAACTTGGTCGCTAGTGCTATAGAATCGATCGTTGAGGATTCCAGAAGCAGCATCTGTGATGGCGCTGCGAGCAAACGGATGTGCGGAGAAGCTGGAAGAGGTCAGAAGTCGGTCAACCTCAGATTGAAGAGCATTGGCGACAACAGTGGTCGCAAGTCTGCCAATTCCTAGCTTGGTAAGAGACGATGTGGAAGCGTCTAACTTCCGATGCCAGTAGACTGACTCCGGGTCGGCTTTGGGCAGTTCGCTCAGAGGGTCTAATTCTGGCAGCGGAGATGAAAGATTCTCTATCGGTTTGTTCCAGTATCGTTGAGCAAGGACATCCAGAACCTGCTGGTTCAATTCTTCCTTGAGCAGTTCTCGTACCTGCGGTCGGCCAAACGACTCTGCGAATGCCTTGAACGAGTGCTTGAAGGCATCTAAGCTTTCTGCGAGGTACGACTCCGCACTCAGAGGCCGGTCGTTGTACTGAACCTTAAACTCGTATGTGGCCTCTTCTAGCTCTTGATGGATTGCATCGCTAGTTCCTTGTAGACTCGAAGCCATCGTCTGCTCTAGCACATGCATGAGCTTCTTACGCAGTGTAGTCGTGCCTACAGCAAGCTCTGATTGAGGACCGTATTCCAGGGGATGAGCGGAGAAAAAAGTGTTTTCGTTCTTCGAGATCGCAGTGCTGATACTGCCGCTTCCTCTGGAGAATAGTCCACCTGAGGTCTGTGGCACGCGACTGATCACGCCGACATAGCCAAGACGAAGCGGGTACTTTCGATCGCTGAGTATACTGGCGCCTCTCGCCGGTTCGACGAGATCCAACTTGGTCACAACACCGATGGTTCGCTCGCCTCGAGGATCTACCCTCCTGCTAGCTCGCAAGGCTGTTGAGTTGGCCAAGTCCACGTCTGCCGCAGATATGGCGAGGATGACATTCGGAGGCTGAATGTACTTGTCGCAGAGATCCGAGATCTTCTGTTTCAATTCTGTCGGTTGATCCATACCTGAGACCTGAATATACCCGGGCAAGTCGATGAGCGAGAGGTCGGGCACGTTGGGTGAGTAAATAGAGAGCTGAATTGGATCATCGGAGACACAGTCTGCTGCGGGCACAGCCAGGTTCAAATCTGTCAAGGTTTTCTGTATGTGCGAGAAGTCCGTAATCTTCCCCAGCCCCAAAGCTGGAAACTCGCCATACTCTGCCTGGGAAATTGGAGTGTTCACCAAAGTGAGCTCGATCGGCCGTCGTGTTATCATATTAGACCCTTTTGGAAGGAACTCATGCCCAACTATAGCTTCTAGGACAGAACTTTTCCCAGATGATTGTGAGCCGATCACAACTATTGATGGCAATATCAGTGCGTTCGACTGGCCGACAACCTGTAGCATGCTCCGGATCTCGATCATCTTTTTCGTCAGCATCATCATCTGATCATCCCTTGCGGCTTCCTGGCCAGATCTCTTGTCTTCTTCTGGTGATTGTGTATATCCAAAAGCGGCAGCAGAACCAGCAGCTACTCCTGCTGCTGTTCGGCTCTGCTTCGGCGGCTCTCCTCCAGCTCCGGACGAACCACCGTTAGACGTACCGCCACTCCCATTGAAGAGCCCTTGCATCCACTCCGGCAGACCCAGATTCTCTGTTGTCTGATCCCAGCCACTCTTTGTCTGTTCCACTATGCCTTTAGCTCCGCCATAGAGGCTTTCTGCTGCTCCGCCGACCAAGTCTCCCGCTTTCCGAAGGTTATCCATGGCATAATTTCCAGCCTCTGTCACTTGTCAGTCATTTGCAGCGGTCATTCACGACCGCTTACGTGTAGCTTGATACTGCAGATATGCCAGTCCTCCAATGGTCGCAGCGCCGAACATGGCCGGTATTCGGAGGAGCTTGACAGCTAAGTTGGGTAAAACCCTAGCGAAAGATATTGCTCGCACGGTTGGGACATTGTGAAGGGCATTCGTGCCAAATGGCCACGTCCTCCTTCGAGAACCGCGAGCACCTAAGGGCGCCTGAGCTCGTAGCAGTCCTCCAACATTCGCTGTAGGCTTATGTAACTGTCGCCGAAATCCAAGGACCGGAGTTGGGGAAAGGCGCGCAAGACGCCCTGATAGCAGTGACCCGCGCATGTCTATGAGACCTCAAGGAACACAGTGGGTCCTAGGATGAATGGATTGGCCAAGCATAGTGAGTGTAATTCCAAGAATGAGGGGATCTGAAAGAGTTCACTGGATACTCTGTATTCGAGCCGACGAGGCAGCGCTGTTGATAAAAGTACATTTGCGGCAAGAGCGGTCCGATGTGAGCCCGAGCCCGGAAAAGCGCGCTACTTTAGCCGCCTGTCAGCCTTCTCTTACACTCTAAGGTACCAGATACTACCTTAGTATTCCTTTCTTTACTCCTCTTGTTTCAAGTAATTGATCTGGCGTCGAACAACGGCGTATCATCAAGCATGTAACCTGTTCCATTTCCTCGAATTCTACACATCAGGGCTGCCATAAACTGAATGAGGCATTTGAGACCGTAGTCTCGGACGAGAAAATGGCTCACTGTAGGTCCCACGAACTCCAAGGTGCACAAGGAAATGTTCTCTCTGTCCTACAATGTAGGTCAAACCTCCATCGTTCCGTCTCGCTGTTTCTGTGAACCACCGAAAGTCATGTTTGAATTTTCACAAGGCATTCCTACCGAATCATCATTAAGCTAGCTAGTTCGCACATGATATGTAGAAGGATGTTGTCGAACAGCTGATCGATACTGTTGCAAACTTCGCTTTGCCAGCAGCGGTGGCAAAGCGATGATCCGCGCTTGCCAACGATGGCCCGCCCAAGCAAACAGAGCCACGCTATAAGTATAATCACCGTGGCTGCCCAACATAAATATGCTATCTAGAAGTATGAGGCCCAGCAAAGCCCTCACCATGAATGCAGAATCCTTAGCTAAAGTGGACGAGAAACTCCGGAAATATGCCGAAGAACAGGCTTCGGAAAACCTCGATGGCTCACCTTCGGATACCATCAAGGACGTCCCACCAAAGGACAAGAAACTACCTCAGGGAAAGCAGGAAGAGGGAGATCAAGAGTGGATACATCCCATTCTAACCGTGGCTTAACACTCACTGGAACCAGTCATAAACTAGATCCCGCCACGTCCTATGTCAAAGTCCCGGGTGAAGATGAACCCATAAGGTCTCTCGTGGACAACGCATAGAGTAACGGCCAGAGAGAAAGTGTAGCATCTGTCTGTTCGACAGTCTGGAAGTTTTGGGAACTTTGCGGCCCATCGGGTTAACTGGGGCTTTTTTAGCGTTCATCGAATTATGAATGTGTGCAGTCGAGACACCAAAACCACGTACTTTCATTAGAAGCAGGTCTGAATCGGTGTGCATCTACGCTGGCTATTGAGCCTTGTGTTGTTGGAGGTAAGGTGGAGCTTTCCTGACTTTTCTTGATGCATCTCGGAATTTCCGTTGTCCCTCCAGCTACGCATGACCCCTGCGCTAGCATCTTGTAGTTTTTAATCTTAGTCGAGGTTGTTGGTGCACCTCAACGAGTGATCTGTATCCTTGGATTGAGTCGTAATACTCTTTGACGATTGTCCTGTCTCGCTATGGGTTTTCGTTGGTCAGTAGCAGATTCTATTACGTCTCTTTGCTATGATGATGGGTGTCCAAAAACGCGCGCACCAGTTATTCCCTTTACATGGAAAAGCCTCTAGAAATAGCCGCGCCAGCACCGTATGGTAAGCTGGAGAATTTATGGGTGGAGGCTGTCGTTCATGAATCGCCTAGCTTGCTGGACTGTGCCTGGTAAAGCAATAAACCAAAGCCGCCAGTGCGGACTGAGTGGCGAGCCAAACAACCTACGAACCTTGTGAGTGCTTCATCACCATAAGCTGTCTACCTTGATGGTCATATGCAGGCGTAAGTATGATCCTTTGTTTGATATTTTCAGGGTTGCGGGAACGAAGCAAACAGGATGAGCGTACTGCTTTGACGTGTTCGCTAGCAGGACCTTTGTGATAACGTACGTCAGTCGTAACAGCGTTACGAGCCTTCTGTCCAAAGGTATATATGAGCTGACCGATCGATTGACATTAGATATCATGAACACCACCTTCTACTCCAAGACGCTTATCTTGTCAAAGATCCAAAGGTAGCTAATAGATAGTACAAGTGATAAGAAGATGCCTTACTCTCACCGGCGTCGCTTGCGTCATCGTCATTCTTCTATCCACGATAGACGCTCCAACGAGCGCTCCGCCTCCGCCGCGTCGGAGCCCTTCTATGATGGCAGTAGAAGCTTCGGAATCGAGGGCAGTTGGATCGATGGGCCCAACCGCCCTACATCAAGTACGGCTGCCCTTCGTAGACTTCAAGACAAGAGAGCAGCACCGCAGTCTAAGCCATCCCGCTTTCACCTCGAAGAAGCTTTCGGCCTGATGCACGAAGCCCTAGAAAGTACATACATAACCACAATCCCCTGCCTTGGTAGAAGTTCCGACACGGGGACCCATTTCTCAGTGCGTGATCTGCCCTTCATAGTGTTTGATGATCTTGATAAAAAGCTTTTTCGGTCCACACTCAAAGGAAACGTGTATCTCACTTGGGCAAGTCTGCCACACGGGGTACGTGGAAGAACTTCTCGGCCTGGACTGCACGGCAGACCACGAATCACCATCAAGCTGTCTTTCCGGGTCGCCAAAGATCGGGCAGCGACAATCGGTGTACTTCTACATCAAATGATCCATGCCTATTACCTTCAGTCTTGCGGCCATAAGAACAAAGGAGTGGTCGGCAAAGGCCACGATCTCCGCCATAATGAGGAATTCGAGAATCTTTGCCGTTCGATAAAGGAGCATTTCTTGCCAGGCGAGAAGCCCGTTTGGGATGCAGCGAATGATTTGTTGCCTGTCGAGGCGGATGTTTCCTACTACCCGCCAGAGGCTGGCTGCAGTGACTGCTATTACCGATCTTCACGCATCAAGAAAGTCAAGGTCGACCGGTGGCGCATGGCTGCTGTGGCCCTGGCCATAGCCAGGTCAGCACGTCGCGTAGCAAGTGGCAGTGGTGGCGAGGGTGGCTCCAATGATGGTAATAATCGATCTGCAGAGTGAGTGTTCCTGGAGTGTGCACAGCGCTGTGACCAAAGTGCTGACATAAATACTAGATCCATCCATGAGAAATTCTACTTCATGGACACGGATGGCTCGTCTAGATAAGCAGACATCTCAGCCACACTGTCCCTTCGCACCTGGTACATACATAACTCTCATATACATGAAACAACGGTATCCTATCCGGAAGCAAGATCTTCACGATCAAGAGCGCCTATCGAAATCGCCATTCTTTATTATCGATACTCTCTTCTTCCCATCGACAGCATCCTTTGACGATTTTGGTATCCTTTACTCGTACCTCAAGAATGGCGAAGTCGCCCCTACTCGTGCCGCTACACGCAACTTCTCAGCAAATGCATTACCATATGGATCCTCTCTGAGCATCATCGAGAAGCAAGGGCCGCCCGTCATGCTTCAGCCAAAGACCAATTCCATGCCATACCTCGCAGCCTCGATTGCGGCCTATAAGCTAGGCAATACGCTGCACTTTGAGTCCTTGAAGCATTCTGCGATCAGCAGACTCTATGGATTGCCTTGCACCTCAGAAGATCCCATCCCTCTTCTGGAGCAGGTCTACAAGCCAGAGCAGGATCTAGCGCTGCCTGTCCGCGTTTGGGCAAAAGATTGGCTCGCACGGCCGACTGATGCATCCCTTCCTTCTGAGTATGCGAACACATATCCGACCAATCTGCACTTCCTTCAACGCCACCCAGAACTCGTCGCGAGGTTCAGCCGGCTCGTGCAGAATACTCCGGACTTGGCATGGGACATCACAACCTTGACAGCAGACACCGCCAGATCGCAAGCCTCGGCTGACAGCCCTTGCGAGCAAGGCACTTGGCTGCCCAAGCAGACGGGAACGTTTCTTCCGTTCGTGAACCTGCCGGCGCCACCTCATCTGAACCGTTCGGATCAGTGGCCATATCAAACCAACCTCGACAGTCGTCTTGACGAGCTCTACAGGAAGCGGCAAGAGCTCGAAGCTGCTCAAAGACAGTATATGTTCGATGTTGAGCGTGGAGTGTTGCCAGAACGACCCATGGCTTACGCCGGTTCTTTGCAGCATGGCCAGGTTCACGATGCTAATCTGGCAGACAGGATGAGAGACCTTCACATGGGCAACCCTAGGCCATAGATGATGGATGTAACAGAACGGCTGCTGCTTCGGTACGGACCAAGAACGGGTCTTACAATTTCGGTAACCTTCTTATTGAAATTTCACCACAGATGGTGTTGTGATGTTATGTGGTCCTAGTACTTTGGTTGATGTTGTCATTTCGGGCCACATCAAGTTCAAATTTCGAGGATTTTCATTGCGGAATTCTGCCATGCTTTCGAAGACAACCAGTTTTGTCTTGCATTTTCACTCTATGTACCATCTTTTTACCGGTCACTTTTCGCTTCATGCCCTGTAGGCAGGTTCGCGACTTTATCATAATGCTCAAGTCTGTATCACAAGCCTATACAGGCCCACAGCTTCTCGATCGGAGGATCGAAAAATTTGCTTACTTATCTCACTGAACATTTGGTATTCTGGACGACCATATCACAGCTCTAGCTATAATTTATATTGCGCGCTGCTCACACATAGAACGTGGGATAATTGATCACCAACGGCAATCCCACTACTTCACAAAAGCTCCCATACTGTGGACCTACCTCCGCAAGCTTGCAACCATCACGACCTCGCAGTCCCGCTTTCCCCCTCCCAGTGAAAAGATCTCGATAGCAGAGTTACCACCTTATACATGCTACATCTCCTGTCGGTGACCTCGCCGCGCCTCTGGTCGAAGTTTTGCGTTTGCGCTGCCACTCCCCTTTCTCCTGATACTTCAGGTATGCGTGACGGAGAGGGTGTGTTCAAAGGCATCATATATATGCTACGTCGGCTACTCATTTGTGTATCCCCATATGCCATAGCTAGGGGAGTGCGCGATGAAAACACGGGAATCTTGAGCGGAGCTCTGATGCCATTACGAGCTGCCTCATCGCTTACGGATATTCGATTGCGGTAGTAATTGATTAATGCGAACGTCCTCTGGGCTATAGTGATAACTTTGGTGAGCTAGGATTTCGGTGTCTCTGCAAGACAAGCCCCTGCACTAGGACGGAACGATGTTTATGTCAGTGACTAGGCGCCATTCAAATAATCCCAACCCCCAATCCGCATGTCTTTCCACTCCAACCCTCTCCACACAACCCTTTCCACACAACCCTTTCCACACAACCCTTTCCACACAACCCTTCCATTCGGCTAAAACCTGAATCCCTCATCCCCTCCCACCACTCAATCCCACTCCCCATCCCACCCTCTCCCACCCCTTCCAAAACCCCCTCCCAACCCCTCAAGTCAACCCTTCTCCTACTACCCCTCTAATCACATCACTACCACCCCCAACCCCTTCCCACCTCCTCAACAAGCCCTGACTTCATCCGACTCATCGTCCTTATCCCAAAGTCCCAAAGCTATTCATTCCTTGCCCCTGGAATCAGGCCCCTGCTAGCGGACGGGATAGAAGACCCTCAAGTCTCTCTCTGGGGGAAGAGCGGCATAGGGTGATGGTTGGGATACTTTCGGGTTTGGGTGGTCAGAGCGAGAGGGTAATTATGGGGGCGTGGGATGTCGGCGTTGGGGAAGAAGCATTCTCCAGCGCAAAACACAGTGTCCTCATAGAGGCACGGTACTCCTATAATTCAGCATCCGTCAAGGAACGGAACCGCGGAATGGGGAGACGTCTTCATTGCCGGACTTTCCTTGGCAGGAAACCTGGACTTGGGTATGAGTTGCGGGCGTTGAGGGCTCCTGAGATGCAGTAGATAGTGAGGAGATGCTGGGCTAGTCGGTTTCATATTTCTTGTTCTTGAGGGAGGGGGTAGGAGCACGAGATTTCTAAGGTTTTAGGCTTGGGTGGACACTTCACTGGAGGTGGGCGATGGCGACGAAAGATTCATACAGGTGTGTGGTACTTGGATATTAGAAGAAATGATATGAAAACAGCGCAGCCTGGCGGGAATCAAGGGAATGAAGACATACTTGGTGGGTTCTGCTGTTCGTAGGGGATGTTCACAGGGTCAGACGATAAGGTCGACATCCTTTGTTAGGTCTTCAGGGAAGTTGCGAACGAAATGATAGACATCTGAATGAGAATAATTTTGACAAGGATGATTTCAAAGGGGATGACGGAATCTTGGGAGCGGATAGCGCGACAAAGCGTGGACTGAAAACTCATAAAGGAGGGAAGTACTGGAAAGCGACTCCAAAACTTACAATGTTAATGGTTTACCTGCAACATCGAATAGCTAAATTGGCATATACTCGTCTGTCGTTGAAGCCACGATATGATTTCGATTGCTGCTAGCATCGTTTTTGTTGTAGAGTCTCGAAATCTTGAAGTTGGGACCAGGATGAAAGGGCCTCTTAGCTTCCGTTTCTCTTTCGGTGGCAAAAGATGGTGCACTTCCCCATGGCACATTTGTAAAAGGAATTTTGATGAGACGTCGATGGACTGTTCAGCCAAACAAGATCCGCAGCTGAAGAGTCAAACCGTCAGAGCACCTCATTTATTGAATAGTTAGGAGCATTGTCACCAGAAGAACCCCTGAGGAGTGCACCATGGCGGCGCATGGGATGATCATAGCTCTACGCTCTGTATCAGCAGGCCTTCTAAGGAGGATAAACCGAAAGTGACATGCACGGCGCAATAGGCGCGGGGTATCAGTAAAACATGTCAAGCATCAAACCTTCCTCACCCCGTTCCTGAACTTCTCCACCTCCCTCAAGCAGACCCCAGCGGCTACCCACCCAAAGCTGATTAGCTGTCCGACCTTCTTCCTCACCCTCACAACATTACATCCAACATACAAGCATGCGATGCTTCTCTCTAACGCCTCGTCGCTCCCCGAATTACCGTCGCCCTGGAGGATGCACCGAATGATGTACTCGACGTCACGATCATGTTTCTCTTTCATACCGATCGAAAACTCACGTTGGCGCTTGCTCTGGGCGCCGTTCTTGCCGATGATAATGCCGCTAAAGACTTCGACTTCGGAAATGTAGTGCGAATGGCTCGTTGAATAGCTGAACATCGTATCCTGAAGGTTTTCCTCGTAGCTATGCGGTGATTGTCAGCACGTTTCCTCGTTCGCTGGTACACACTTACTCCTCCTTGATATCTTTTGCCCATTCAGTAAAATGCTGCCACTGGATCAAAGCCGTCTTCTCCTGCACGTAGCTCCACACAGCATCGAGGTGGCTACGTACGCCACCCAAGGCGCCCCGAGGGATTCGAGACTGGCTTTGGATTTGCTCGAAGAACTTTTGCTCGTCAATTGCTCTGTACAATTTCCCAAGGATCTTCTGGCTCTCATAGTATCTTATACGCTGCTGACTCATACCGGTCATTTCTTCCATTTCTTCATCATCGGAGATGTCTTCAGGAAGTTGACCCTCGCTCAATTGAATGATGTTATTAATGAGCACACGGGGCCCTGGGGCCTGAAAGTCAGGCTTTACGGAGGAGTATCTGGGCATTCTGGACAGATCGACCTAGAGTCATGAGATTAGCCTGTAAACAGTTACCTCCTGAGAAATTTATCCCATGCAGTGCCAAGGAAGGTGCACCAGTGCTCGACAGTTCTTGGAGAGCATGTTGATCGCTTGATGATGGGCTGGACGGCCAATGGAGGCCTATAGCAGAAAATGCAGACCGTAAAAGCATCTATCTTGCTCGACCAAAACGCCTAGCAAGGAGAGCCCGGAGCAGGCGGCGAGAACAAATTAATTCAATGAGCTCCGAGGAGTGCACGATGTAAACGGATGTGATAGGAACAGCACTTACTGGGATACCAGTCTTAGAAAAGTCAACTGCTGTAGAATGAAGACTCGCAAGAGTGATACAGTCGGGATCGAAAGTGCCAAGCTCTCTCTGATCTGCAAGCGTCATATGGAGCGTGGCAATACGACCTAGCGCATCATTCTTCATGAAATCAATGAAGAAGTCGGTAATGTGCCGTCGAGTAACGACCTCGCCAATGTCAATTGGCGGTTGAATTGGGTAGTCCGCAGGTTCGGCGGTTCTGAGAGGCCATAGTGAATTGTCGTGGATAATGTTGTAAAGGTCGCCTGTAATGTCATTAACCATGTCGATCAAAGACCCTTTGACCAGTCCACTCACCGTCGAGATCGCCACCACTCAGCTGAGATGGGAGGTCTATAAGACGTGAATTAGTCAATACGATCCTTTGTAACGACTCATAGGTAGTGTAACTATGTACCTCGAGCCCCCTGTTGGCTGAATACTACACAGTTGTGCAGCGCTCGGAGCGGAGATTCCAGAGGAACATCCACTGCCTGAACACATTGCACGTCTCCTGGGTGTAAAGCTGGGCATCTGGTGATTACGACGCTGCCTGTAAGAATCGAGAGTCCGTCCTCGTTGTAGACGGAGCAGTAAATCTGGCCTTCCACAAGATAATCGGTCTCGTCCATGATCCCGTAAAGAGTTACACCTTGCTCCACACGTATGCGTGATCTATGCTTGAGTTCTCTGAGCTCTGCCAGCACGCACATCTCAAGAGTGTTTCGGAGGAAATCGTCTTTTTCGTAAGAAAGACCGATGTCCCACAGCTCGCGGATGAGCCATGGCAATTTGGCGGCCTGTCCAACGAGCTGGCGTTTCAAGAAGTTGGCAGCGTTAATTGGTGATTCCGTTGTTTGACGAAGCTTCTCCACTGCGTCCGCCTGTAGCTGCAAAAACGCTGCATCACCGACTCCGAGATCTTCAAGGATTTTGATTGTCTGACGATTGAGGTACATCGGCAGAGGCTTGAAATTCGCACCGCAGATCTCGACATCGCTAGAGGGAGATCCAATGAATTTGATCATAGATGGTCGCAGATACAAAGCATGACCCTCAATGCGATTGTCAAGCGAAATCATGCCCTTTGCGCCTTGTTCAACATTAGTGAACACATCAATGAAAAGCGGCATCTCGTTGCCATGTAATACCTTGAAGACGGATTTGCAGCAAAGTTGGTTTCAAGGCTCGAGACTGGCCGTAGGCCTCATGTATGGATTGCAAAACCGATTGTGAGCAGGTGCCAACCCCGTCACTGAACACTCGATCGTTGCGTTTAATGTCATCTAGCTGCTTAATTGACCCGGCAGGCAATGTTACCGAACTGAAAGTCTGTGAGAAGGCTTGGCCAACTAGAAGTACAGTTGTCAGTAAGATCACTCTTCAATGCATTAATGAAGAGACAGGACGAGAGTTCAAGGAGGATGAGGTGTCTGCCAAAACTTCGCGCCGAGAAGTGCACCCTGCAGAAAAAAGTGACGAAGAGCTGATATTCTTAGTGATGATAGAAACAGCAACAGACACGAAATTCCTAAATCTGTCATCTCAAAAGATGTCATAAGATTCAGGGGAGCTGTTGATAGACGCGCAGCTTTGTACTGCCACTTACTGCGTGCTGCGCATTTTGCGGGAGATCTGATCAGGCTGAAATCACCCAGACCGGCGATCACAGCCCTAGAATGTAGTAGTTGGGGCCCCTGCGCGAAAGGTGCCATGAAATAGCACGTCTGTGCCCGAAGAGAGCTATGGCTAAAGCCAAGAAACTCATACCCTCTGCCCGCTATGTTGATGTTGCCTTCTAGTATCTTTTGGAACCGGCCAAGGAAGATTCCGTCATTCGAAGTGTTGCGCTCGTATCGTATCGGTTCTCCGTTCTCATCCAAGAAACTGACTTGGAGAAAGTAACTTGTGTGATCATTGTGCTTCCTTAGAATGCGATTCTTGATCTCAGGCTCCGGACCGTAGAGATAGATACCGGTTGGAGTGACAGTAGCCTTGTATATGTCACAGATATGCTCAGGTTGTACGATATAGGCTGAGGAGGAAGTGCTTTCCCGAGCTACAGCATGCTGACTCTGGACTAGGAGATCTGATAACGTCTTCAAGCTCAACTCGACTGCTTCTGTATTAGGTCCTGCAAAGGGAATTTGTCCTTGCAGTCTTCGGATTGCTCTAATTGTGGTAGCTTCACTGATGCCCTCAGATCGGCCTGCAACCACATCCATGAATGATACAACTGTCGTCGGGGAAAGAAACCCGTTCTGGGCTAGCATTTGTAACTGAAATTTCAGCCCGAACGAGAAGCGCTCAAACTTCTTCCCAGCGAGTGCATTGTTGAGCTGAGTCATCTGTAGTGGGAACGACAAGCCGGCCACGACAGACGCGTTCGAGGAAGTGCTGGGGGGTACCTCTCGAGCGCGTTTAAGACCATGCACGGCCTCCATGTCTTCGAAGTGGGTGAGTGCGAGTCTATAGCAAAGGCAGCTCGAAACCACTATTTCGTGAGATCTGCTTAGTGCCGTGATCCTGTTGCGTTGCGGCGCAGAGCGGCGGTCATGAGGTCTCTGAGGTTGCAGGCTAAAGCCCTGCAGAGCACTGGCCAAGGCCTTGTCTTCGTGATCCTCCTCAAAGCATTCGTATAGCTTGGGAGCCTATAAGTTTCCGGAGTCAGCATTGCATTTTCAAGCAGATGGATTAGGCTAAGATGCATGTCTTTAGGAGCGTATACTGCTTAGATTTGTCTCAGGGCTTTTGATCCGCCCAAACCAGGGGAAGAAATCCCCGGGGTTAATAACCTACTTCAGCGAGGCAAAAGGTTACGCTAGGACTGTCACGAGTACCGGTCGTGAACGACTCAATGCTCGCGTACGGTATATCCATTTGATGACGCGGCATATTGTAAGCTTGTGGGCTGATGGTAATTAGGATAGAGCGTCGGCCGAACACCATGCGCCCTACGCGGTCCTCTTGGTAGTGGGAGAAGAACACAAGACGCTCTTTGGTGTAACCCCATTGTCCACAAAAGATTTGGCGTATGTCAAAGACTCGCTGTAATCTTGCAGGTTTCGTCGTAGTCCGATTGGGATTCCAATTCGAATGAGTGGCAGCTCGCTTGGTTTCCTCTGAATCCAGGCTCGATAGCAAGAATCTGTCTGGCACATAACGACTTTCGCTGATATTTACAGGGTTTCGGAGGTAAAAGAGCTTGACTTTGACTGCGGCGAACCCCTGGCGACCAGGCTCCAACTGGCCATGTAGTTGGAGGAAGAGCTTTCCGGCTACGCTGTCTGTAAAAGTTAACTTGGCAAACGTTTTACCACGTAGTTTGTGGCAAGAATAGGTATGGATCCCAATTCCTGCCAGGTAAGGTGTGAAGAACTCTTTGACAGAGCGCTCGGTCATGCCGGAAGGAAGATTCCGAGCAAGGACCTCCATCTCGAACGTGCGAGTCAATTTAAGCAGAAGAAGAAGGAGATCGAGAGTATCAGTATACAATACTGATACTCTGCAAGGTGGCTATGGGTTTTGAACTGTGAAGGAGATATTTGAGGTGGGGGTGTGCAGGACCTGGGTGTAGACATCCAGACATGCAGGCCTAAGCCGATTGGCGATGAATTGATATGCTGTGCATCCAGCCCCCTTGCAGGAATCTTGCCGACACAGTGATTATCCTGGAATCATCCTGGTCAAGCATTGTCATGACTTGCGTTTGTTGATGAAGACAGACTTGGTAGGAACATTCTTAAGGACCGGCTCATGGCGTTAAAGGCGCGGTATCAATGCAGCCTTGCAGGGCTGGCTCGGTTAAATCTCGGTTGAACAGCTCATTGCGATATTGCCACCTCTGTTTGAACATCGCAGATGCGGCAGACACGAACCGATGGGTGAAATAAGGTGAGGGCCCATCCATGGAAGGCCCTCGCGTGTTCTTGTTCCTAGTCCTGCTGTTCCTATTCTTCGCTTCGCCCAACACAAGTCCTCCATCGCTAGCTCAGCAGTATCAGCTTGACCAGATTATTGAAGAAGAAAGATATAATGTTGGCTTGTTGAATAGCTCTACTCATGGAGACTTCGATCCTTCGGCACATCGCTGGCTGAACCTCACTGGGTTTCGGCATAATGACAGCTATGCGTGGGATTTGTTACCGCACGTCAAGTCAAAAGCAAGGGAGCAACGACAGAGGATTTTCTATGCCTATCCTACAGCTTTTCAGTCTCCGGAAGCTGACCATATCAGAAACACCGGGAGTAATTCTGACCCCGGTATCCAAAATTCGTCCGCGGTAATTGCTCATAGTGTGTACGAAGAAGATGTGTACCGAAATGTGACGGGTTTCGTCCGGGGAAAGTGGGTTCGCTGGGAGCCTATTGTTGGATACCAGGTTCCAACGCTAAATCTGTCTTTGTTGGCACCTTTGATACTCTATTCGAAGGAGAACTTTGGCCATAATGTAACTGGTCGAGAGGGTGACATGCGGATTAGGCTGGAGGAGCAGCGAAGCGAATCTCTCAATTCGACTCATGGCTACGCCAGAGAGATTAACGCAGAGCTAACGCTAAAAGACGAAAGTTCGACTGGCGATGGCTGGGCGATAGTATTGCATGGGGTGCATTATCCGCAGCACGGTACCATAGTCTTGACTTCAACGTCCTCAAAGTTGGTTTCAACCACCAGAGAGCTGTGATGATAGTTGACAGTCTACAGGTATGCCGGTATATTTGCTTTGCCTCATCTCGCAATATGGCAGCGTGATTTTATTCCCGCCAAGAATTTACTTGTTCCGACTCTCACAAGGACGATCAATCAGCAAGAGCAGAACGGCGGCAGCTTGAATCCATGGTCTACTTCGCCACACAGGCCTACAGAACTGTTTGCACAAACACCTCGTTGCGAATACATCGTATACTTGCAGCAACACCCTTCTGACCTTTCCGAAGCCGAGCTTGGGCTCATCGAAGAAGAACTCCGATTTCCGTCAGGGGCCCCGTTGCCGTCTGTACAGCCTCTGACCATGTCTGCCATGGTATTCTCCCCTGATTGTGGGTTTGTACTGGAGTCCAAAGGGCCTCCAAACTTTGCACCGCAAGATGGGAATCACATGACTGGACTCAAGCTCGAGTCAGAGCTACGCCTCGCCAAATACACGATCCTTGCTTTCCTTTTGACTTTGTGTGCAGAAATATTTCTTCTGTTGAGGCAGATGCGGGAGGCTTCCACACCATCTACCAGGAGCAGAATCAGCTTCTACACTATTGCCATGCTGGCCATGGGTGATGGTTTTACTTGGATAGCATTCCTAACAGCAGGTGAGTGCGTCTCCTCGAATATACCTTATGTTCACAGAGATCCAAGTTTTTGGTAGAAGTCAATTGCATAACGAATTTCGAAGTTGCATTTCGAGAAGGCAACTCATTGTAGGAACAGGGCTGACTCAAAAGAACAATAGCTCTCATGGTTGAAGCCATCCACTTAATGTCTTTATCGGCGGCCTTTCTAGCGTTCTTGTCCGTCGGCTTCTTTGGCATGAAATTCCTCATGGACATATGGACTATCCAAGCTCCAGAACGATTGGAAGCAGCCCGACAGGGACCGGCCAACCCCACAGGTGAGGCACGCACTGAGCCACCAGTGGCAGTATCAGGAGGTCCAAACGAACCTCCTGGCCTCCCTCTGCCTGTTACTGCTCGGAGACCGACAGACACTGGTGCCACCCCAGTCATGCTCCCGCCGGACCAGGATTTGGGGGCGGCGGAGGCAGGAGATGCTGTCCAGCCGACAAACCAGACTACACAAGGTAGCGCCTCGGGGGATATGAAAGCGGTCTTTATACGTCTTTACCTCGCTCTAGCTATCGTCGTGATCTTGTCGCTCCATGCCACAACCTGGCCCACCGCACTTCGCTCGTTTTATACTAATGCTCTCTCCTTCGTTTACCTCTCATTCTGGGTCCCTCAGATCTACCGGAACACGATGAGAAATTCACGCCGAGCCTTGCGATTCGAATTTGTAATCGGTCAAAGCTGCCTACGTTTGGCCCCTTTTGTGTACTTCTACACAGTATCTGATAATGTTCTCTCCGTTACCGTTGACCGAAATGCGGCCTACGTCCTGATAGCGTGGGTATGGATTCAGGTATGGGTTTTGGTGAGCCAAGAGATCCTGGGTCCACGTTTCTTCATTCGGAACGCCTGGGCGCCGCCAGCATACGATTATCATCCTATCCTTCGGGAAGACGACGAAGAGTTTGGAGCAAGTATGCCCATTGGCTTTACCCAAGCTACTGCGGAACCCTCTTCGCCAACCTCTAAGCCGGGAGAAAGCAGCGAGCGTGGCAGGAGAATTTTCGACTGTGCCATCTGCATGCAGAACCTCGAGGTCCCAGTTGTGCCAGCTGGCGCCGATCGGAGTGGGGGCAGCACAGCTGCAGCGGGTTCGATTTTCAGTCGGCGGAACTATATGGTCACTCCTTGCAGGTATGAGTTGATGGCTGCTGTGTAATGACATGGATACATCTGCTAACAATCTTTGGCAACAGGCATATCTTCCACAGCGCATGCCTCGAAGGATGGCTCCGGTATAGACTCCAGTGCCCCATCTGTCGAGAGAATCTTCCTCCCCTATGAGCTGTAGGCATAGTATTACGACATGCTGTTCTAGTATCCGCGTTGAGGTGACCTGCGAGCTTTCATTCACATCCTCCCAGAATTGTATGTGGAAATTGCCATTGAATCGTATCTCAGCAATGGCAGGATGACCATGACGGTCAAAGGGTCTTCAACCACAACATCAACGAATTCACGAGTTGACCACTCCACGAGTTGACGAGTCCACGTGTCAACGTTCAAATCTTCACAGACCACACACACGCACGAAGCTGTCTCTACCAGACTTGCCTTATTCAGGGTCAAGCGGCTATAAAAGAGTCTGTAAGAAGCGATTGTCATTCTTCGAAGGAGTACTGCCATAAACATCGCATTGTGGAGAGATGCGAGCTGAAGTAGTCGTTGCTGCGCCTTGCGTGGCTGTGCTGTCGCCGCTTACCTCATCCGGACACAGCCCCACCACACATTTAGCGTACATTTAAGCGGGGTCTGTCGATGGCAATAAAAGTGTGTCAAAGCAAGCGCTGCCATCCTTCAACTTTCCATTCCAATACCTTCTTCAAGTCTACTGCAGTGATAATAGCATAAGCCGCCTCACTATCCTCGACTTCCACACTTAAGCCCACCCTCAAACACCATGTCCGACCCATACAACCAGTACTCTCAGAACTACGGCTACCCCTCTCAAGGCGGCTACCCACCTCAAGGCTACCCTCAACAGCAGGGCTATCCTCCCCAAGCACCGCAGTACGGTGGGGCACCAGCAGGCTACGGACCTCCCCACCGCGCCGACTCCTTCGGTCCCCCCCAGGCTGGTGGTTTCCAGGTAATAGCTCCCCACCTTCCTGTACCCCTCCCTCTAACGCTTTTCTAGCACGGCCAGTCCGGCAACCAATACGGCGCCTACGAAAACAGCAACCCCCAAGGCCACGGCGGCTACTATGGCGCCCCTCCACCACAAGATCCCCGCGGCTACGGAGGTGCCCCCCTGCATCCCTACCAGCAGCAGCAGCAAGGTAGTTACGACCAGCACCAGCAGCAGCCACCATACCCCAACGAAGCAAACTACCCTTCTCAACACCAGCAGCCATACCCCAACGACCCAAATTACCCTCCTCACCAGCAACAGCAACAGCCATACCATGACCCTAACGCTCCCTACGACCCCAACGCCCCGGAAGGTGAGCGAGGTCTAGCGGGCGCCCTCGCAGGTGGGCTAGCGGGACGCATGGCGGGGAATAAGTATGGGAACCATGGGTTCTTGGGCATGATCAGTGGGGCGATCGCGGGCAGTAAGTTGGAGGATAAGTTCAAGGAGAGGCCGTCGCATGGGGGTCATCAGGGTAGTCATCATGGTAGCCACCATGGTAGCCAGCACGGAGGCAGCAGCTGGGGCGGTGGGAAATGGTAGAGCATGTATGGCTCACGAATAAACGAAATTCGGAGTTGAAAAAAGGTCTTACGGGTTTGCTTTTTGCTGTTCTGGGGGAGATGGTTTAGAATCAATCAAGCATGCATGCAGCAGCTCATATTTTCGGCTTTGATCTTATCGTGTACCTGAATCGACCATTTCTTGCTTATGCTCTATCATCTATCGCATGCTTAGCCGATGATGAACGCACCATCAACCGACTCGGGTTCATGCGGTGGGGAAATCCTTCACCCCCGGGCTTCTACCTTTTCCCTTCTCCGTCTTCTTGAGAAGTTTTTTCTCAACAACCCACCACTCCCCCAAAATTCCAGAACGCGAACACGGCAGCCCAGGTTTCCAAACCTCTCACCTTTCCTCCCCTCCTCTTCTCTCTTTCTCCTCACCGATTCGCTAATCTCCTCCCAGCACACCAACACCCTCCCCTCCCTTCCCCCCCCGTCCCCACAACCCCCATCCCTCCCGCGCTCATCCCCCGTCGTCCCTCATTTCGAGTAACCCAACCCATCCCTCACCCCCATAACCCCAATCCCACCCAAACCGCTAGCCACACTTCCCACAAACCCCAGCCCCCTTTTCTCAAAAACCAAAAGCGCCATTCAAACCCCTCGCTCAAAGCCATATCTAGCCACATTCAAGCTTGAAGACATACCTTCTTCAAGCAACTACATCTCCCAATTCAAACGCTCCTAGATACCATAATGGCCGTGTGGAGTAGATGAACGAAATCGAATGGAGCTGTTGGGAGGATGAGCTGCCCTTCCCCTTAGCTAGATATTCATGGCCGCGTTGCTGAATGTCAACTCCGGCTGTGAATGGCGTGTCCCAATATGTCTGGGCTAAAGCACAACGAAGGCTTGAATGGGCATAGAATGATATGTAAGGTCCCCAAAGGTGCTCTCCCAGAAAGCCTTGGCTGCAGCTCGCAAGGCCATTTCCAAGTGAGGATTTTGAACCGGGAGTCGAAAGCTGCTGCCGGACAACGTGTCCACGATGGAGGTTTGATTTTGGAATCAATGTCCACGACTTACACTAAATAAAACCTGCATATTACTTTTCGAGAACGACGAGCTCAAGCGAAACAGCGCCGAAAACAGCGATGCTAGCTTGCACTTCGTCGATACCTCTGAGACCATAGCCATGTAAGCGGGTGGTTCGACATCACCTAACCCACCATCCACTATCAAAGAATCCACACCGTATTCAACATTCATCCCCTGAGCGGCCGTGGAGTCAGGTCGACTCTTGATTCGGTATCTTGAGGTCGAAGGTCGGATTTCGGGGTTTGAAGAACCGGAGTACTTGCTCCTGAGTCGGATAGACTTCTTTGGGACCCGTTTTGGAGGTACCAGGCGGCGGATACTGGCCCATACGACAACGTCGCGATCACTGTAGGTGTTTCTGCGTAAGGTCGGACGGGGCAGCTGGCAGGACCGCTTTAATTCAACAATCTGTGGGTGTGGCAGACATATCGTGCGAAGCGCTGGCTTGTATGCTGCTGGGTCCATAGCAGCGGCAAATGTGCCCGACCACTAAATTTGGTTAAGGTTCAGCCATCGATGGATTTTGTGAGGGGAGCTGTTCGTTGGTAATAGTAGACGAGCGAAATGAACACAGTGGTTTTGGTTTTCGGACACAGGGCGGACGAAGAGGGCGTTTCGAGTGTTAGGTACCGGCTATCCAGGCAGCTGTGGGTTGAAGGGGGTGGATTGTGCTGTAACGAGATGGCGAGTCGAACACGGACATGGCAGCCCAGGAATTACCAGGAGTAGTGGATCTGTTACTGCTGATTTGGGAGGCGCGCTTGCCGTCAGTCAGCGAGTCGTTCATTAGTTGAGAGGGAGAGGGAACTGTTGTCAGTGATAGGCATCCAAATTAAGAACGTGTGGTCATCTTGATGCGAACATTCAGCGTGAAGATAGTAATATCCTAAGAGTGCGCATATCCTAGATAGGCTTATTCTATAGCGGCTTGATAGGTAATGCTCGCCGGCCTACAAGAATATCCAGAGGGGCCGGGTAAGGCCTTTGCCCAGGGCGAATTGTGTCTCGAGAATACTTTTCCCCGGACTCGGTATTCGTTCCGCAGTCGTTTGACTATCTCTTCCGCCCATAGGTATATGTATCAGGCTAAGCACTGTGTCAGTTACTTCAGTCGTACAAGAAGTACAATTTTGACATACCCTCGCATCTCTCGCAGCCTGCAGATTCTCCTTGAACTCCTTATACAGGACCCTCACCTCCCCACTAGCCTCCATACCATCCACCACATCATTAGCATACTGCGTACGCTTCTTCGTGCTCCACCGCTCTCGCTCAACGATCTTACCTGCGGTTGTATGTCCACGACGTGTCAGCCATTCCAGCACCCACTGATTGAGTGCGTATCGCCAGTGATGCAGCGCATGCGAGGTCTCGGCGTTGGCGCAGCAAGTTCGGCCGACGTAAAAGCTTTTCTCATCGCGACCGAAACGACCGCCTTGGCTTTCAGTGCCATCTTCCTCTTCGTCGTCTGAGATTTCTTCAAGTGACTGGCGGTTGTAAGGCTTGCCGCTGAAGATAAGCTGGAATTTGGCCGGGTGATTCGACCTATTGCACGCCTCGCAATGCTGCTCGAAGAGGCCCGCTGCATCAAGATAGGCGATGTCGGGCTTCGCTTTGAGGGTGGATAAGAAATTGGCATTCCAAGCAGCGGACATGAATTTGGATCCTGCGAGGCCTCGGACTTCGTCGTCGAGTTTCTGGACGGCTACTTGGTAAATGGGGTCGTTGCGGGGGAAGGCGGGATTTAGGCGGTTATGAACCATCCATTCGACAGCGTCCTTGAAGTGTTCTATGGGTTTCTTGTGGGCGTGGCGAGTGAATTCAAGGGGTATCTCACTGAGGGAATGGGGGCCGCCTAGGGGCTCGTCTTCGTCCTCGACGACGAAATCTTCGTCGTATTGGTCGAGGTCCTCGTCGTCGAGCGCGAATGGTGGATTGTTGTCCTCAATGTGTTCTGACTCAATTCCGGTTTCGTCTTCACGTGAATCAGTATCTTCGTTGATGGCTCGGCGCCGAGTAGGACTTTGGACAAGGTCATCTTCCGATCCCGACGATAAATCGACCACATTCCGGCTACCGCGTCGAAGCTTGAGAAGCTCTAGTTGCTGCTGGGCTTTGGTCTTCTTTGGAGTCCGATTCGTGGCTCTTGTTCGATGGTCGCGAAGTTTGGTTTCTTTCAGGTCTTCAACATCCTCCTGTAAATCGTCTACTATCCGATCGCTGGCACCCTCAGGTCGCACGTTTGGTAAATCCGGAGCTGCTCCTGCCCTGGCAAGCCGGCGTTTCCGGGAAGGGGTTACGATTTCTTCGCTTGAGGCATGGCCGTCACTTGATACCAGCACAGGGGCAGGCTTCCTTAGGGACTTGTGGCTCCGCGACCCACATTCAATGTGAGCGATCTGATCACTATCATCGCTATCACTGAGTCGTGACGCTGCAATTGGTCCTTTGCGCTGCACCGTCAATCTGACATTATCGGAACTGGATTCAGAACTCTCCAGGGCCTCGTGGGAGTTTCGAGATACCTCCTTCTGGCGCTGAGACATCGTGGATGACCGGACAGATCGCTTGTCAGTCGATTGTTCTGAACGCTTGATATCACGAGTTGCGAGGCATTGACTAGGGGTGAGCTGTTTACGTGATCGTCCTGTCTTAGTGGGAGTTTTCAACTGTCGACTACATAGATTTGCATCTGAGTCAGTCTCACTAGTCGGACTGGAAACCACACGGCGTCGCCGGGCTAGACGCGATGACATGGGCCTGCTATGTGGAGGGGTCGTAGCGGTGGGCGAACTGGGCTGTGCTGAGAAAGCCTGAGCGACCCGCTCAAGATGATCAGATTCATCTTCGCTGCTCGATATCACCACGGTTCGTAAACGGTCTTCGTCACTCAGTCCCAGCTTTAGAGAAGTGTCCCCTTTCCCAGGTTCAGTACTGCCGGCAGTACCAGAGATGGCCTGAGGGTCTGCTGGTGCTACTCCTATGATGCATTATCAGTAAGACCTCTAAGACTCGATAGGGGTTGTGTATGCCCTTGGACCTACCGCCTGTTGGGTTGTGCCGTGCTGAAATCTTGACACTGGCAGGCTGTGCTGATGGCGAAGTGTCCGAAGAATCATCGTCAGTGTCGAAAGAGGGCTTCTTCCTACTTTGGAAGAGCCTCCTTGGAAGGACATCGGACTTCTCATCTCCTGATCTAGATTCTGCATCGTCTATAATTGTAAGATTACCTAGGATCGAATTTGAGTAAGCAGGGCCAGAGCTACATAAAGCCACAAACATACCATGCTTTTCCATATTATCTACTTGAGATGATGCAACTGGAGTTGGTAACGCTACTTCATTAGAAGACGACATCACGCCTGTAATAGATCGCTGGGTGAAGCCCGGAACAGGTGATGAGCTGACCGGGCTAAGCATGGCTGGATTCGGCAGGTCATTGTCCACACGTCGCTTCTTAATCGGACGCCCAGGGCTGTCATAGCCGATTGCAGCGGCTCCTCCTTGTAATTGTTCGGGATACTCGGCAGCTGCTGGAGATGAGGAAGGAAGAGGGGAGAAAGTCAGTCGGGTCTGCCACTTCTTCTTGGGCCGTGGCATATTGAGATGCGTTCAAACAGCGAGTGTGATGGTATCTATCAAAGAATTATTTGGTATCGTTTCATTAAGATGTCAGATGGCGCATAGATGAGCTTGAGCTTAAGCTTCCAACAAATGTCGATGAAAGCGAAGGACGAGTGGCGGGAAGACGCGACCGCGTTCGGTAGGGCTGGTCGGTTTATATTCGGCTCATGATGTCTTGGCACCTCTGTTGTTGGGCTCCCGCATTTGCGCCTTGGACCACAATTGTCGCCTTTACATCCAGCGATGACTCGAAATGGTGATCAAGCATTATGTAAAGCGGCTTGAATGTCGCGTATGACATTACTAGGCCTCATCTAGATTGCTTGGTATGCACCCTCAGGCTTCTGGCCCTCAAGCTCATAGCGCTGACTCAAGCGAATTTGAGAAATTTGGGAATATCAGCCGGAGAACCCATAACCGGAATTTTTTACTGCTTCTCTATCATACTCCCAAGCAATGACTCCGGTCTGCTGTTCTTTCCTCGCCTTCCCAGCGGAGCTCCGAGTCCACATCTACAAATTCCTTCTCATTTCTGCTCAACCTTCTACGATCTACACTGACTCGGTACCTTATGTTCTTGCCAATGACCTTCATCCGGCCGTCTTGTGCACTTGCAAAAGCATACATGCCGAGGCTGAGGACCTGCTATACGATTTCAACACCTTCCGCATTGACCTACGTCACATTGACCTCCGTCATCCGCGAACATTACCCATCACTGTCGCTTCTTACCTGCCTCTATTCATCCAGTATATCCCCGAGGTCTGCAAGATGGGAGAGCACTTTCCCAACTCAAATATAAACGTAGTGCAACGGGGAGTCCTGACACATAACACTCTACGAAAGATGAAGCATCTAGAGATCGTGACGAATCACGACACCCATCAGCTTCAGTACATGATGACAAATCCATTATCTGAAAAGGGACAGTTATTACTTGAGGTCTTGAGAATTATTGGTGATAGTGAGGTTGCCGAGGAGCCTGCGAGAGAGGACAGACAGCGGGCAAGCTTGCGCATCCGCATAGAGCACAAAAGTCTCAGACTACGGGCGATGAGACCTACCGAGGAACATGCAAAGGTGCTGAAAGTGTTGCAGAAAGTCCTTGCGAGGAGAATATTCGATGTTGGATTAGAAGGTGAAGTAACGAAGGATGATTGGTATGAGAGCAACCTCACGGTGTCTGAAATCAACTCGACCGAACACTTCATCGAAATTTTTAAAAAGCCGCAGACGGCGGACAATGAAGATCTCTAATATTCTTGTAAAGTAAGGGTGAAAAAGCGATGTAAACACTGGCTATCTATACTGAGAAAGTTTGAGGAAGAGGAAGCATCAGCTGCCTCCTGCTGGTGGTACGTTCTGGCTCACTCGAGGCTTGCGAAGCAGTGCCAGCCGCGAGCATCAGTACCGTGGTACCAATCGAATGTGTGCCTTTAATAGGTACTTGCGTCCAATCCGAAACTCCCGTACCGCCCGGACAATGCTGAATGAGTAACTGAGGCCACGAGTAGAGAGTCAGCCTAACTTGGACTTCGCCCTCGTCGGATACTCGGGGTTATCTTGTGCGAAGATCGCTCAGAGCTCCATTGCAGGTTTGAGAGTGCTTGTGCTACATCATTGAGCATATTAGAGAAAGTACAATTTAAGGATCTAGGCGCAAGATACTGTGTGGTCCAATGCCAAAGGCTTGACAACCTCTTGACAGGAGCCAGATCGCTGTATGATGGGAACTTACAGCCACAATGCTGACTGTATGCCATCCGGCGACTTGGATAGGTTCACCTTTCAAAGGCTACTAGATTTAATGTGGCTAACCCGAGGTGCACCATATCGTCGCATGGCCCTTTTCTCTAGGGTCTCTTTCCTGCTCTACGTTCTGGCCAACGGTACACTACTTCAATGCCCATATATGACTCAACCTCTGTGGCTGCTCGACCAACAATGGGAACCTCGAAGCGCAATTCCTAGATGTCGGTACAAATTGGTCCAATTTGAGAAATTCCTACTTCCGCCTTGATCCGGTGATGGCTGGGCTCTTGGCGTTTCCTATCATACACCCTTACTTTCTCACTCGTTTTTTCTGTTCCCATCAAAGATTGGAAACGCAGCCGGACCCGACCTCACTCTTCCCATGTCTTCTCTCCTGAGAAAGCTTTCGTCTATGAGACTCCCTCAAATGCACAGCTTGCCAGAATGCCGATCGCTTCAAAAGCCTTCGATAGGCTTTTGTCTCATCGATCAACTACCGCCCGAACTCGTACTCGAAGTAGCCTCCTGGCTACCAGTTAGTTCTGCTGCGACCCTGGCACTCTGCAATCGCTGGCTTTTCACACTTCTTAGGAGATCTTCCTTTGATCTTCTAAATGGGCATGGTGTCAATCATTCAGAGCGCACTCTTTTTTTGAAGGCTCTTGGCAGAGACAATGTGGATACGTTCTTCTGTTATTCATGCAGAGAGCTCCACTATCTGAGACAAGATTATCAACGAAAGACAACTGCAGAAAAGAGATTTGCTCGGACTTCCAGCAGCCTATGCAAGGCTAGAGAAAGCACGGACAAGTACCAAGATGAGGGTCGCCGAAGCCACAATGAACATTTCACTTACAAACACTTACAAGTTGCCCTTAAACTCTCTCGACATCTGCTCTACTCTGAAGCGAACATTTACCTGAAGAGCGCATCTATCACTCGACCAAAAGCGGACTTAATCAGTGTTTCACGGTCGAGCTGGGGATTTGAGCTTTTCGACGCCTTGCTCTTAGGAGGTCGAGTATGTACGCGTGGCCAATCATGGATCTTCAGTCCGAAGGCTGGAAGTTCAGCTTTACCCACAAGGATAAACGAGACCAGAATATGTGAACATTTCGATTCGGAATTGTATGTCAACGACTCGCTGAGCGATTTACTGCGTTGCAAGTTTCTCAATATGTGCGTTGGCCAACGATCATGCGTCTACTGCCCAGATATCACATGTTGCCGCGCATGCTATACTGACGTTCACGTTGATGTGAAAACCATCGACACTGACCCCGGAGTACAAGCTGTTGTAATCACGAAATGGCAGTACTTGGAAGATAGCATGTCGTCCATCAACATTGAGAGACGAAAGGCATATTACTTCAGGCAGAATCGACAAAAGCTAGATCTCGACTTCGTTTGTCAAAGAAAAATGGTCGACTCGACTCCAGAATCTGCAGTACCAGGGAGCGTCCGCAACGCTTTCGAGCCCCAGGCTACCACCCCATTCGATTCGATACTTAGCATAAAAGAGGCGTGGAAGGCCGTCAGAAGGTATCCTGGAGCCCGTGAATCGCTCGCGGCAAATAGGCCTCATCCCCTCTGCGGCGATATTAGCCGCTGCAGCGGATCACAGAGTCGAGTGGTTGAATAGACTTATGAATAGACTTACAGGTTTTGCACGGCCCTCACCTCAGTCAGTTCTCCTGGACCGCTTACGGAATAAGATTAGAAATGAACACCAAGATAAAGATAGTTGTCACAATACATTGAGAACTATTTTGAGTCCGAATGTTGTTTTATAAGAGTTCAAGATACTCATACTCTAAGTTTCTTTCACCTTATAGTATAGTATTCGAAATAGAATAGAGTTGTAAAGTCTGGTCTCCTCTGGTATAATCTCAAGTTTCAAGCTTTGTAAACCACATTTAGGTTATGGGATTACTCTTTCAGGTTTCCGGGAGTCAGGTATTGGAGCATTGACATGATTATGCTAGGCCTGCTAGTGTGGTGCAGGTAAGAGGCACAAGAGAAGATCACATTATTGGTAGCTGAGACATGCGATGAGAATAGACACATGTGCCATGGGAGAAACTTGACCTACCTTAGGATCACAGCTCCGAACAACGCGCTTCTGAGCAAACTACACGAGCCGAATGGATTCTGCAGGGTTTTTCTTGCCTCAGTATTCAGACCCTATGGAATGATTATTGTAGCAGTGCGACGCTTGACGCGACGATTTGTAGAAGTTAAAGTGCGGCGCTTAATAATGCGACGCATTATTAAGCGTCGCATCATTAAGCGTCGCACTCGTACAATAATCATTCTATAGAGTTTGAGGACGGAACCTCGAAAACCTGTTATTCTTGAAAATGGGATTTCGACGTTATGTTCGCCATGCGATAGAGTCTTAAGTATTACATTTTACATCAACTAGACTACATTCGTCGCTAGATTTTAATAAGTTTTATTAATCTATAATCAAGTTATATACTAATAGTGTGTTGTACACGTGTGCTAGCATCAAAGCAAAAAAGTTTTTTTCCATTTTCAAGAATAACAGATTCTCGAGGTTTCGCTCTCAGACCTTATGCGAAAAAAAAGTTCTATCACCTTATCGAATTCAGCTATCACCTTATTGGATTCAGCACTTGCACGTGATACATAGTAATGATGCGAAATAATAAGTAAGCATAAGGTCTGAGGTCTGAGGTAAGGTTTTTCTTGTTTTCACTAATCTTGATGCCAAGCCTCACAGCGGGTGAGCAGGGCGGGTCTTGCCGTGCAATATCCAATCGGGCCGTCTTTCCGCCTATTTTGTCCGAGTTTGATACAACGTTTTCTATCGACGTCGGGGCGCAAGGCAATCCATGTACAGTCTTGCTTACACATTCGGGGATATTTGGTGATGCAATCTATACATCCACAGTTGCGAGCAGCTACGCGTCTCTCTGCGAGAGCTCTGCGGCAGGCTCGCAGACAAGAATTGGTCAGATGTTTAACAACCACGTTTGCTGACCCGGAAGTAGCTACAGCTATTGACGCTGGTCAAAAGGTAAGCGCACTGCATGATTTTTGATCGCGCCTCTGCAACACATACTGAAGAGCATTCAGGACCCCACAGAACTCGATCAAGTCACCACGCTTCCCAATGGTATCCGGGTAGCGAGCGAATCCCTTCCTGGACCTTTCTCTGGCGTCGGGGTTTACATAGATGCTGGGTCACGTTATGAGCATGAGGATCTTCATGGTGTCAGCCATATCGTAGATAGGCTAGCTTTCAAGGTAGGTCATGTCAAGTCGATTGAGTACACGCTTAGCAGGCTAATCTTCTCAGTCAACAAGCTCAAGAACCTCGGATCAGATGCTCGAGTCCCTAGAGACACTCGGCGGAAACATACAATGCGCTTCATCTAGAGAATCGCTCATGTATCAGTCAGCCAGCTTCAACTCCGCCGTGCCCACGACGCTAGGACTTCTAGCCGAGACCATACGGCAGCCGCAAATCACCGACTTGGAAGTCCAGCAGCAGCTCGAGACGGCAGATTACGAAATCGGAGAGATCTGGGCTAAGCCGGAGCTCATTCTGCCGGAATTGGTCAACGTGGCCGCGTACAAGGACAATACTTTGGGGAACCCGCTATTATGTCCGCGAGATCGCCTGCCGTACATCAACCGCGATGTTGTTGAGAAGTACCGCAATACCTTCTTCAGACCGGAGCGAATGGTCATTGCATTTGCGGGAGTCTCCCATGATGTCGCGCTCAAGCTGACGCAGCAATACTTTGGTGACATGCAAAGCGACTCGCAGCCTGTTCTTTCCGGAACAGGACTGCAGACCTCCTTCATAGACTCCTCGCCGCCCTCAACGCGGTCAGCCTCACCCTCTTCAGCACCATCTACCACCTACATCACCCCGGCCAGTACACCTCCAACGTCGCCGTCGCAGCCATCGCGACTCCTCCAAAGCATCCCCTTCCTCAAAAACCTTTCAACCTCCGCTCCTCACCATGCCTCTGTATCCGACACCAAACCATATGTACCCTTCAATTTCAACGCTCCTTCCCACTACACCGGCGGTTTTCTTACTCTGCCTCACCTCCCTCCACCAGCCAACGCCAGCCACCCTCACGTTTCCCACATCCACCTCGCCTTCGAAGGCCTCCCCATTTCCTCCGACGACATCTATGCTCTCGCAACCCTACAAACCCTCCTTGGCGGTGGCGGCTCCTTCAGCGCTGGCGGCCCCGGCAAAGGCATGTACTCACGCCTATACACCAACGTTCTGAACCAGCACGGTTGGGTGGAGTCCTGCATGGCATTCAATCATTCCTACACAGACTCCGGCCTGTTCGGCATCAGCGCCAGTTGCACCCCACAGCGCGTAACGCAGATGCTTGAGGTCATGTGCCAGCAGCTACAGAACCTAACGCTAGATCATGGACATGCTGCTCTGGGTGAGTTGGAGGTCCGGCGCGCGAAGAACCAGCTCAGGAGCTCGTTACTCATGAATCTGGAGAGCAGAATGGTGGAGTTGGAGGACTTGGGGCGGCAAGTGCAGTGCCATGGGAGGAAAGTGGGGGTGAAAGAGATGTGTTCTAAGATCGACAACTTGACGGTGCAGGATTTGAGGCGCGTGGCGAAGCAGGTCATGAGTGGGATGGTGGTCAACCCGGGACAGGGCAGTGGGGCGCCGACGGTGGTGCTACAGGAGGGTGAGCAGCAGGGCAGAGGGGCAATCGAACTGGGATGGGGGGAGATTCAAGAAAGGATCAGTAGGTGGAAGTTGGGGAGGAGATAGTGTGAACGAAACGTTGCATGCATGTCAGGAGAGGTTTCGCACATCCTTTGTAATGGATTTCGATCTGTATCGTTATAGCCATGGCGATCTCGGCTCCGATACTAAGCCATATAAATGGGAAATCAATACAAAAGAAGCACTGCGCGTACGTGCAGAAACCGCTCAGCTTCATAGTTGGTGAAGGCGATACGTGTATTTACCTCCCATCTCCACCATAGCAACCCCCGTGCTTTCTGAGTGCAAGGCCGAATGCCCCATCTTCATTCCGTCAACAAAAGAGCAGAGATACCCTCCCCCCCAACCTATCCTACACACCATTCCCCCCCCCCCTTCTTCCCCCCCCTTCTTCCTCCCCCTCCCCCTCTCCCACCTCCCCCCTACAACCCCGCCCTCGCCCCCGCCCCCCCAACCATCGCCCCCGGGCTAATCGCCTCCACCCCCCCCTCCCTCGCCTTAATCTCCCGCTCCTGCTCCACAATCGCCTGCTCCTCCGTATACGCCAGCGCAAAGGGGACTAACACCACGAGCGCGGAGGTGCTGATCACGTAGAGCGATTTGCCGCCCCAGATGCCGAGGGTTTTGGTTAGAGAGGTTAGGGACGTTAGGGTTGTGGAGAGGCGGCGCCGGGTCGTGGGTGGGATCTATAGGGGTGTTAGGGGAAGGAAGGG
>JAABUQ010002390.1_pt1 | contig 37308 bp, 36 predicted proteins | sample 5560001 | NCBI WGS metagenome assembly JAABUQ01 (sample SAMN10711888, study PRJNA513371) | rock metagenome | isolation source: Antarctica rocks | place: Antarctica: Victoria Land, Finger Mt nord | collected 2015-12-18 | reverse complement strand
CTCACCCTTCTGCACCCTCTTCACAGCCCCCGAATGGACCCTCTACAACACCCAAAAATCCCTAGACAAACACAACTCCTTCGGCGCCGGCGCAGCCTTAGGGCCAACCCAGGGCGTAGGCTGGGTCAACGAGCTCGTCGCGCGGCTTACAGGCACGCCGGTCAACGACCACACATCCACAAACACCACACTCGACAGCGATGAGAGAACATTTCCGCTGCGGAGAGCGCTGTATGCGGATTTCACGCACGACAACGTCATGACGTCGATTCTCTTCGCGCTGGGCCTTTATTCTGCGGAGGCAGACATGGGCGGGTTTCGAGCTAGTGAGACGGTGCCGTTTGCGGGGAGGGCGGTGGTGGAGAAGATGAGATGTCGAGGGGAGGAGGAGGAGATGGTGAGGGTGGTTGTTAATGGGAGGGTTATGCCGTTGGCGCGGTGCGGAGGTGATGCCTTGGGCCGGTGTAGGCTCGGTAAGTTCGTGGCTAGCCTTGAGTTTGCGAGGAGGGGCGGCAGGTGGGCGGAGTGCTATGGGAGGTGACTGTTTGCGGCTTACACGCTGCTTGCTAGCCCGTGTCTTGGGTATTCAAGCCGTCAAGTCGTCGAGTCGTCCATCCGTCAAGTCGTCAAGTCGTCAAGTCATCAAGGCGCCAATCAGTTCATTGATGTCCGTGCAGAGTAACCACGATAGTCGCTATTGTTCGCGAATAGGACTTTGGTTTCGAGCAGACCAAATGCAAGCTTGATTGGACAGAGTGGTGTACGCGCAAAGTCAGGTGGTGTGCGCGGAGTACTTTTCTACCTTAGCTTTTCTAGGAGGAGGTACTATTGCTCGACAGACTGTTACTAAAGTAGGCACAGCTGTGAGAAGTCGTGTTCGAGTGTTAGTACCTCGAAGTGTGCGACTTGTAACGTCTAATCTCTCGACCAAGATCGTAGCTCGTTCAACTCGAGCTATTGTCTTCTTCTCAATTGAGTAGTTTCAGTTCATCGGCACCCATACAATTGGAGCTATGCGCGGCGCTAACATTGATTATTTAGGATTTTAGATCGTAGCCAATTAAAGCGAGACAAATCCAATAACGAAGCATTACATGTCTCAGTGCCGAAACAAAGAAGCAACGGACAATACAATACAACGTTCGACAAGGACAGTCTACGAAGACCAGCAGCGCCGTTGTCAGCTACAGCTTACAAAAGGAGGTAAGCCAATCCAGCACTCAGAACCGCGAAACTCGTAATGCCCATCTTGGCAGCGTCACCTTTGAACGGCGGCGACGTCGCTGACCCAGCTGGCGCTGAGGCAGAGTGCGGCGCTGAGCTCGTTCCGTTCATCGTCGAATTCATCGTCACATTCTGGGGCATGAAGGCAGCTCCGTTGTTGTCCTCAAGGCCGCACTGGGCCATGGGATCGAGTGGGCATGACGGAACAGTGCACATGGATTGCAATTGCGGACCCTGGGCCTTGATGACAGTAGTGGGTGGACTGCAGCGGTAGTCGAACAGCTTGGCGAGAGCCATACCGGCGGCAGTGGCGTCTTCGGTGGTTACGCCGAAGGACGTGGCGGCCAGGCCAACCTGTTGGATGAAGTAGCCCATCTGGTAAGGGTCGAGGGCCATGAATCTAAGAGGGAGGGCTCAGTCAGCAATAAAGGAGTGCATGGGTGGAGGAGGCACTGACTTGTGAACTTCGTACATGCTGGCCTCGCCTCCGTAGGCAGGGAAGCCCATGTTGCCGTATTGGGAGCAGCCCAAGAGCACACCGAAGAATTGGTACAAATGGGTGAGCAGGTAGCTGATCAAGTGTTAGCGATCTAGGGACCGATGGAGGATAAGAGACATCTCGTACTATTGGTTGGAGGTAGTGTCATTAGCTGGCTTGTTCATCATCAATGGGGCTGCCCCTCCGCCATCGAGGAAGCTCTGGGATACGCCAGAGCTACCGCCGCTGTTGGTAGAGTTGAGCATGCCATTGAAGTACTGGAGTAGGTTCACTTCGGTGCCGTTGTACGTCTGTCCAACGGCCAGGATACCAGGCACAGCTGGAGAGCATGTTAGTCGATCGTATTCCCAGCCTTTGGTGTCTTCAGACAATCACTGACCATTCTTGTTTGGCTGGGTGTAGTTGCCAATGACTGCGGTGTTGACAAGGAGAGTCAGAAGTTTATATTGGTTGTCTGCCGTATTGTCCTTGAGGAGAGCAGTGGTGTCTAACTGCTGTTAGCAACGACTTACGTACGGTCAAGATATCCTAGAACATACAGTAGTCACAGATGGACGTGTTTGTCGGTCGCTGAGCTACGGCGGTGCCGACAGCAGCGAGGAGAGCTGTAAGCTTGAGAAGCATGTTTGCGATTTATTTGATTGGAATAACGACAGACAGATAGGATTTCAAAAGTATGCCAAAGTAAGAAAAGACATCCGATACAGACGGGCGCGACGAAAGGCTATAGCAGCGGGGGGGAATTGCGGCTGGAATGCAAACATCAAGGGATATAAGACAACGATCCCGTCGAGCAGCAAAGGTCAGCTGAACGGGTTAGATCAGGACATAGCCAAACATCCGCTCCATTGCTAGCCTCAGGGCTGCACACCGATCAGGTCAAGCGCAGAACAAATTAGGCTCAGACTCATCTTGTAGAAGCAACCGTGGGCAAGCATCGGCAGGCGCTCCAAACCACGGTCGTGGTAATGAATGCATGTTGCCCCTTAATGCATCCGCTACTCGTGCCGCCCGTTGACTAAGCGCTAGTGAATGTTGGCCCAAGGATCCGGTTATATCCGGCCAGTCTAACAGCCACCGAATTCAAGGTGACATTATGGCTTCCCGATTCTATTCGCTCCACGATATGGTTGAATCAGGTCTAGAGGAATGTGGTGGTAACGGAACTGGTGGATGTGTAGGTTGGAGCGGAAGTTACTTCGAAGTACCTTAATATTTTGTGGGGTAGCGTACTTTACTGTATGAACTAACCGAATCCGATACTAACCGAGTGATCACTTTGGGCTAGAGGCCGCAATGCCAAGACCAAATTGAGCCTAGTAAATGTACGCGCATTGCTTAGCACCAACATTCGAAATAACCAATCCCATCGCCATTATGCTGCTCATCAGTGTCGCCGCCCATTGAGGTCGCCACCGTGTGTCCTGGTCAGATTAGGATGTAATCCCTACGGTTACCTCCCAGAGAGCCGTCGAAGACAAAAATCAAGGATTAGGGTGCGGTTAGGAGTTCGAGTCAGATTGATGCAATGTGTGTTTGGACGAACAACAGGATACGATTATGGTATAGAGGGTGTAGGAAGTGGACAAGATTGAGGTAAGCTTTTCCTCTACACTGAATCCTTTAGTGTTGTAGTAATGTAGCTGTGACAGCCAAGAGGTTACCACGGAGGTATCGGAAGAAGTAAAGTGCGGTAGGTTTGGTGGAAGAACAACAAGGCGGTGGGATCTCGGATGTCACGGAGCTGTTGCAATCACGAGTGAGTAATTAAAAAACAGCGTCAACAGTCCATCCGCTCGTCAATATGCATGCACGCCCCGTTTTCTGCCGCTTATCCGACTCGGCTGTTCGCACTGAAGACCTAGTAATTCCGGAGAGCAAGTGAAGCCTCCAAACGAGCTCAACGTGCAAGACAGGCGTAAGACTTGGTCATGCCCCTCAGAGTATTTATTACTTGTAAGAGACCATGGCTTCTATCGGGATGGTATCTGGCTACCTTAGCCTGCTTGGCCGGAATGGGCTCAAGTCAGAGCGCTACTCTCTAGAGCGCTCGATTCCATCCACTCTCAGCTCATCATGTGAACCGCAATGGGACGAGCGATGGCGCTTGACTCTAGAGTCCCTACATCGAAGCTCTCGATAGCCTTTCCCCCGAGAGTATTAGTAAGTCTGCATCTCCTTGAGAGCCTTTAGATGTCATAATTTCAGTCGAACTACACTGAAGTCTTCGTCCCTGTGTTTTTGAAAGATCCGTATCCATCCTTTTTGGAGGAGCTTTTCGGCTATCGAGCGAAATCGCCAGTCAGACTCGACAAGATATCGCAACATGAAGTCTCTCTCTCTTTTTGACTGCGCTTGTATTCACTACTGGTCCTACTTTCGCTGTCCCGCAGGCACCTGTTGGATGTGGGTCTCAGTTGCTCAGTTGTGCCGTGTCCGACCCAACACGAAAGGAAGCACCATGGGCTGGCTCAACCAATGCCTTCCCTCAATGCTATGACCCCGTTCGATATACCTGTGCCTCCAACTTTCTCTGCCCCACTGGCAGCCCCAAAATCCTCGGCCAGTACGCCTGTGGGCCATTGATGCCGTCACTGCCAACGGCCGCGAATTCTGCGTTGAAGCCCGAAGTCAGCATCACCGTCAATGCTCCAGGAGCTGGTGATGTCGACGGCGTCAAAGGTTTCAACTATATCGTAGACCTGACCATCAACGTTCTATCCACGAAGTCGAACGGTCTCATCCCTTACAAACCGCTCTACCAAGATGCCAGCAGTTCCACATTTAAACCTGGCCCCAACCCTGTCTTCCCTGGTCTGGTCGTCTTACAAAACACGACCGCCAAGAAGGGTGCTCTCGAGGGCCCTGGTACAAATCTAGCCGGTCTGTTTCAACTAAATGGGGTGGCTTCTACCAATGGTCTCCACGAATATAACTCATACTGGAACGCTGGAGCAGCACTTTTCGGGATCGGTGCTTCCGAGCTCGTCGTCTATTACGTCAAGGGTCAAGCTGGAAAGACTGCGTCTTTCGCGCCCCAGGTTTCCGATGGCCTAGTCTCTAACGTCGTGAACGTCCCATTCACCATCTCCAATCGGACATCGCCTACCACTCCTAACGCAGTCCCACAATGTGAGAACGGCCAGATGTACACTCCCAACAACGCAACAACATCTGCAGATCAGCCCGCGATCTCCGCCCAAATATTTCACCCCACCGAAGGCCAGACCGTCGGCGTCGGCGGCGCAGGCTGGATCCTCGACCTCCTCTTCGACGCCACATCCTCCACGAGCAACACTCTGATCAGCGACAACGCAATGTACAACTCCGGACTCATCGACCAATCATCGCCGCTGTTCCACGCGGGCCCTGATTCACTTCTGCCAGGACTCGTCGTGCTTCTGAACACGACCACAGCCCAAAGCCCGCTGAAAGGCCCCGGCACGAACCTGGCTGGCCTGTTCCAGGTTAATAATCTAAGAAACGTCAATTGCGATACGATCACTGAGATCTGGGCCGCGTGGCTGGTGGGCAAGCCGATTGCTGGGCATGGGCCTTGTCAGATAAATGCGTTCCTTGTTAATGACACCGCTCCTGCTTTTGTTGCTGATACTTCCGCTCTGGCTGCACGGACAGATTTGCTGTCTAATGTTGCAACTGTCAATATCATTCTTTCGTAAGGGGCGTAGTCGCTAGGACACCAGATACCAGACCTGATGTGCAAAACAACAAACACACACAAAGAAAGGTATCTTGATTGATTGAATACTAGCAAGCGATGTAGCGCTTACCCACAGTGAGCATCAAGTCTGAGTACTGAGGCAGAATGATTGCATGTTTTATATTTGGCTCACTAGCCATGACTGGAGACTGCTTGATGTGAGGAGAGACGGATCTTATAGCTGTTGAATATCCATATAAACATCTAATCTATCGACATTCTTCTCAACACCACGCTCGGAAACCCCAAAGAATCCACTAGTGAGACACTGCTTGCTGTCTCATCAGACCTTTAACTTGCCGTCAACGCAAAACTAAACCCCAATATCGCCATCCCCAGAAACGCAAAGCCAATGCACAGGTTCCGGTTATGCGTCATAGTCAAGCTCTCGGAAAAGAGCTGTAGGGCTACACTAGCCATTATGCCCGCTGTGATCGCAAACATGCACCCATACACCGTTTCCCCGGGCGCATTGGCTCCACTGCCCGCAGCCTTGAACCACAATGCCGCGATACCAGCCCCGAGAGGCTGACTCACGCCACCCAGCAGTGACGACCAGAAGATGGCTTTCCACCTGCTGTTGATAGCGAGGTAGAGCGGGAGAGCCATGGCGAAGCCTTCGGTGATGTTGTGGATGAAGAGCGCCATGAAGACGCTGAAGCCGAGTTTAGGGTTGGCGTGGTTGGTGGCGTAGGTGATGAAGCCTTCGGGGAGTTTGTGCAGGGCGATGGCGATGGAGGTTTGGAGACCGATGGAAAGGAAGGCATTGGTTGGGACGTGATGGTGGTGGGATTGGGTGGGGTCGTTGGGTGGGTTTCCGCCGTGCTTGTGTTCGCGGTGGCTTTCCGGATCGTAGGAGGAGTGGGAGGCGGTGGAGTGAAGGGGTGCGCCGTTTGACCGTTGGTGCCCTGAGCGACCGCGGGAATTTGTTGGAGCGAGGTTCTCGGACAGTTTCGTAGGGTTTAAGGATTGTTGGCCATCCGCTTGGCTTAGGTCATCTGATGGTCCGATTTTAGCCATGGAGTGAGGAGCGGTCGTGGTGCGCAGCAGGCCAGGTCCACGCCGAAAACCCATATGCGGTGCTCGGGTAGAGTGTCTTGTAGGACTGCGATTGATCGCTCTGAAGCATTCTTGGGCACAAGGGTCGCTATAGCCATGACAAGGCCCGTCCTGGACACAAGATGCTTTCCTGCCCTTTACCAAGCCAGTCAAGCGCGTTTGAAGATTTGGTCTCCGACTTGAACGAGTGGTATCAGGAATGACGCTAGCCTTGCTGTCTATCCCTTTGGAGGCTGATGCAGAGCGTGGGTGATCATAAAGTTTCGAGCTTAAATCCGCCCGGGAAAGCAGGGGCGTGTCTTCTGAGATGGACCCATTCTTTGTGTGAGCATGCCCATTTTGAGCACGCTGTTGCTTACCGGGCTCTTCTTCCTCGCTGTCCTCTCCATCATGCCCTTCATGAGTGTGATCGCAGTCAACCACATGGGAAGGTATGAAATGGTGCAGAACCCGCGAAATGAGCTGAATGCCTATAACGCCTCCGATGAAACAGCCTATAATGACATATGCTGATGTCCCTGAAGACAGACCGCCGTCCACGAGATAATCTTTGGCGGAAGGAAGCATACTATACAACGCTGAAAAAAGCTGAGACAACATGAACGGGATCCTTTTGGTTTGAGCGAACAGAGAAGACTCACCATCACACCGAAGCTCAGACTGAGCGAAGCCGACAGAAAGGCATCACTGTCCTGAATTCTAAAATTGCGCTTTGAAGGAATTTGTTGAACCACCAGATCCGCACAAATAATACTAGCCCCGAATACGCAAGCTAGATTCATCATCAGCGCAGATCAAAATCCTTCAATCCGTTTGACATGCCTATACCGCTAACGCATGTCATGATCCATCCTCTGGTATCATTGTCGAGCGGCATGTTGCCTCTGATTCTGCAGGTACCCTGCCCTTCGAGACTTGTGAACACTTTGTAAGTGGGCCTGATTTGATAGATGGAAAAGGTATCAGTTGTTGACCAGATGTTCGGTCGGTAGCAGTGTCGCCTATATATCGATCATGAGGCCTGCGATGACGCTGATACGATGTACAAAAGATGAGGACCATAACGATGCTAAGCTTTGACGGGAGGTAAGTAGTCGTAAGCGCTTCCGCAAGCGGCATCTTCACTGACAGCCAATCATGGCTTAAGAGGTTCGGTTCAGATGACCCTTTATTTACCAGCTGCCTGCTCCTGGGCAGTGGGCAGGCAGGATATATATTTTAGGTGATCTCCTGCCCACTTTGAGGACATACCTGTATCGACCCTACATTTCGAAGATGTCGAAAGCCACATTGGCAGTGATTGCTGGCATATCAGCTGCAGCCGGAGCTGCAACGACGGCAGCTATTTTCTCAAGTCGAAAGCGCGACAGCGCCGTTCCCTTCTCAACAACCGATCCTACATCTTCGACCACCACCTCACCGCCCCCACCAACTCCAGGTTCTTCTCCATGGCCTCTCAAGGAGATTGTGGCACCCGTAAACCCAAATGGGCTCTTTCAGTACGGGTTCCCAGGTCCGATCTCCGACCTGCGGGCCACACTTTCGACCACATCCGCTTTCGATCGCCGCACCAGGAATCCTTTGTGGGTAGCAGAACATATCACACCAGCGTCACTGTCTGCCAACAACGCCGATCGCAGGCATTCGAGTTTTGTCGAGGACGAGAGTATACCAGAAAAATTCCGGGCAAAGCTGCATGACTATTCTCGCTCGGGCTATGACAGAGGCCACCAAGTACCTGCCGCAGATGCAAAATGGAGTCAGCACGCCCTCGACCAAACATTCTTCCTAACCAACATGTGCCCGCAAGTGGGTGACGGTTTCAATCGGGACTATTGGGCCCATCTGGAGGACTTCTGCCGGCGTCTGACCAATGCATACCCCTCAGTCCGTATTGTCACAGGGCCATTGTATCTTCCGCGAAAGGATCCTGTGGATGGCAAATTTCGAGTGTCGTACGAGGTAATTGGCAGTCCACCGAACGTTGCAGTGCCTACCCACTTCTACAAGGTGATTTTCGCAGAAGACGGGAAGACAGGCGGAAACGTGAGCTTAGGCGCCTTTGTGCTTCCGAATGCGCCGATCGCAAGTGATAAGCCATTGACGGACTTCGAGGTTCCGATTGACGCTATTGAGAGGGCGAGTGGGCTCGAATTTGCAGCGAAACTGCCGGCATCGCGTCGAAAGAGACTATGCAAGGAGATCAAGTGCTCGCTACTTGTTCGTAACTATGCCGATAGGCAGAAGAACTTGATGGGAGGATCGCCGACGCGCAAAGCCATACCGTCGCCGACGACATAGAATATGGAAAGATCTTATGATGGATAATTGCTGGCATCGTAGCAAAGGCGCTCGGGACTCAGCATAGCGAGGACACATGGCGTTCCAAATCTTCGTCGTGGAAGTTATTTTAAATCGGTTACGGCTGCTCTATACTGCTAGCCAGACCTCTTGGTTTTACACAGTGTAATCGATGGTGCTTTTAACCGACTCTTTAGTGTGCCAGCGTTGGCAGTCCCCATAATCTGATCCATATCAAACAATGCGCCGGAAGTGGATGCAATAATACAACCGATACTCGTGTCACGCGTAGATAGCCCAGAACCTCACATGTCAGGCACCCCAAAGGCCTCACCGGGCGATCCCATGCCTTGCTGACTCCTTTGTATCCTGCCAATGTACTGCCTGCTGACTACGTTCCACGTCGCCATATATTTCTCCATACAAGCCGTAAAGCACCCCTCTTCTCTCTTTGACAGTGACGTGCCCGGCGAGGGTACGCATTTCTCGAAGCAGTGCTCATTAACTTTCTGTAGACCAGCACGATAAGCATACATACATGTCAAAAGGTTGTTCAACGGGACGAAAGCAGTCTCGTACACTTATTAATTGACGAGCATTGTTCACTGCGATTTCTTGCCGAAATTGGTTGATGACCTGGGTTTTAGGGTCGGAAGATGAGAGGGCCGAATTGTTGATATCCATGGTATCGGTGCTATGTCGAGTCGAGTAGCACTTGGGGCGAGTTGAAGAAAGGCGGACTTGAGGGCTAAATGATGGTAACTTTGTAGAGCTTGTGAGCTCCGGTCTCGGAGAAAGGTGCTGCCGAGCGGCTTTCGAAGAAGGACAGCTTGACAGCGATCTCTTCGTGATCGCGTGCCTTTTGGATCGGCAAATGCCAAGGCCAATGTGCGAAGCTTTGTTCATCTTCTATTATCTACTACCCTGTTTGAGGTCCGCGGCTTTCTCGGGCTAAGCATGGAATTGTCGTGGAGGAAGTCGTTGCGGTGGCTTTTAGTATGGAGTGTCTGTACAAACGCTGCAGTTGATATGTCTAAAGTCCGGAAAATACCTGTGAATATACTCAAGCTCTGGACCGGTGGAACTCAATTTGCATGAGATCATAGCTGACCACCTACAGCTTCGATCACATAGTTTATCCACGGTCAGTCAACCTCACATACCTAAGCCGCACGGAATCAACACTATGGCAAGCGAAAGTAGTGTTAGGAAGGAGAATAGGCGGTACAAAAGCTATGGCTGACACAAAATTAATACTACAGCCCTTCCTGGATTCGGAAATCTCAAGTCGCTTCTTTGAGTTTGGCGAGGATACCATAATACGGACCGATCAGTATGCACCCTTCCAACTATGTACTGGATAAGAAGCTCATAAACCATCTGTAGATATATACGACTGACGTCCGATCGTCCGTCTCAGGACGGATGGCTCTTTTCACGGCTGCCCCTCACGGCAACAAATTGGATGGTCAGCTTTCACAAGCTCCAAGCGACAGTCTTTCTACAGCAGGGTCACTAAACCTTTCCCAGATCGAAGTCGAATTCAAGATACACGGCCTCGGTAATCTCCACGGCGACGGCATGGCCATATGGGTGACTGAGGGCCGCGCTTCTCCTGGCACAGTCTTCGGTCACAAAGATTACTTTAAAGGACTTGGGGTCTTCATTGATACCTACAAGAACCATCGACCAGGGACCGTTTTCCCATATGTCATGGCAATGCTTGGCAATGGTACGGAACCGTATGACAAGGACAACGATGGCTTGGCCAGCGAACTGGCTGGATGCTCGGTAGGTCGCCTTGATTTCTGCTTTCAATTCTCTCCAGCATGCTAAGAGGTCTGCTGATGGCTCGACAGGCGCGAGGTATCCGTGGTGCTTCGGTACCTACCAAGATACGGTTGACATACTTCCAAGAACAATCCTTCAGAGTGGAATTGCAATACAAATCATCCGACGAGTGGACCGACTGCTTCGAGATCGGAGCAATCAAACTGCCCAACGTCGCCTATCTGGGTTTTAGCGCTGAGACGGGAGAGCTAACAGATAACCACGACATCATTCAAGTGTCTTCGCACAACATGCACATGACTGAAGCCTGGCGGAATACGGATACCAACGACAAAGGAGGCCGGCAGAAGGGGAAATCTTATAACCCGAATCGAGGTAGGCAGAGTGGTGGCTGGGTATGGTTTTTCTTAAAGCTGTTACTGATACCAGTTGTTCTGGTTGGGGGCTATGTCGGCTACGCTGCATGTAGGTCGTCGAAGCGAGGATCACGCTTCTGAGAACTCTTGCTGGCAAGAATAAAGGCATGTTTTGGATCAACCACCCCTTCACCCAAAACTCCTTCAACTGTCTTTCTGCCCCTTTTCTAAAGTTGCAGGTCATCTGTGAAATTATGTGGGCTAGGGTGGCACAGATTTCGGCCATCTTTCAATGGACGACCGATGAAGACACCATTCTCGAAGTCCGTGATGAAATCCCCGTACTGCTTCTGGAGCTCCAACAGGACTTCCAGTATGCAGCGGTTCTGCTTGATGGACTCCTGTGTGCTTAATTGTTGGTGCATTAGGCATAAGGCTGACACAGACGGGAGATTGCAACCAATGCACCTCCAGCTTGGATTCCGCCTTGGGTTTGTCAGGCATCCCCTACTTGGACGGGCTATCCTCTATTCCCGGACCTTGCAAGGACACTACCGAAGCAAGACTAACGGAGAAACGTCAATTCATACATGCAAAGAAAATACAGTCTCAATTAGAAACGCAGTGAGGATTGTGCAGAATCCTAGGAACTGATGATCGTGGAAAAGTGGAAGGCCGGAGTAAGCCTGGAGGCACGGGGACTCTTACAAAGGCCTCATTATGTAGGTGGCCGGAACACCAAAATCTGAAGTGTCAACGAATGATCACATGAACCACCTGGAAGATTAGGCGGTGAGATCCTCGTGCAATACCACGGCACAATATTCACAGCTAGGCTCTCCGGCGCTTACCAGCTTGGAGGACCTGAAGCGAGAGGCACCGAGTGAGCTTTTACTATTTGAGTTGCAGCACGAAAAGACTCATACTTACAAGCCCAGCCATCGTCTTTCCGTCATCGTGTAGCCTGACGCATACTTGACTCACCCAAAGCACCTTGTAGGGCTTCAGAGCTGCGAGCGACTGCAAGCTTTATTGATAGAGAAATGAGAAACTCTTGAGTGGAATGTAGGTGAGGCGATTTTGAGGTTGTGGAATAGAGCTTAGAGCGTACCATGTCCATCAAGCGCTGGCAGGCTACTCATATAGCTGCTCAATTGAGACACTATGATGAAGGAGATCGAAAGGAGATAAAACCATCCCTCTCGATGCTTCCCCCAATGGGATCTCCATGGGCTGGTAAGTATATGTGCTTCTCTTGCAGTTGGCGTCGTGTTACTATGTACGATTTATCTTCCCAGCACACTAAGGCTGGCTTATGAGCCCCTTTGAGCTGAATTCGGAGCACGCAGTCGAAAATGGGGATATTGCCTCATCAAGCGGCACATGGAGAAAAAAGCCCGGACGTTCCGCTATATATAGGACTTACAATCCCACGTTGCCTAGGCTTATATGCAAAAATCTTCTTACCACTGCGAAACATCCTCTGCCACAAATTCAAGAGTCTCATATCAGATCTTTTAGTTTACTTGGCATACTTATACCATCTCAAAACATTCAGTACTGTAACTTCGACGTCAGGATAATTGTAAAGATGCATTACTTTATCATGGCGTACCTCCTCCTAACCTTTTCGATTGGCAAACTGGCATTTGCTTTCCCCCCTGCAGCAGTGAAGACTTCGACAACAACAGTTCTAGCCGCAGCAGCATCAACATCTACAGCGCCGCTTCGTAAGTCCAAATCTCCATGCCTGCCTGGAAACCTTCATTTAACGTACTTCACAGCACGAGTGACCGCTAAAAACGATCTCGACAAAGCCGGCAAACCCATAACCGTCCCTGCACTCGAGGCAGTCACCTACAACACCGGCGACTTAATCAAGGTCATTGAGCAACGCGCCTGGAGCCTCAAATCTAGAGAGGAATGCCGCGACCTGTGTTGGATCACGCCGTCGGCGATAGTCGATAAGAGCCTCCCAAACTGTCTCGGGGGCAGCTATGACACCTGGACCGAGCTTTGCCAGTTGGCGTTCAACGCCCAGCTGGTTGAGGGGATGGAGAGGACGCAGCAGTGCCCCTTGGGGTGGATTACGTACGCGTATATCCCGGTTGAGAAGGCTGGTGAGAGGAAGGGTTCTAAGCATAAGCGGGATGGAGATGTGAAAGGTAAAGCGGCTGGTGAGGAGGAGGGTTATGATCATGATGGAGGCATCAGGGCACCTTGCTTGGACCAGGGGTTGGGGGCAATGTGATTTTCTTGTTGAATGTGCATGTGTGTTGCTAGGGAGGATCTTAGATGGTGGAGGTCTCGAAGGCGTATCTGATACAAAGAATCGCTGTGACACGCCCGGATCGTCACTTCGCGATTTCCATAACCTGTGGTACAAGCTACCCAATGCTAGAACTTCTATGCGCAGGCGAAAACTGTGCTGTCTTCGCAGCAGTCGCGCAACCAGTTCCAGAGCCAACCCGTAACCAGTGTTGTGGTTTATGATTATTGTCAAGATCAGATACTGTACACACGGCCACACCAGACTGAGAATTGGCGATCCCGTCCGATCTCGCATACACAAACAGTCTAGGGATCAGTTAGTAGTTGGGTGGGTGACCACCAGCGAATCCTGATTGCTGTGTGTAGTATTTGATTTTTCTAAGCAATAACACGTTGCTCGCAGCATGACAATTTTACTGTGGAAGAAGAGTGCCTTCGAAGTTCTGGACGCGAAGTCGATCAATAGATGGAGAATTAAAAATTCGAAGAATCATCTCATCCCCTATGCAGGAGCAGCAAGAATATCCCGCAGTCTATTGGTGAAAAAGCCGATCGTGCCCACAGATTAAACTTCGGTCTCCTAATAGAGTCTCCGTGAAAGACCAACGATAACCCATTCGGAGCGGTAGCCCAAGGAGACGGTAGAGAACTTATATCATGACGCTCGTGGATTGAGCTGTAGACACCGAAGATAGCACAATCGGAACAATAGGTAAATCAATATCTCTTTGTCAGAGCAATTGAAGAGGAAGATTATGATATGTAGATTCAATTGACCTGGGCATAGATTGTACGATATCTAAGCTAGGTCAGGCGCATTAGCCACCCAACCCTTCAATCCCATCCACACCACTGTCAGCGCTGCTTAGGTATATATCGGCGAGACAGCACGCTGCTTTCCTCGCGATGTCCTTACCCTGATGAATATCGATCTGAGGACTAACTTTTACCCGTCTGTACCTCCAACAACAACACCACAACAGCCACTTTCCCTCCCAGCCCAAGCCAAACTCCATAACGACTTTCTTCGCTCCTCGTATCGGATCTCTGCATCACATTCCCACATCATCAAACCCCTCTCGAACCCGGAACCAAACAGTCCGGATGCTCCCTTCCATCCCCCTCAGGCGCATCCAATCGCTCAGCGAACTGCATCACCGGCGCAGGCATCGGCAACGTGCTAGTCTCCTGCGTCCTGTCGCTATTGTTCCATTGCACAGAATACAGATCGCTGCGTTGGCTCGTGCGCTCTGCGTCCTCGAGCTTGCGTTGGCGGCAGGTGTGCCGGATACCGAAGGCGAGGGCTATGGAGAGGACGAGGACTGCGATGCCGAGGATGATGAGCGAGATTAGGTACTCGATTGGGATGGGGAGCGGCATTGTGGTGGGAGGCGCGGATTTTGAGGGGGGATGATGAGGTGATTTTTTTCTGGGTTTGGGGAGGGGGTTTGAGGGGCTGAGCTGCTTGGATGCGATGTAGGTGGGCAGGAGATGCTGATGATGTGTGTCGCAGGTTGAGAAGAGGCTTATATGTGGCTCCGGCTGGTTGAAGGACAATGGGATTGAGGGTTTCGGAGTTGGAACGTACAAAGAACGCGATAAAGAATGTGAGACCGGACTAGACACGGACTATGGACAATGGACATTCATCTCGACTCATGCTGTGGCCCAGAAACCTCAATGAGAAGGAGCAAGTAATTTCGCTGTGTAGCCAGAACGCCTCGCTTAGATGTATAGAACGTAGATTTGTTACTTGCCGCAAGGTTTTCCCAGACTCTCGCCTGAACGCATGAATTCTTCGACGCAAAATCGAGTCAAAGCGCCTGTAGAGACAAGTCGCTTCGTTGTCGAATTATTCCATAGGGCCCAAGCCTCCACGTCGTCTCATTCTAGATGACATACATGAGATGACACACGTGAGCGCTTGACCACGCTATTGCCAAAATAACGTTTGCAAGCAACGACACTTTTTGCCATGCTGGAATCGGTCTGCTTCGGATTACGGAAGATGACAAAGTCCTTGACTGGCGTCGAGGGCGAAGGTGCTCGGAAAAGGCAGCCATTGGCGATCCGGTCTGTCATTCTTGAGCCTCTCTTCGGTGGAGTTCGACCCCCTATTAATCTCCAAGCCGGGTCCTGCCCAAGACGCGTGCCCTCATGGACATCATGGTTCAAAGGACACTGTTGGTGCTTCAAATGGTAGGAATAGCTGTGTCGTTTCCTGGGCCAAACAGGGCGTTCGAAGCATTATTGAGGATGCCAAATTCGCCTTCTGCTGCCGAAGACCCCATAATCTTGCTTGATATAAACGACATTCAGTCCCTGACCAGACGTCGGCAAGATTGGTCGCACTGTGATTGCGTGTGGGCTAGTAGGCCCCGAATGATACTCATTCAGGGCCCTCAATAGATCGAAGCGAAAACTAGACGAGACGCTGTTCGTTACCAATACTGTCGATGCGCGAATCTCCACCTGTCTATGCTGACGTCAATGTCTTCACTCGGGCTCATTGTCATCGAACCACTCAGAGTAGCACCTGAAAGCGTTTTCAGTATGGTTCCGTCTGCAATTTGCACTGCTTCGACTATATCGCTGAACGTAACAGAATTAACATGGTAGTGAGACTTTACAGTCGCATCTGAAGAGCTAACAGTGGGTCTCTCGTAGAAGTACGGGGTGCAAACAATCTTACCGTCGCCATTAGGCTTCGCGTTAGATGGTTGCTCGCCTCACAATTACGAGACGTTACGGAGAGAGTACTTACTGTATTTCCACGGGCCGTGGGTGCCGTCCTTAAGCTTCGTGATCTACGGACATAGAGAGTTTGGGACATTGTATCGAATAAGATCCCCACACTTGCTTCTAGGCCAAGCATCTAGCTTCTTTGCATCGAGCCGATGTCCTGATATCTCCTCGACCTTTGCCAAGGCATGCCGAAGACGGTAATGTATTGCACCGCGCTTGAGAAAGACTAGCTGGAGTTGTAGCTGAAGTGGAAAGTGCATCTCACAAGGATCCCGGGGTTGAAGGCAAGAATAAATCGGGTGTCGCAGACAGAGGGTAGAAAGGACTGGTGAGGCTCTTGGTATCGGGCAGTGGCCCCTCTTCAGCACCGCAACAGATACTTAGATTGATTTATGAGCTTTGAGCTGCAACATGCCGTTACCATATTACCAGGGTAATCACTCGCTTCGTGATTTTTTATCTGACTCCTCTGCTACCAGGTCCAGGCATCCCTACCAAATCGCGGCTTGCGATCTAGAGCGTCAGGAATCTGGCGTTCAAGACGTGTGCCAGTTTGTGGCTCAGCTCGAGGCTGTATTTCGGTCGGCCAACTCGTAACGTAATTGTAAATGCTGGATGTCAGACTTGCGGCCTTGGACTTTAACGACATATCATCATTCGTGAGTTGCACCCGCCGTCAGCTCGTCAAATAAAACCCACGATCATTGTGGTCGGGTAGACGATGGACTATTATACATCTCTTGATCTGGGTAGGGTCAATAGATAGGACTATTGAGTGGTCCAAGAACGACGTCAGAAGGTGTACCACTAGTGGATTAACTTCTTTTCAGATGTTTCCGGGAACTAAGTTCGACCTTGCTCTAGCTTGTACGCGAGACGTTCAGCTAGCAGGAATCGTGACTCTTCCCCATGGATTCGAACTGCTCTAAAATGTTGTACAAGGACTTGGCCCACTAAAGCTATCCGCACATAAACCTGTTCATGGCTCCACCTCATATATGGCCAGGAAATGGACCAGCTCAGGCCATCGCCATACTCAAGCCTGTCCAGCCGGCCATACCAATGAGACCCAGTTCAGCTAGGTAAAACCATATGCCAACATCTATCAAAGTTCACGGAGTCAGCCTCACTCTTTCAGGACCGAGAATGGCTAAGCAAGGAATGTCTTAAGAGTAAATGCTCCTCGAACGCGTCGCGTTGCACATTGCATGATACAGAAAGGCATAAGGAGCTCCGCGAATACTGACATCTTCCCTTGCCCCCCTCGCTTTTTCCAGTCACATAGCCTACGGCGTACATAACCCGTGCTACGCACCATGCCAGGCCCAAGACAGCACTAGCCACTGGATATCGAAGACCAGCAATCAGGAGTGGGACCAGGAATTGGGGCTGATGCTCGAGGAAGTTGGCATGGGCGCGTTGAGCGCAATTAAAGACGTATTTGGCGCGGTTCTCCTTGGCTTCCTGCCACGGAGCGTAGGCATTGGGGTCTGAATGGAGGAAAAGCATCAGCTGTGGTTCAATGATGATGGTTGCAAGTTAGGCTTACAGGGTACTTTGGCAGCCTTGCGAGCAGAGCCAACATATGAGCCATGCCATATTCCGACCAGCGTAGAAGTGGTGGCTGTCATAAGAACATAACTAAGCGTACTTTAGTGACTGCCTTGTAGTTCTCTGACAATAATTGGGCGATACCCATATTCCTTTGGGACGGTGAGCGTGAGTGCCATGATCAATCACTGTTGCGCCAACAAACTTTGATTTTCGGTGTCCCGATGCTGTTAGGAATCTGGATGAGTCCGTTGCTGAAACTTAATCTTCAGGTGATTTGGATCCACTCGAAGACTAAGGTAATCTCGGCTTCGGAAGCTCTTAGCTTCCGTCGTCAGGGGCTAGGGTTCGTGTCAGATCGGACTAATTCATGACGCCGGCGCACAGCGAGCACTTCTGGAACTCATGGCGGGTAAGCCTCGTACACGGGTTTGTGTCACACATGCTTCGGACGTAAACTAGAGCGCAGCAGGCAGCTCAGTCAGATCCTCAGATGCTAGCGGCGCTTTAGCGGCGGCTAATGGCGGCACCCTCGGTACTTAAGAACCCTGAGTTATTTTAAAGCAGGCCCTAAGAAATGGATTGATGCTCAGTCATGGTCCTCATTCGAGCGTTACACTTATTTGTTGATTGACAAACCTAGTACGTAGTGTAGGGTTTTCTCCTGACATGAGGTCGCCGCCACCGACGGAGCACCATGGCATCTGCGACACCAGACCTCAGCGCACTTCTCAAGCGAACAACAATCGATGACCATGAAGCTGTCTTAAAAGCATGCAATGCCGCTTTGAAGCAGTCGAAAGGCGATTTGAACGCTCAGCATGCCAAAGTTGTCGCGCTCTTGAAGACAGACCGCTTTGATGACGCATTGCGGACGTTAGATGCAGGGGGAGATAGCCTCCAGGAAAGAGCGCGATATGAACGCGCTTACGCATTGTACAAGAACGGAGAGCTAGAAGAAGCGATATCTCTTGCGAAAAGTATTGATGAAGGTCGTGGGGTGAAACATCTCGAGGCCCAGGCATCTTACAGACTCGAAGATTTTGCCCATGCAGCAGACCTATACCGCGAGCTGTCCGCAAGTCAGGCTGCAATCGATAACGAAGAGAACGATCTACGGATCAATGCTGGAGCTACCGATGCACAACTGGAATGGAAGAGACAAGGCAATCTCGTTCGAAAGAAGAAGCCCGGTAGGGAGGATTTGGAAGCCTTCGAGACGGCGTACAATGCGGCCTGTGGATCAATTGCACGAGGAGAGCTGGGCCAAAGCGAAGTTCTGCTAAGAAGGGCGAAGGATCTTTGTAATGCATCTGACGAACTATCTGAAGCCGAGAAGATAGCAGAGACTCTTCCGATCAGTGTACAGCAATTATACGTTCTGACTAGATCGGGCAAACACGAAGAAGCAGATCGATTGGCTAGCGAGATTAGCCTGGAAGGTATTTCTGATATGTCAACGAGGCAGTTAGGACAGAATAATCAACTGAGTTCAACGGCGCGACTCTCAAACCCATATCTCTCCCAAAGGCTGTTCCAAGATGCACCGAAACTGCCCAAGACTGATCAGCTTTTTCAGTTCCAAAATCAACAAATGAAGCAGAATAGTCTTGTGCTAGAGCTTGCTGTTGGGAAGACTTCAGGTGTAGCAAAGTCCATCCAAAGAGAACTCTCCACAGATACTTCGACTGCTTCAGTTTATACGAGCAATCTTTCGGTCATGAACGCAGCCGCCCACGCGCAAAGTGAGCTTGGGAAGCTCGGACTCAGGAAGATACTGCCCTTGCTAGAGAAACGGCCCACAGACGTTGGTCTGGCTTTAACAATTGTCCATCTGTACATCCTCACCAACAATCATGGTTCCGCTCTCACAGTCCTCGAGTCACTCCTCAACCGCTTGTCATCCAGTCAAAACCCTGCTGACGCCGACACTCGCTTCGCACCCGGCCTGGTTGCGACCGTAGTCTCAGTCTACCAACATCAAAACCGTAGATCCCAAATCAAGTCTGAACTTGCAAAAGCTGCCTCCTACTGGCGGCATAAGTCGAAACCGCCAATTGCGCTTCTACAAGCTGCCGGCCTAACCCTGCTCGAGTCGCCCAAAGCAGAACATCATGAGGCAGCCCGCGACATCTTTTCCATGCTTCGCGACGAGGATCCTACTTCCCGCTTTGCCACGGCGGGTTACGTTGCCGCACACGCCGTTGACTCACCAGAGAATATCTCAAAAGAGGCAGATACCCTTACACCAGTCAGCCGCCTCATCGCGGGTGTGGACGTCTCTGCGCTTGAAAGTGCTGGCGTCCCTGTTCCTCAATCGACGGAGGCTCAAAACCTCAGTCGTAAGCGAGCTTTAGAAGAGAAGCCAAAGCCCGCAAAGAAAAGAGTTCGGAAATCGAGGTTCCCGAAGGACTACGATGCGAACAAGCAGCCAGATCCGGAAAGATGGTTGCCTCTTAGGGATCGATCTACATACAAGCCAAAGGGGAAGAAAGGAAGGAAGAAAGCAGATCAGCTGACACAGGGAGGTGTGAGTGAGAAAGCTGATGGCGTGAAGGGCGGAGGGGAGGGTATTGTACAAGCGAAAGGTGGAGGTGGTGGAGGAGCGAAGAAAGGTGGGAAGAAGAAAGGAAAGAAGTAGAACGTGGGTTTCGAGGACATATCAGAAGTTCATCCTAGCACGAAAGGGTTACCCAGTGTGGAAATCTAAACCTGGATCCGGCTACAAGTTAACTGCAACAGAAGAGATTACTTCACCCGCTGGAAATGGCTGCCGTCAGATGGGCTCCCTCAGGTTCAGAGAGTGGATGTCGTAGACTTCTTCATGGAGTGCTCTGTACACGCTGTATCAACTCTGGCAGAGACCGAATGTAAAGGTACGGTGACCTAGCTATCTGTGACATCGCTTGACAGCGCTAGGCCGTCGATTGAACCTTCTTTCCGGCAAAGCCTGTTTCCGTTCTAAAGCTTGCCTTTGCCTGTTCTAATCTTCAAATATGTATCTCGTACCATCTGAAGACCCTCCCCACGAAATTTTCACAACCAGCATCCAAGCAACAATGACGACAAAGCCAATGGCGCAGCATAAACGGGTTCTGAGCAGTGGCGAGGTCTCTTCAGCGAAGAGACCGAATCAGCAATCGAACGAGCCGTTTCCGAACGCGACAGCGCTTGAACCCACCACTATTTACATTACGATCACCAGAGCCCTTACAAAAGGCGAGCCCGAGGTTCTGAAAGCTTACTCGACACTTCGAGATGCGAACTGGGGCCCTTGACGCGTATCGGCATTACGAGGCGGACGATCATCCGGACGGCTGGATTCAAAGCTGGGATGAGAATGGGTTCTCATCGTTCGAAGCCGACGACGAAGATGCTGGAGATGTGTTTCAGCTCTACATCGAGAAGATTGAATTGGTGCCCGAAGGCTTGGTACAGCCTCCATCGCCATCGCCGCCAGAGAGCTTTAGAGACGAGTTTTCCCAGGAGGAGAGCACACACGATCTCGAGGAGCATCCGTCTGACGGGGCTGATGAGGGAAGCGAGAAAGACGACAGTCCTCAAATCCGGTCCATCAAAGAGGAGCAGCGCCGAGGAGGTCGTCCGAAAAAATGTCGAGGTTGCGGCTGCGGAGCAGCCTTGTGCAGCAGCTGCTATCCACAGAATGAAGAAGAGTGGGCAGACATGGGCGATATGTACCGCTGAGGATGGGGAGAGGATGAGGAGAGAACGGAGTCCGGGAGGTAGCCATCACAATCGTGTAGCCTATGCTCGCACACTCTTTGAACAGGTTTCTAACGGGTTACTATCATGTTGACAACTCAACTGAATAGGAGCAAGTCGAGTTAGACTCGCAAGAATAAAGCGCCGACTGCCGGCAGCGCTAGAGTAGAGTATCTCAACCGCGGATTGAGGTGCCTGAATGTACGACGTTGAGAACGTGATTGAAAGTCAATACAGTACCCATTTTTGATGATAAGGCTTGGCGCAGCCCGTGGTGCATGAAATCGACGCGCCACAATAGAAAGCCTGCTTCATGCGCTCTTCGCCAAGCCGCCCTCAGTGACATGATCAGGAGATGGCTGTGATCAAGTCAACTTCATAAGCCTTACAAAACCCAGCCTGGGTACCCAATGTCGACTACCAACGCTCGGCCACCCTACAATCTTCCTACATCAACAGCACCCATCGATCCTTCACTGGCGCAATACAAAGTCAAAACCGACTGTGATCGGTCAGAGAGTCTCCAGGGCCAATTCCCTACCTCGTTCATATCCCGCGATGTCTCTCAGCCAGCATTTCAGTACAATGCATCCCTTTGCATCCTTGATACCTCTCCTCCACAAACGCAGTCGACGATAGTATCTTCACCGCCTCATATCCTTCAAAGTGCTGGTCTACAATCGGAAACGAGCGCAGCCTCGGTCGAATCATCCAGCAAGGAGAATACTTCGAGCGCTCCATTTCCTCTTGTCGACGAAGCACCATCGAATATCCTCGAGAAGGCTGGTCTTCTCGTTCGAAGCTCAAGCGTGGGGTCTGCATACTCCGGAGCGCATTCGCGGTCCAGAGTAAATTCTCTCTCACCGGGCTCCGCTATCTCTTCGCCTGGGGTTGGACCTCTAGCCGATATAAGCCCACTGCCGTCTCCATTTGCACTATCGACCTCGCCAGGACTTTGGGAACGAGCGGTTGAAGGCAACCTGGAGCAACCGACCTCCCTGACGAGCACATCAACAGCAACCATGGAAGCCCCGGCAGAACTCAACGTATTGGCTAGCACATCTCCCAAGAAGCGCAGGCTTCCACTTGGCCTGGCCTCATCAGGTAGTGACGCATACGGTATTGATTCGCAGATTAGCGCCCGCAATGAATCAAGTCATACTAGGAACCGAAGCACCAGTGAATATGTCCCAGAGCCCATGCAGGCATTCCGATCTCGCAACATCGTTGTCTCAGGCTCCGTAATGCCACCAAAAGTAGCACCTCAGTCACCTCCAATCGACTACCTCCACAGGGAGCACTATCTAGCTGGGCAACGCGGCATAACCGTTCCCATCGCGAGGCCGCCTTCGCCGCCCAAAAGCAACCGTGAGACTGACAGCAGCGATCCAGAAAGTCCACCAACAAGCCCCAGTATACCGCCCTCGACACCCCTGCGCTATGAAGCTACTATGATTCGGAACAACCAGTTGCGAAGCTGGAGGGCTATTCGACAGCTTGGAAAAGGAACTTTTAGCACTGTCATGCTCGCGACGACCATTGGTGCAAACAATAAAAATATCGTGAATCTGGCGAATGCCACGGTCGAATCGCCAAGCCAAGAAGAGCGGAATCTGGACCCCAAAAGTTTGGTCGCAGTGAAGATCTGCGAGCATGGGCCTGCAGGAGGTGTCGATGAGAAAAAGATAGAGCTGTCTTTGAGGCGAGAATTGGAGATATTGAAGTCGATAGAACATCCATCACTGGTCCACTTAAAAGCCGTCAACATCATGGAGCAGCGGGCACTTCTCGTGCTCAATTACTGTGCAGGAGGAGATCTCTTTGACTTAGCAATCTCGAAGCCAGATCTCCTGGTACCTGGATTGATTCGACGTATATTCACAGAACTGGTTGCGGCAGTACAATATCTGCATGGGCAATATATTGTGCACCGCGACATCAAGCTAGAGAGTAAGAGAAACTTCTGATCGACCAATCTGAGATCAAATGTCTAACAACCTCGAACAGACATCCTTGTGAATCTACCAATCGATCGTCTGTCCACTAACGATAATTGGCAAAGCTATCCATTTTCGGTTGTCACCTTGACAGATCTCGGTCTTGGACGTTGGATATCTAAACCGCCAGCATCGCCTCTACTTGAAACGAGATGTGGTAGCGAGGATTATGCAGCGCCTGAGCTGCTAATGGGTCAAGAGTACGACGGCCGAGCTACGGATGCGTGGGCTCTCGGTGTCACCTTATATTCGATTATGGAGGGACGACTACCATTCGATCCTATACCAGGAGCTCGTCGTAAGAGTCCTCCCAAGCATCGGATCGCGAGATGCGAATGGAGTTGGGTGAAGTTCGCTGACAGTGAGAGCGAATGGGACCCCGTGAAAGGCAAAGAGCTTGATGGGGCAAGAGAGGTAGTCGAGGGTCTGCTGGCCAGGCTGCGTAATCGGTGGAGTCTGGAAAAGGTGGTACAGACAGAGTGGGTCAGGGGCGGGATCGCCGTCGATGGGGGGTTGAGGCGCAACGAGGACGACGATGAGCCTTCATGATCTGTGGCCCGGGTGCTGGACGTTACTTCTTATGAGTCTACGATGGAGTCGATGTGCTTGTTTCTCTTAAATGGCTTTGAATGCATGGCTTGCAGGATGGGACTGTTTTGGGATGGGTTCCATGGGCCGGATTTTCGTTGCTGTGAAGAGGAAGGTTGGCAATGAGCCTCCATGTTTGAAGACTTGTTATAGTATGGCATGATTAGATACCTTCCTATTAGAGATAAGACCACGCCTCCTAATATACTTTCCCTGTCTTTCCCGAGTATTCTTCTGGAAGTACTTAATACAGTCGATGTTAAAATCTCCGTTAAGTCCGAGCACTCCCAAAATCTGTGCCGACCTTTGATTTCCGACATCGGCAGCGCCGAGACAAGTCTGCTCTGATTCAACCACTGACCTAGTATCTACGGATGTTCAATGGGCATAGATCCTTCAAAATTGAGATAGTAAGGCTGAAGCTTGTTCAGGATGCTTGGTCAAGCGGCGAGGGTCCGCTGGAACTCCAATATCTTCAGGCCTCATACTAGATCGTGGGTGTTCGTGGAAGCGTGTTTGGACCGACCCACACTGATCTCAATACAGCATAAAATGCTTTTCTACCACCACGGCAAGATGGAAAGATCCTTCGATTCAGCAGTTGAATAAAGTCAGCCGCCACATCACACAGCCAAAGTCACAAGGAGCATCACAGGCCATGCTGTATGCGACTGGTCTAGACACCTCTGACTTTTCGAAAGCCCAAGTAGGGATTTCTTCCGTATGGTATTCAGGCAATCCGTGCAACATGCACCTCATGGACCTCAACCACAAGGTCAAGGAGGGTGTCGAACGGTGCGGTCTCATCGGCTACCAATTCAATACTATAGGGGTCAGTGATGGTATTTCTATGGGTACAAAGGGCATGCGTTATTCTCTACAGTCGCGAGATTTGATCGCCGACTCCATCGAAACGGTTATGGGTGGTCAGTGGTATGATGCGAATATATCGATTCCTGGGTGTGACAAGAATATGCCGGGTGTGATCATGGCCATGGCCCGAGTCAACCGTCCGGCTCTAATGGTGTACGGTGGCACAATCAGGCCAGGGTGCGCGGCGACCCAGAACAACGCGGCCATTGATATCGTCTCGGCCTTCCAAGCCTACGGTCAATTCATCACAGGGGAAATTAACGAAGAGCAACGCTTTGATGTAATCAGACATGCATGCCCTGGCAGCGGTGCCTGTGGAGGTATGTATACCGCGAATACCATGGCAACAGCGATTGAGGTCATGGGTATGACTCTTCCTGGATCCTCTTCTAATCCTGCAGAATCACGTGCCAAAGTCCTGGAGTGTCTAGCTGCTGGCGGCGCAATCAAGAAACTGCTCGAAGAGGACATTAGACCATCCGATATCATGACACGGGAGGCTTTCGAAAACGCCATGGTCGTAGTCATGATCACTGGCGGCTCTACTAACGCTGTTCTGCATCTGATAGCCATGGCGCATTCTGTTGGCATCAATCTTACCATTGATGATTTCCAATCTGTCAGCGATCGTACGCCTTTCCTAGCAGACATCAAGCCCTCTGGTAAACACGTGATGGCCGACTTACATGCTGTTGGCGGGACACCGGCCTTGTTGAAATGGTTGTTGAAAGAGAATGTTATCTCTGGGTCTGGCATGACTGTTACCGGTCAGACTCTTGCGAAGAACCTCGAGTCAGCCCCCGATTTCCCATCAGATCAAACTGTCATCCGGCCCTTCAGCAATCCTATCAAATCCACAGGACATATCCAGATCCTTCGGGGTAGCCTTGCGCCAGAGGGTAGCGTTGGTAAGATCACAGGGAAAGAGGGAACTCGATTTGTTGGCAAAGCCAAAGTGTATGATGAAGAAGACGATTTCATCTCCGCCCTTGAGCGTGGGGCAATCAAGAAGGGCGAGAAGACTGTTGTAGTCATCCGCTATGAAGGCCCTCGTGGTGGACCTGGTATGCCGGAAATGCTGAAGCCTAGTAGCGCGATCATGGGTGCTGGCCTGGGCCAAGATGTAGCACTAATTACCGATGGACGGTTTAGTGGGGGCAGCCACGGATTCCTTATCGGGCACATCGTACCTGAAGCGCAACAGGGCGGACCCATTGCGTTGGTAAGGGATGGAGACGAGATCGTGATTGATGCGGAGACAAGAAGGCTGGACTTGTCTATATCCGAAGAAGAGATGGAGAAGAGGCGGAGTGAATGGGTTGCCCCTCCAGCAAAATACGAACGAGGGACCTTGAAGAAGTACGCGAGCTTGGTAAAGGACGCAAGCCACGGATGCATAACGGATGCCTAATAAGCAACTGTATCGGCCTTGCATCGGTAGCATGCCCCGTTGACATCCGCGCGTCATGAACACGGCTGCGAAGGAGGATGCTCCAGACGACATAGCCAGCATTGACTGGGCTGATAATTGACTGGGTCTCAAGAAATAAAGATGCAAAGAGGCTCGTCGCAGACCCTCGAAAATTCCTGCTCGCTAGCTTTACAGGGCTTTGTGTACTTATCAAGCTTGCCCTGACGATACCTCTGCCTTAATCCGAAGTGATCTTGTTATCTTCGGCATTATTTTCAGAGAGCTCTGTCGAGACGTCTCGAGCCACAGACGCCTCCAACATCTAAACTTGCGGGGCGACAATACTGCACCCTCGACTGGAAACATCCCGAATGCCAAAACAAGTCAAGGCAACTGAAGGACCCCAGCTGACGATTTGCTAAAGACTCATCGCGCTCATACAGTATAAATCTCCATGACAGATACGAATTGTGTACAAAATCGACTCTCAAAAATATTTCCGCGACAGTCACCAGGTAGCCAGGACTAGTGCAAGCTTCAAAATCTATACTAGTGAAGAGATCGAGTGCAGGGCTCCCTTGGGCGAAGCGATCCCAAATAAGTGATGCGTATTGCATCGATTGAGCGAATCCAACTAAGAAACTCAGCTGCAACACTATAGGCAGATCAGCCTGACCATGACCAGCTTCCAAGAAGCTTTTCTATCAGAAGCCTTAGCATTGGAGGCACAGCAGGCCTATCCCTCGGCATTCTGCATCATGGCAAGCCCATCTACCATGCCAACTACGGCTTTTGAAATGTGCAGAAAAAGTTCCCGATGACGGAAGAGACCATCACGCCCGGGTGCTTATTAGTCAAAGCGATGACTGCGGCGAGCATTGCTTTACTTGTCGAAGAAGATAAGCTCACTTGGGACACACGGGTAAAGGATATACTCTCAGTTTTCGAGATACAGGATGATATCATCCGCAATCATCCTACGGTTGCCGATCTGCTCTGTCATCGCACTGGCATGTCTTGGGACGACAACTACTACATCAGCACGGAGAACAACCTTATCATTCGTGGCAAGGACGGGATGAAACACCTGAGTAATCAAGAGCCAGTGCTACCATTTCGGGGACAATTTCAATATAACAACCTGCCGTACGAGCCAGCAGGCTATGTTATTGAGAGGTTCAGTGGGGTGACATACCTGGCCTTCGTGACTTCACGACTCACGCACCCGATCGGCATGCCACGAAGTTCTTACAAGATTCCGCAAGCCGGCACTGACAACGTTGCCACATGTTACAACGTTCTGGACAACGGAACTCCAACCCCCGTTCCTTGCGTCAAGACTGGTGATAATGGATTTGGTGCTTCTAGTGGTGGTATTCGAATTTGTGTCAAAGACCTTCTGAAACTCTATGGTGTCCTTCTCGCATCTGCAAACGATCGATTTGCCCATGAAATCACGTCGACGGAGGATTCGCCGTTGAAGCAGGTGAGTCATTTGATGTCTGCCAAGATACCCATGAGTCAGCCGACGCGCTCAGAAACTTCTTACGCTTTTGGCTGGGCTCGAGTCCAGCTCCCTGGCAGAATGGGCGACATCGGGTGCAATCCTGGGCTTATGCCAAATGGCATGCCCATTGTCGGAAAGGGTGCCCCATCCCAATTGGCGATCTACCACCAGCGCAGCCTACCTGGTGCTTTAGCTGCGTTCCTCCTGCTCCCCGACAACGAAAGTGCGATCGTAGTATTGACCAACACACTTGCGCTCAACGATACGCCTGGCTGGGTCGCTCAGCATGTCCTCGAAGAATTACTTGAAGTACCAGACCGAAATGACTACGTGGCAGCTGCTAAGACGAGTGTTGCCGAGAGCGTCAACTGGTACTCAAGTACGATCGAGGAACTCACCAAGAATTGCAAGGCCGATACATCACCCAAGAATCTAGAAGACTATACTGGAACCTACTGGGATGCCATCCATATCGTGAAGATTGATCTCTCTCTGGAGGACGGTACTCTGTACTCGGCATTGCAAGGACTGCCGTCTGAGGAATTCAGCCTAGATCACTATAAGCACGACACTTTCACTTGGCTGCATCGGAACAAGCTTGCAAAGCGCGGTCGCTGGGTCGACCAAGGCGCGGAGTTTTGGAAGTTGAGATTCGAGGGCAATGACGGTCATATTGAGAGGCTCTTCTGGTCCATGACATTGGTGTTCCGGCGGTGGAATATAAGAAGCTAGCGAAAGGTGCCTTGTGAAGAGGTGAAGCGTCCACACAGCATCGCAAAACGTCTAGGGGGCTTCGTGGAGGTAAGGAAAACCTCGATCGGGCTAGACTCCATCGGTCGGGAATCGCAAGGAAAATCTAAGTTCATAAAACACCTTCCTCGTCCTTTCGAAGTTATCATTAGAAGGCGAACCAAAGGCAACATGCTGCTCAATAGGACGCTGTAGCACGCACACCTTCAGACCCGCAACCTTTGAGAGCGACGTTTGTAAAGAAAGCATGCTCTTCGTCACCAGAAAAATTGTAAACCGGGCCTCCATCACCTCTCATCTTGGCAAAGATTTGTTTTTAAGGCTCAGAATCTCCGTTGTTCAGGATCACTCGAGAAACCTTTCTTCTATCTTTCTATCGATGCTATTTTCTAATAGTATAGCTAAGTCTACATATATCCACCAAGGCATCCACGCAGCTCGTATATATCAATTGAACTTCTCTCGACTACATCACATTAGCCAAACAGAGCGCTGATGCAACACTCATGAGAATCTAACAAGAATAGTAACGCCCTCAGACTTCCACTCCGGTAGACTGTCATCCCGATGCAAGATCGCTAGACACGATGAACCAATCTTCCTCCCCAGCACCAACGTGGGCTAGACGCTCTCTCACCCTTTTCAGTCGTATAGACAGCAGCAGATTCAAACTCTTTGCTAGTGTGTATCAGCATTTTTGTGCGGGTTTACAAACGGTGCTAAGATCCTGCGGGCCCAGCAGCAAGAGACAACAATGGTTGATCTTGTTGCCGAATACACATTCACCACGGTCTAGCTAGATGTTTGATAGTAGATTTTGAGAACTCATCGCTTTGGATGGATTACACTTGCGAAGATTCAGAAACACCAAATCCCGGAGCCAGGACTCCATCGCTGTCGATGACTAGAGGTTTAATATGGTGAACTACGATTATGAATCAGGAGGAAGGTAAGAACAAGTCGTTGTCAGAATGGGATAGGTTCAATTCGGGAGGGTCGACATCTATCATGACTGTCATATCAAGGACAAGACAGCAAACGGGGAACCGTGAAACCGTCAACCTTCCATGGCCGTGCATTTGGTGGTGGGGTGGAGCACCTCGATCCTCAGAAATCCAATTCGATGCCGTATACGTTCATCGTCCTATCAACGCTCTCGACTGCCACCTTACAAAGCAAGGCTGCTAGAAAACCGTACATCGGCGTCGAGACCCATTGCGAATCGGGCGCGTGTTTACCTACACACAACATCCGCGTCTTCGTCTTCGGTGTATAGGTGCATTACTTGTGCCGCCTCTTCGATTCCCACTGCTTCCCCTCGATTTCTAGCTGCCGTCCAGAGTCTCGGGTGATTCATCTCTGTTAGTATTGATACACCTTAGAAACTTTGTTTTCCCTGTGAAGTGGCCAATGTTTCAATGCTTGTCGGACCTCGTAGAGGCTCCCACGAAGGGAGGCGGTGCAATTTTCCACGACAACATCCGTTCTATTGAACGCCTCCTGGTTCTTTTCACTCCTCTCTCCTACCTTCTTCTTGACCCTCTGCCTCAAGTCCTATGACTCTGGGCTGCTGGTTTTGGGATCGTGTTACAAATCTCCGCAGAGACTTCATGATCCACTCATTGACATCCGCTAGGCTGTTCCAGAACTTCGCCCAAGCACTGCGGATGGCATCCTTGTGAGGCGAAATCTTAGCATCCACAAAGACACAGAAACGCCAGCAGACCATAACGGTGAACCTCCCGAGTATCTCCACCCAGAGCTGCCCGTCGTACCGATCGAATTTCTTACCGTCGGGAGGTGATCCGTCCGGACGGGTTTCCCTTGTACGTCTGTCAGACCCATGTCTCCTGCTGAAGAGAAATACGACGAAACACAATGCTAGAATCCCCCAGAACAGGACAGCATCGACGTTCTTCCAGCCGATGCTGTTGATTTTGATCGAGCCGCAGGCCGCTTGCGCTTCTGTCGTTCGAGCGTATCCTGGGGTATTGGCGTACGTACCAGGAGCAAAGTCATAGAACCCCAGTTGGAACGCAGCCAGCGACGCCTTAAACATCTCCTCGGCCTCGACTTTCCACTGCTCCTCGGCCAAAGGAAGCGAGAATCCGCGTCCTGCTTTGCGCTGAGCATCCAGTCCAGCAGCTAAGCGGAATGACACTGCTCCATGGGCATTTGACAGATGCATGATTGACAGTAAGACATTGTAGATGCCTAGAGTCTGTCCTTCGAAGCTCCTTTGTGTTTCTGTGAGGGGCAAATCTGCGTCTCCCCAGCACTTGTTTTCCGACATATCGCAGACCTGGTGACCATCGACGCATCCCAACACCGTCGCTTTCGTACTGTTGTTGATCCACCAGGCAGAAAGATCGATTGGACTGGTCTTCGGCATGTTGTAGTGAGCAGGAAATATAGGGTCAGAGCGTTCATTTGGATGGTACGTCTTTTGGGAAGAAGTGATGAAAAATATAGAGACGTCCTGTGCACCAGCACGGAATTCCGGCAACGGCATGAATGCATTGATTGAAGACCATGGATGATATGTGAAAGACATCATGTCATAACCTGGCCCTAAAAGTCCGTTCTCGTGGTCGGGTGTCTTCCAAAGGTATTTCGCTTTATCTGTGGACACGGACCTCTTACCGTAGTAATACTCCCACTGGGTCTTCCCACCAGGAAGGTGCCCTATCCTGATGAATCTATCATCCATGAGCAATGGTGCACAAGTCATGTTTCGACGAAATTTCAGGCGTTGCTTTGCAGGCGCGTTGAATCCTAATTTGCTGATATCAATTAGGCCCGTGTCGAAATGGATTGAGGTGTCGGATCGCCCAAAATGGCAAGCGTCGCCGTCGAACGGACATCCAGCATCAGACTTTTCGTAATCTAGGCTTTGAGTGATGAAAAGATTGCAATTTTCGACTTTTGCGCCTGGCCCATAGCAAGTGTCTTTGTACACCGCTCCTCTCGGTCATATTCCGGGCTATTCAATGTACTCAAATTGAACCGGCCAGCAGGACGCCAATCGCCACAGTCCGGTGAAGTGAATAGCGCGACACTGTCGTTTGCAATTCTAGCGGATACGACGCCGATTGCAGCAGCGCCACAAAAGAAAATAGCGAGGGCAATGGCAAAAGCAGCGGTGATTGCTTTACCAATCTTGCTAGCCCTTTCATGAGCGGGGTTCTCCCCAGGCTGATAAGGTAGATGTACGGGACCGCCAGGTTCTGTCATCCGCGCTATGCTCTCTAATGGTTCATTGGTGCCCAAAAAGGCTTTCACAGGCCGCTCAAGAGATGAGTTTACGAGGAATTCGTCATCGTTATCGGCAAACTCTCTTGCGTTGTCAGCTCCTCGCCCATGGCTGGTGGGCGTGTGAAGGCCACAGGAAGCGAGAATAGCCTCTCGCAAAAGGATGAACAAGCATGGAGTGATAAGAGTGAGTGCGACGGCTATCAAACTCGTCAAGAAATTAGACCACCAGTCTTGGACTAAAAGCTGCGGCCCTGCAGAGAAGGTAATAAGTTAGCTAGCTACGAAGTAGATCAAGTGGTAGGTGTGAGCTCGTATCAACGAGCAGTGGAAGTAGTTCAAGCAGACCAAGATTAAATCTTTTCGCTTACTCAGGAACCAGCTACGGTCGTAATCGGTCCAAGGGCGCGCGCCATGATGGATGAAGCTTGTCCGTGAGTCGGCCATGTTACCACAGTTGCTTAACGGCCAAGGTCGTCCTTCGACCGCCCTGATGAATGCGGTCGGGCTGACCTTAGAAAGGTGCGGGCTGAGCCTAATAAGTAGCCAAAGCAGCCTGCACTGCCCCAGGAGTCGGGGCGTTCGAGGGCGTTCGAAGGCGTTCGAGGGCGTTTATGCAGCCAGTAAGGTAAGAGTACTCCGGTCTAGGTACCTACTTAATAGAAACTCACCAATCCGGGACGAAAATTACTGATCAAGACCGTCAGGTCAACTCCACATCTTAAACACTGAAAATGAAAGAGACAAGCCATCTGAAATGGACTCCGAGACTATCACGCATTGGAAGCGTTCTCACCTGCACATAGAATATCCGCGTTCTGTATCTACAACGTCTGCAGCAATCCACCACCGTTCACTCACCTAGCCCTTGTTCCCCCTGTTCTTCCTGTTTCCAGCAAGAATATTCGCTAGGAATATTAGACTCTTTCTCGATGGTCGGCCTATGTAACTCCACGCAGTAACCTTTATTATCTGTAGCGACGGGAACTTTCTTCAGCTGCTATTATGTAAGCCCGAATGCGGTGCGATGATATTGAGAAGAGATTCTGCAGAAATTCTGCAACACTCCTAGCTCCCAAGCACTCCACCATATGATTCTACGGGAACTTCGACAGGGTATGATACAAACGATGCAGACTAAATACTCGTCGTGGCTTACACGTCCACCACAGGCGTTTCCTTTAACCCAATCAGTTTCCTGAGTATCTTTTCATCATGCCTTTGAACTGTGAAATGACTACATCCTCGAATTCGATCAGCTCGGCCCTCGGAAGATGCGCTTTGTAATATCGTCCGAACGCCAGCGGTGTCCTATCATCTTTGTGGCCATAGAACAGCTTAACCTTCTTTTGAACGTCTTTGAGCTCAAAGCTCCATGGTGAGCTATATATCTGACCGTCTCGAATCACGCCATCAGGTCCTTGAGCATACGCTGCTTTCAGAACCGCCATGATCATTGACTCTGCGTCCGACCCCGTAATCTCGGCTCGGTCTTCTTCGGTCAGATACTTAGACATTCGCCTTATACTTTTCTGAATTCTCTTGTCATCTCTCAAGTACCAATTCGTCAAGGATCGCATCACTCCCGGAAACCGTTTCACTGCGCTCAATGCCGCCATGGTATACAGGCCTGCGTGCTTAAGAGTAAGTACTGCTGGCGGTCCTATACCAGCCACCACGCCTACATTGAGAAGCTCGGTTTTGGGAGATCCGTATGCACAAGCGGCTCCATACGGCCCACCCCCTGACTGCCCAAGCACATTATATCGCGCAACACTGAGAAATTTCGCTAGTTGTGAGATATCATGAGGATAGTCCACCAGCTTTCGGTTATACTAGAACGTCGATAGGCCATGACCAGGTCGGTCAGGACATATTGCGCGGATGTTCAATTTCTTTGCGATGTCGATCAGCCCGATGCCATCGTAGCGTGATCCTGGTGAGCCATGGAGGAAGAAAGTTGGTGTGCCCTTGAGGGAGCCGTATTCGGCGAAACCCATTGTTCGGCCGTCGGGGAATGTGAATGATTGTTCTTCTAGCGCGGCATTGTAGTCCTTGTGGAAGGTCCGCGGTTTGGCGATTCTCGGATATCTGAATCTACCAAATAGCCTAGTCGTGGGTTGTCGTATCCTTTGCAGCATAATTGACGCAGAGATTCATGTCATCTTCATGGGTCGAAAAGACGCTCTGGAACTCTACATGTAGATTCCTAGCAGGATGCGACCGAGCTCTGAAACTTTGAAAACGACTGTAAGATGGAAAGCTGGTGCCTTGAACTTTAGTGAGCTTCGGTTTGTTTTTCTTGGGCTGTCCCAGGCTGCCAGGCCCCGCTAAACGAACCCAAAGGTAACGGGAAGTGCATCATCGAACAAAGGACCTATGTAACCCTCGTTCAGCCGATATACATAGGTAAGGTATGACAAGCAGGGGATCGTTTGGAAAAAAGATAAAGTAGGTACCTCAGACTTCAGAACCGAAAAGGGTTTAGTGGCAACTCAAACACATTTAGCGCTTTCAGAACGGTTGCCCCTGCTTGCCTTATTTTGCGATCACACACTCCATGATCGCAATGTTCAGCTTCTGCATTGCGCTCTCTAAACTAGTTTAAATTATCAAGCCCTATAATAGACACTTTGCGTATTTAAGACTCGCTTTGAGAGTAGATTTTGACCAAGTTTTGACCAAGTTATGTAGATTGAAAGTTTTGATTGTGTTTGAAGTGTTCAACTCACAAAATGCGACCCAGAACATAAATATCTTTACAGTACAATAACTCGTCCAAATCTACTTCGAATTCTACAAAAATTACATTAAATAAGAGCGCACAGTTAATTCTATAACTTTAAAGACTTCTGTACTAAATTATAAAGAGTTGCGAAAGTTGAACATGGCGACCATAGGATGTGTGATCTCAAAATAAGGCCAAGCAGGGGCAACCGTTCTGAAAGCGCTAAATGGAGACCATCGCGAACTGGGCGCGTTCTCACTCCTGCATCGAGCATTCGTCAACCACAAATGGTCTTTCATACGACAGTCCGTCATCCTACATTGCTTTGCGACTACTTGACTTTCTTGACAACAAGAACTTCTATGCTCCCAATCTCGCGGAAGTTGAGGCGTTGAACTGCAAAGAGACCTACCGGAGGAAAGCAAGAGCAGGCTGTTCGGGCAAGAACGACCACCCTCTGGAAGACCCATTTTCGCCATATTGCAAGTATGTACTCTTTCATTGTTGTCGCATCTTTCAAGTATGTTCAAGCTGCATCATTACGGGTCCATCCATGGAGACCATACGGCCCGAAACCCCCAATCCCAGCACCGCATTCGACTATATCCTACCCTATGCCCGTGCTGTTGTCGAATTTAACATTCCGCAACGGACGGTACCGATTGATGCCATCCTCCAAGATATCATAACTGGCCTCCACCTGAATGGCTGTCTTCACAAGCTGCCCACATTGTGGACTTGGCTTGTCTCCGCCGGCGTTTCGCCGTTGAAAAAGCCGCCAAGAAATGGACCTGTGCATACCCTGATCTTCAATGATACACTCCAACGGCTGTGTGAATCTAGAGGTTTCTCTGTAGCACGGTCGGTCAATGGACCTCAGGAACAATCTGGGGACAAGAGTCCTTCAGCCAACCGGCAAATCTCGCAGACCAAACTTGAAAGCTCTGAATATGGAAGCCCCTTACGGAGTCCACTGTCATCTTTGGAAAGACCACTATATGGGCGCAAGGTACCTGGCCAACATAGATGGCGCGCTGGACCTAGTCCACGATACTACGAACCTTCAAAACCCAAAAGTCGAATACCGAAAGCTACATACACGGGTAATAGTTCAGACTTTAAATTCTATGAAGATCAGACTGCTACGACACACTTAGAGGCTGCTCACCCAAGGCCTAAGCGAACCAATATATTTCTAGCAAATGCTGCTACTAGAGAGACTTCTTCCATTCACAAAGCATGGAAGGACTCTGAGCGGTCAACATGGTCGATCTATGAGAAGCCTGGTTTCGGTACCTCAAAGTCAGAAGTTCCGGGAGAAAACGCAAACTCTAAGGTTGGGAATTCCTTAGACTAGCCGAGTGAAGCAAATGCAGTACACCAAAAGAGACCAAGTCATTCGGGTTTCTCCGAGGCATCCCAAAAAGAATATGGAGTGAAGGCATTCAGGCCTAGATTTACCAAGCATGGCATGGTTATACCGAAAATCGAGCACGGATGCGGTATATTGGTGTCATCCGAAGCAGCTTCATATGAGACACGCCGTGCGCAGGTCTTAGCACGGGGCTTTGGCACATTTACAAGACCAATTCCTTGCCAGTGGACATGAAGAAGGCAGCAATACTAGCAGTAGCTGCCCGTCTTCACCAACATGCCAAGCTTCTATACATTCATGGGAGCCTTATATCGGCACAGCTCTTGGACCAAATTCTCCACGCCAAGACAAGGAATACTTGGCTCACAGCCGCCACAAGCCTCTACCATCACAATTAGCTCAGTCAGAGGGCTCAACACGCCTTACCATACCATTCCTACTTAACCCCGCCTCTCCCAATCAGTCTTCCCCTATTACTCTTTCTACTTCCATCAACACATCCTCAAATCAAGACTCCAAACCTGAAGGCAATCTAATTGTCGATACTGGTGCTTCGAATCACCCACTTTCTGATCACGATTTTGCGCCTGAAGACGATTTAAGTGCAATGACTGACAAAAAGAAACCACGTAAAGTGGCAGCAGGTACTATCCCGCCTACGCTTCCCCCAACGGTGGAGGAAGCTTATCGAAAGAAATGTGTCGAGCTCAAACGTCGCATGGCCGAAGTCGAGCAGAGCAACGACAGCTTCCGTCTTCGCAAAACCCGTCTTCTACGAGGGATTCGCAAAATGCGCCTAGAGCGTACTATTCTTCTAGATCTTCTTGGAAAGCGTATGCGGAAGAACGGCGCCAACGGCTACTACGATACGGACAGTGAAGGTAGCAGTGATGGGCCACCAACTGTACGACACACTCAACCTAATATCGACGATGACGGGACTACTAACTCCTCGAATGCTATACAGCCTCATGACAAACCGTTGCGATCGAAACGCAGCCACCGCCGCGCCATGCAGTCACCACCGCCACCACTCGCAAACCAGCTTTCTGGACCGAACCCAGCACTAAGCCAGCAACCCCTCCCAGCCTTCCAACCACCCTATGCACCACACCACGAAGGCCCATACGCCCACACCCCAAACGGCGTCTCGCACATCCAACCCCACCCCGCCCAGCGCGCCTCCTTCTCACTCAACAACCTCCACCCCACGCCGCAATCGCAAATCCCCTTCCCCGCCTCCGCCTACGACTTCTTCGTCGAAGAGAACTTCCTGCGCCTCCCCCAAAACCAGCTCAAATCGCGCGACGAGCTCCTCGCCGACGCCATCGCCGCCTGGCAAGGGCAATCGCACGCCCAGGCGCAGGAGTGGCTCGCCTACTACAACGAGCGCTTGCAGAAGTGGCGCGCGGATATGGATTATCGGGCGAGGCAGACGGGGGAGCGCCCGCAGGGTGTGCTGAGGGGGGGGGGGCTGGAGGACGAGATGGCGGAGCAGGAGGCGGCGGCGAGGGATGAGGAGATGGAGAGGCTGAGGGAGGATGAGATTGAGAGGTTGAGGGATGAGGAGATGGCGGAGAGGGTGG
>JAABUQ010002389.1_pt1 | contig 37313 bp, 35 predicted proteins | sample 5560001 | NCBI WGS metagenome assembly JAABUQ01 (sample SAMN10711888, study PRJNA513371) | rock metagenome | isolation source: Antarctica rocks | place: Antarctica: Victoria Land, Finger Mt nord | collected 2015-12-18 | reverse complement strand
GCAGCATGGGCTTCCAACAACTTCTTCCGCAGATCATCACTGTAGGCACGCGCCATCTACAAAGAGTCAGACAGAAAACCACCCTTGCAAAGAACCAAGCTCTATACCTCACAGAGAACGGCTCTAGGGGTTCACGATCTGCGTCGCATGGGTTCCGTTCGCCACCGTCGCCACGCACGTCGGCAGGGCCGAAGCAGGGAAGGGCTGATTCTGGATCTGTTTCAGCGCCCCCGTATGCGAGTCGAGTTGCAGCCCCGAGACCGTGCCCGCCGCGCTGTTGGACACGTACATGTACTGCCCCAGCGCCGGCTCGATCGCCGCGCAGGTAGGATTCGTGTCCACCTGTGTGTTCGTAGATCCCACCGAACTCGCCGGCGTTCCCGTAGCCGTATCGATCGCATACGCGCCGATCGTGCTCGAGTTGAAGTTCGTCACGTACAGGTACCGGCCGCGCGGATCGATAATCACGTTGACCGGAAACTCGCCCGTCGCGAACGGTCCATTCGTCATCGGCACCAGCGACCCGCCCGTCCCGACGATGTAGCCGATCAGCTGATTTGAAACCTGATCGGTGACATAAACAAAGCGCGCTGTCGGGTCCTCCGCGATCCAGCTCGGCGTCACGCCCGCCGGGTATCCGCCTAGCCGGTTGGTCCCCAAGGTCACCGGCGTCAAAGCGCCCGAGCTCGGATTCTGCGAGAACGCCAGCACCACGCCGCCCGCGCCCGTTCCGCCGTTCGTCGCCGGTACATTCGTCTCCCGGTCCGCCACATACACGAAGTTGTTGAACCCGCTCGCGACAATACTGACCGGGCTATTGCCCACGTTAGTTGACGTCGGCGTTCCCAGGTTTCCGTCTGTACCGATCGGGAAGATGCTCACCAGTCCCGCGCCTGGCAGAGCCGGCGTAAATCCGGCCTGAAAGGTTGAGGTCACATACAGGAACTTGCCCGCCGCATCGATCGTCGCCGCCGTCGGGAAGCTGCCTACCACGTTGATCGCCTTTTGCGGGTACAGCTTGCCATCCGTTCCAACCCCAAACGGAACCACCACCGAGTCATCCCGGAAGACGACATACACGTACTTCCCGCTCGGCGCCGCGACAATCGCCACCGGGTTCCGGTTCGACGTACCCACCGGCGAGTCGGTCAGCTGCTGCAGCGCGCCCGACTGGAAGTCCACCTTGTACGCATTGATCACGCCGCTCGCCGTCCGCGTCGAAGCCGCAACGTACACGAACGCAACCGTGTAGTCGCGGCTGCAGGAGGTCAAACCAAGTCCTAGAGCCAGAGACACTACCGAGGCCATCGAAAATCGGCCCATCTTCTTCAACGTCATGTGCTTCTCAGCTCCCGTGCAGGTCGTTCGCCCGCCTTGCCAAACCCAAACAGCGTCGAGGCTCCGCCATCTCCGCCTCGAAACGTCCGCGCCATCCGCGCGGACCTCCATCCGCTAGTACACCGTTCCGCTCACCGCCAGGCACGTCGCAACGCCGGTTGCCGTAAACCTCGATCCGCGCTGCAGGTCCGAGAGCTCACCCGTGTTCTGGTCGATCCGCTTTCCCGTGATCGATCCATCCACGCTGTTCGAGGTGTACACATACTGGTTCGTCGGATCCTCCACCATGCACACCGGCCCGGATCCCGTTGCGTACGGATTCTGCGTCGCTCCGGCAACCATCTCCGGCTTGCCCGAGGAGAGCGAAAACGCGGAGATGGTGCTGTTCGCGTTCGCCGTCGTCGCCGAGGTCTGGTTCAGCACGTACAGGTACCGCCCGCGGTTGTCGACCAGCGACCACACCGGGTTCGAGGTCAGCGGAAGGTTGTTCACCGGCGTCCCCACCACCGTGCTCAGGGAGCAGTTCGCTCCCGGCGTGTACTGCAGAATCTGCCCGCCCGCACTCACCACCTGCCCGTTCTGCACCACCGGCGCCGCGTCCGTCGCGAACACCGACGTTCCAGGATTGATCGAGGTCAGCCGGCCCGCGTTGGTGAAGATCTCCGAGTTCGTCGTCTGCGTCAGCTGCCCGTTGCCCGAATTCACCATATAAGGAAAGATCGAGTTGGTTCCCGAGTCCAGCGTGTACAGGCACGCGCCGCCACCCGTTCTCACCATCGTCGGCGCGTTGCCGACGGGAAAAAAGTTGATGTTGATATTGTTCGCGTCCTTGATCTGGTTGTTCGTTACCAGCGAAAGCCGCCCAGTGTTTGGATCGATGGCAAACGCGGTGATCGCCCCCCTGCCCTCCTGGGCATAGGTCTGCTTCGAGGTTGACGTTGTGTCCACCGCACCCGCGGGCGCCAGGCTGTCCAAAACGAACAGGAAATTCCCCGAACTGTCGACCGTCGCCCACACCGGCGTCTGCCCCTGGCTCATGTACTGCTCCTGGAACGTCAAAATGCCGTCGCCACCCACGCTGAACTCCGCGATGCCCTGGCCCGTGAGCGTCGGCTGCTTGGTCACCGGATCGACCGCCGGCGTGCCCGTATTGATGACGTAGAGATATCGGCCGCCCGGCTTCACCACGATCATGCGTGGATTGCTTCCGCTCGCCTGAAACGGAGAGCCCGGAATCGCCGTCAGATTTCCCGTGAAGTTATCGATCTTGAATCCGGCGATCTGGTTATACTGCGTTCCCGCGACCCACAAAAATCCAACCGTTCCGCCACCGCACGCCGTCATGCCCAGACCAACTGCGACCGACGCCACTAAAGCCAACGACAGACGGCCAACCTTGCTCAACTTCATGTGCTTCCTTCGTTCCTGCGCTGCCACGCTCGTAGTCGGCGCGGCAACAAGCAAATCCTGGGATTACAAGTCTATGTTTTATTGTAGAAGCTGCGGCTGGTTTGTGCCACTCTGGACGGTCGCCGCAACCTTCTCCGGAGTAACTCGCTAAAGGCACAATCCCCCCTGGAACTGGCGCGAAACAGCTAACCAAACGCAGTCTCGAAACGTCGCGCAAACAGGAAAGCCCGGGCCGCAGCCCAGGCTCTCCGTCACTGCTCCCGGATCGGCCTACCAGGTCCGGCAGGCATTCGACGAGACCATCGGCTGCCCGGCCTTGCAGCCAAACGCCTTTCCAAACTCCTCGAAGTTCTGCACCGTTCCCTTCACCCGCCACTCGCCCGAGCTGTGCGGATCCGTCTTCGCCAGCACCCGCGCACTCTGCTCCGTCGCATTCTGGCACCAGACCTGGCCAAACGAGATAAAGAAGCGCTGCGCCGGCGTGTACCCGTCGCGCTCCCCGCTCACATAGCCCTGCCCCGGCCCGCCCTGCTTGGCGATCGTCTCCATCAGCGCCTGGTACGCGATCCGGATGCCGCCGTTGTCCGCCGTGTTCTCCCCCAGCGTCAAGTGCCCGTTCAGCTTCTGCCCGGGAGCCACCTCAAAGCCGTCATACTCCTTCGCCGTGCACTCCGTCCGCTCCTTGAACTTCGCCAGGTCCTCGGGCGTCCACCACACCCGCACATTGCCGTTCAGGTCGTACTTCGATCCCTGGTCGTCAAATCCATGCGTCATCTCGTGCCCGATCACCACGCCGATCCCGCCAAAGTTCACCGCCGGATCCTTGCTGTTGTCGAAGAACGGCGGCTGCAAAATGCCCGCAGGGAAGTTGATGTCGTTCTGCGGCGGGTTGTAGTACGCATTCACCGTCGGCGGCGTCATCCCCCACTCCCGCTCGTCCACCGGCTTGCCCAGCTTCGCTCGGTTGCGCCTCTCCTCGAAGACGCCGTTCCGGTCCGCATTCCCCAGCAGGTCGTCGCGCTTTACCTCGAGCTTCGCGTAGTCGCGCCAGTTCTCCGGATACCCGATCTTGTCGCGGATCGAGTCGAGCTTCTTCCTCGCTTCCACCTTGGTCTCCGCGCTCATCCACGGCAGCTGCTTGATGTCCTCCGCCATCGCCGCCTCCAGCGCCCTCACCAGCTTCTCCATGTTGTCCTTCGCATCCGGCGGAAAGTTCTGCTTCACCCAGTCCTGGCCCACCGCCTCGCCCAGGGCGGCATCCGTCAGGCGCGTGCACCGTTTCCATCGCGGCTGCTGCTCCTTCTGCCCCTGCAGCGTCTGGTTGAAGAACGCGAAGTTCTCCTGCTCGAAAGGGCTCGACAGCAGCGGCGCCGCGCCATGCAGCGCGTGCCAGCGAAGGTAGCTCTTGATCGCGTCCAGCTTCTCCTTCTCCAGCACCGCGTTCACCGTCTTCACATACCCCGGCGACGCCACGTTCAGCCTCTCGACCGATGTAAATCCGATCCCGTCCAGGTACTGCTTCCAGTTGTAGACCGGGCTCAGCTGCTCCACCTCGGCCACGGTCATCATGTGGTAGCGGTTCGCCGGATCGCGCAGCTCCACCCGCCCCATCGATCCCTTCGCCAGCGCCGTCTCGATCCGCATCACGTCCGCCGCCTCCGTCGCCGCCTGCTCCGGCGTGTCGCCCAGCAGCGCGAACATCTTCGTCACGTGCTCCACATACTGCTCGCGAATCTTATGGCTGCGCTCATCCTCCGTCAGGTAGTAGTCCCGGTCCGGCAGCGTCAGGCCGCCCTGCGCCGTCCCCGCGATCTGCTGCTTGGAGTCCTTCTGGTCCTGCTGCACGCCCACCCGAAAAAAACCGCCGCCGGCGTACCGCTCCGTCGCCAGCACGTTGTACGCCGCCAGATCCTTCGCGCTCTTCAGCCGCGCGATCTCCTCCAGCTCCGGCTGCACGGGCTTCGCTCCCAGCTTGTCCACCAGGTCGGCGTTCATGCACGCTGCGAAGTAGTTCCCGTATTTCTTTTGCAGCGGTGTCTTGGGCGCGTCCGCCGCGCTCTTCAGGTCCGCGTACAGCAGATAGTTGTTCCGCTCGGCCAACTCGTTGAACCGGCCCCAGCGCACCTGGTCCGACGGAATCGGATTGTTCTTCACCCAGTTTCCGCACGCGTACTGGTAAAAGTCCGAGCACGGATCGGCCGTCTTATCGATCGCCGAAAGATCGAAGATGACCGGCTTCTTCGGGACCGAGGTCGGCCCGCTGGCCGCGTCTCCGGCGCCGAACGTCTGCCCCAGCGCGAAGCTGCTGGACACAAGCAACAGGGAAGTGAGCGATTTCAAATGCATGGAAGGGGCCTCGCAGGAAAATTCTTTGGAGCAGGGAATTCGTCGTAGACGGGGACACCTCGAAAAAGACGCCCCCGGTCGGTGCAAGCAGAGTATTCGAGCAGACCCGAACGCGCCGCGCAATCAGCCCGACGCCCCCCAAATCGCCTCCGGAAACCCGCTTCCAGGAGCGTGAAAGAGAGGGCCCGGGCCCCCGCAACACCCCCATCCTCCTACCAGACCCGGCAGGCGTTCGTCGGCGTCATCGGCTGCCCCGCCTTGCACCCAAACGCCTTTCCGAACTGGTCGAAGTTCTGCACGCTCCCATTCGTCCTCCACTGCCCGCTCGAGTGCGGATCCACCTTCGCCCGCATCCGCGCCACCTGCTCGCGCTGGTTCTCGCACCACACCTGACCGAAGCCGATAAAGAACCTCTGCGACGGCGTATACCCGTCGATCTTCGCCGTCTCCGCGCCCGAGCCCTCCTTGGCCAGCGTCTCCATCAACGCCTGGTACGCAATGTGGAGCCCGCCGTTGTCCGCCGTATTCTCCCCGAGCGTCAACTGTCCGTTCAGCTTCTGCCCCGGAGCCACCTCGAAGTTGCCGTACTCCTTCACCTCGCAGCCCGTGCGCTCGTCGAACTTCTTCTTGTCCTCCGCCGTCCACCACATCCGCACATTGCCCTGCGGATCGTACTGGCTGCCCTGGTCGTCGAACCCGTGCGTCATCTCGTGCCCGATCACCACCCCGATCCCGCCGAAGTTCACCGCCGGATCGATCTTGAAGTCGTAAAACGGCGGCTGGAGGATCCCTGCCGGAAAGTTGATGTCGTTCTGCGCCGGGTTGTAGTACGCATTCACCGTCGGCGGCGTCATCCCCCACTCCTTCTCGTCCACCGGCTTTCCGATCTTCGCCAGGTCGCGCCGATCGTCAAACTCCGCCGTCCGCTGGATGTTGCCCACCGGGTCTTCTCGCTTCACCTCCAGCGTCGCGTAGTTGCGCCACGTCTCCGGATACCCGATCTTCTGCCGAAACGCGTCCAGCTTCTTCTTCGCCTCCACCTTGGTCGCGTCGCTCATCCAGTCCAGCTGCTTGATGTCCTCGTCCAGCGCCCGTTCAAGCGCCGCCACCAGTTTCTCCATGTTGTCCTTGGCCGACGGTGGAAAATTCTGCTTCACCCAGTTCTGCCCCACGGCCTCGCCCAGCGCCGCATCCGTCGCGCGTGTGCATCGCTTCCACCGCGGCGTCTGCTCCTTCTGCCCCTGCAGCGTCGCCGAAAAGAAGTTGAAGTTCTCCTTCGCAATCGGCTCGCTCAGCGAGGGCGCGTACCGGTGTACCGTGTGCCAGCGCAGATAGCTCTTCAGCGCCGGGAGGTCCGTCGTGTCCAGCACCTTGTTCATCGCGCGGAAGAACTCCGGCTCCGCCACATTCACCGTCGGCAGCGACCCCTCGCCCTTCGCCTGCAGATACGTCGCCCACGAGAAGTCCGGCGTCAGCCTCTGCAGCTCCGCGATCGTCATCACGTGGTACACGTTCGCCGGCGTCCGCTGGTCGACGCGCGGCAACGAGCCCTCGGCCAGCGACGTCTCGATCGCCAGCACACTCTTCGCCTCCGCCCCCGCCCTCTCCGGCGAGTCGCCCAGCAGCACGAACATCTTCGTGACATGCTCGACATACTGCTGCCGAATCATCTTCATGCGGTCGTCATTCTGCAGGTAATAGTCACGGTCCGGCAGCGAAAGCCCACCCTGCTCCAACGCGCCGATCACCTTGGTCGAGTCCTTCTGGTCCTGGTCCGATCCAAAGTTGAACAGGTACCCGATCCCGTGCCTCTGCTCCATCTCGCCCAGCAGCGTCGCCAGCTTCTTCTTGTCGCTCCACCCATCGATCGTCTTCAGCGTCGGATCGAGTGGCTGCGCTCCCATCCGGTTCGCCAGATCCACGTTCATGCACGCCGCGAAGTAGTCACCGTACTTCTTCTCGAGCGGCGTCTTCGGCGCTTCGGCCGCTGCCTTCAGCTCGTTGTAGAGCAGGTACGAGTTGCGTTCGCCCAACTCATTGAACCGGCCCCAACGCGTCTGGTCCGCCGGAATCGGATTGTTCTTCTTCCAGTTGCCGCACGCATAGGTGTAAAAGTCCGTGCACGGGTCGGCCGTCTTGTCGATCGCCGACAGGTCGAAGCTCACCGGCGTCTTCGGCGCCGCTGCCGGCCCGGGAGCCGTATCCCCGGCCACAACCATCTGTGCCAAACACGCGCTTCCAGACAGCGCCAGAACGGAAAGAAAGGAACGTAGGACCATGCGTCTCCTGAGGTAGCTAGCCAACCTGAGTGTCGTGAAGAATCAATTACAACCTACTACCCCGATTCAGGGACGCACAAGTGGCTTTCCTCCGCTGGGCCGTTATCAGCCTCCCCAAGTCGCCCAATAGAGGGGGCCAGGCGCAAGGCCCGGCCCCCTCTCATACCGTCCTTTGCCGCTAGAAGATCTTCAGGTGGATCGTCAGATATTTCTTCGGATCCTGGCGGATCGTCGTGACCAGCGTCGTGCTCTCGGTCAACAGCTTGTTCAGGTTCGTGTACGCCGTGTCATCGGTCACCAGCTTGCCCAGCGTCCCCCGCCCCTGATCCACGCCCGCCACCAGCGAGTTCACCTCCGTCAGCGTGTCCTGCAGCTGCTGCCGGAACTTCGGATCGTTCACCAGCAGGCCGATCGCGCCCTTGCCCTGGTTCGCATCCGTCAGCAGCTTGTTCGCCTGCGCCAGCGTCGCATTCAGGTTGTTGTAGAGCGTCTCATCCTTCAACAGCTTGCCCGCCGTCCCCTGGCCGTTCTGCAGCCCCGCCACCAGGGTGTCCAGCCGCCCCACCGCCGAGTTCAGGCGGTTGTACATCTCCGGATCGTTCATCAACTTGCCGACCGAGCCCTTGCCGCTGTTTAGGTTCTGTGTCAGCTTGTGCAGCTCGTCCACCGTCCCGTTTGCCTTGTTGTACAGATCGGGGTTGTTGATCAGCTGCCCCACCGACCCCTTTCCGTTCTGGAGGTTGTCGACGATCGTATTCATCTTCGCCAGAATGACGTTCAGGCTCTCGATCGTCCCCTGGCTCGCCTTCACCACATCCGTCAGGCTCGGCGTCTCCACCGTCTTCAACTCGTCGCCGCTCTGCAGCTGCGACCCCGTCGCGTACTGGCTGTTGATGTCGACCACCGTGTCGCCCAGCACACCCACCGTGCTCAACGCCGCCTTCGAGTCCTTCTTCAAACTCGTCTGGTACTTCGTATCCAGCTTCATCACCACCTGCACCGGCGTCAGCTTCCGCGCCGGGTCGCTCGTCACCACAATGCTCTTCACCGCCCCGATCGTCACGCCCTGCAGCTCAACCACCGCTCCCTCCTTCAGGCCGGCGGAGTTCTCAAAATAGGTCGTCACCGTGATCTTGTGCGAGAAGATCCCCAGCCCCGAAGAGCTCGTCATCAAGAACAGCAATGTGATCAGGACAATCACCGCAACCAGCACAATCACTCCGACCTTCAGTTGCGACCAACGGACCTCCTGCTGGCTGGGCATATCTCTCCTTGCCTGGTGTTCTCTGCTGCGCGCTTCGTCGGTTCGGCTGGTGGATCAAAGTTGCCACAGGCGCTCAGCGTCGAGAATACATGACCCTCAATACCCACACCCGACCCATCGGCGGTAGCGGCTACAACCTCAGCAGATGCGCCCCGAAGACGCTGAGTTTCAAAATCAACCGCCCAGCCCCGGCCTCATCCCTCCACAATCACCACCGCCATCGCCACCTCGCGGCCGTGCGTCAGGCTCAGCGAGGTCCCGCGAACGCCCATCGCCCCCGCCACCTCCGCCGCCCGTCCGCTCCAGTGCAGCGTCGGCCTCTGCCCCGGTTGCCGGCGCACCTCGATCTCCCTCCAGCTCACACCGCGGCTGATCCCCGTCCCCAGCGCCTTTGCCCCCGCCTCCTTCGCCGCAAACCTCGCCGCAAAGCTCTCCGCCGCGTGCCTCTTCTTCCTCAGGCAATACCGCACCTCCTCCGGCGTAAACACCCGCTCCAGAAACCGCTCGCCAAACCGGTCAACACTCGCCCCGATCCGTGCAATCTCAATCAGGTCCGTTCCCATCCCCAGGATCATCACGCCACCCTCGTCCCTCATTCTCGTCCCCTCCCCCACCCCAACCTCGCTTCTTCCCCGCTCCGGTCACATGACCACCGTACCCGCCCATCCTCATCCCTTCGGCAAGGGGACCGATAAGGCAATCATCACACCGCGGCAGAATGATCGATCGTGAGCCACGGGACAGCATCCTCGGAGACCCAATGACCCTCACCCACGCACCCAGCCCACCCACCAGCCCCGAGCATGCAGCCGGCCCCGCGCACGCAGCCAGCCCCCTTCTCCTCCAGTCCACCACCCCCCGTCCGCTCCCCACGCTCCTCCCCGCGCTGGAGGTCGACCTCCGCTCCGCCGGTGCCTGGATCGGCGAAACACTCCATCTCTCCCCCACCGCCGCGTCCCTCGATCTCGAGCTCCATCGCCACGCCGCGCCGTCGTTCTACAGCGCGCTCCTCCGCTCCGGCCTCCACCTCACCCGCTCCGCCCACACCGCGCTCGCCTGCCTGTGCTCCCGGCATCCACCCTTCAACGGCCGAGCCCTGCATCTGCTCCTCGAAATCCGTCTCCTCGAGGCCCATCGCACCTCCTTCGGCCTCCATCTCCCCCCATCCAACGTCGCTATCTCCGCCTGAGCTAGTGCCCGTATCTCCCGTCGGCAGGCCCAAACCTCAGTGCACCAGAACCTGATTGCCGCCCTGCTCCTTCACCGCATACAGCGCCCGGTCGCAACTCATCATCAGCTGCTCCCAACCGCGCTCCCGCTTCGGCAACTCCGCCACCCCGAAGCTCGCCACGACCCTGGTCGTCGGCGTGTTCCGCAACGGCGCGTTCTTCTCCAGGCAGGCGCGCATCCGCTCCGCCTCCGACGCCGCCGTCGGCCAGTCCGTGTTCGGCAGCAGCACCACAAACTCGTCGCCGCCCAGCCTCGCCATGTAGTCGCCGCTCCGCATCGTGCTCTTCAAACACCGCGCCACCTCGACCAGCACCGCGTCCCCGCAAGGGTGTCCAAACAAATCGTTGATCTGCTTGAAGTCGTCGAGATCGATCAGGATCGCCGACATCGGCTGTCGCCGGAGACCGCCCAGCAGGATCTCCCGCTCTGCCGCCTGCTCGATCGCCCGCCGGTTCAACAGCCCCGTCAAGGAGTCGGTCGACGCCAGCACCTCCAGCTCCTGCCGCAGCCCCGCGGCTGTCATCCACACAAACGCGATCGACACCGCGCCTTGAAGGACGGAGGTCGCCAGCAGCGTCCAGCTCAGCGCCACCCCGCCCTCCAGGTAGTTGTCCGGAGTCCGGAGGTACAACGTCCCGATCGCCCGCAGCAGGTTGTTCGCGCACAGCAGCGTCAGCACCCCGCCCATCATCCAGCCCGAGGCCCGCAGTGGTCCCACCGCGTTCCGAAACACAAACGCGGCGCTCCAACCGAGCTGTCCCGCCAACGCCAGGCTGTACAGAAACAGCCGATGCTGCGTGTTCGGCGACATCAAGCCGTACCGGACTTGGATCCCCAGCACCACCACAGCCAGCGACGCCTGCAGGGGCCAAGGGAACGCCTTCCGCCCCAGAAACTCCGTCAGCCATCGCTGCAGACACACATACGCCAGCGAAAACAACACGCCACCCGCCACCACCGACGCCCACGCCGGAACCGCCCCCCGAAGCGCAACTAAAACCGCGCCCAGAAACGCGCAAAACGTATACAGCAGGAACCAGCCGGCGTCGCGCAGGCGTCCGTGCAGCAGCGCATTCGCCACCGTCACCACGGCAAAAAGTCCCAGCAGCACCGCATGTTCCAGGTGCAGCGTGTGCATGTCCATCCGGGCCTCCTCGTCACCATGAAGCAAGTGCAGGGCCCGGAACCTCTGAAACAGCTGCAAAAAACCTGCCTGTCGCGCCCCGATCACAGCGCACCCCACACCGATCGGAAAACACTTCGGCAGACCTCGGTCCACACATCCGGCAATCACGCCCCATCTCGAAGGCCGCCTGCGTGCCGATGATTATATCGACCGTCCCCACTTCCGTCGCTTGATTTTTCAGCCCCCAAGCGACTCGCCGCCACCGCCTCTCACCTCTTCACTCCCGCTTCTCTGCTTACGCCCTTGTGCCTTCGCCTCTGTGTCTTCGCACTTCTGTCTTCGCACTTCTGTCTTCGCACCTATGTCTTCGCCCTCTATAGTCTTCGCACCCGTGCTTACCTCCTCCCCCTTCACCGCCCCCAACCGCATCACCGTCGGCCGATGCCGCCAGCTGTCCGGGTCCCCGATCACCAGCACCCCCGGCTGCCACTTTCCATGCGTCAGCACCAGCCCCAGGCGCGTCGCGTCCTTCGCTACCCGAAACACCGGCTCGCTCACCGCCGAGTCCCCAGCCGCTAACCGCGATGTCAACCGAACCCCGCTCAGACCCCTCACCTCGTCCCATCTCCGCCCCTCGCCGTCCACCAGGTACGCGCGGATCAGCCCCTCACCCTGCGGCCGGCCCCTCCCCCGATTTGTCACCCTCACATGCACCCGCACCAGCCGCTCCCGCTCCTGCCCCCGCACGAAAAACCCCTCCACCTCGTCCGCACCCTCGACCGCAAAACACATCTCGTCGAAGCACTGCTTCGCTCCCGCCGCCATCTCTCTCTGCCCCTCCCCCAGCGACACCAGCAGCAGCACACCCAGGTACACCGCCCATACCCCGGCGATCCACCTCAAGCCACGCCTCGCCCTCCCCCGGTCCCCTTGCGCCCATCGCAGCAGCGTGCCCAGGACGCCCACAAGCGTCCACAACACCATCCCAAACAGCAGCATCTCCGTCAGCTTCATCGCGTCTCGCGCCCCCGCTCGGAGCCCGCGTCCCGCCTCAAACTCGCCGCTCCGCAAGCTCCGCCACCAATCGCCCCACCGCTCCCGAATCGATCGCCTCCCCCGCCATCTCCACACCCGCCCGAACATCCACGGCCCGCCCCGCTGTCACCAGCACCGCCGCTGCGTTCAGCACCACCACATCTCTCCGCGGCCCCCGCTCCCCCGCAAAGATCGCCCGCAAAATCGCCGCATTCATCCTCGCATCACTGCCCCGCAGGCTCTCCACCGGAGCCCGCCTGAGACCCACATCCTCCGGCTCCATCTCGCTCATCCGCACCTCGCCCCCGCGCACCTCCGCCACCCGGCTCCGGCCGCTGATCGACAGCTCATCGATCCCACCCTCGAGCACCCTCTCCACCTCCGCTCCATCCTCCCCGCCGATCTGCCCATGCACCACCAGAGCATGCGTCACCCCCAGCAGCGCCATCGTCTTCGCCACCAGGTCCACCTGCCGCCGGCCATACACGCCCATCACCTGCCGCGACGCCCCCGCCGGATTCGCCAGCGGCCCAAACAGGTTGAACACCGTCCGCACCCCCAGCGCCCGCCGCACCGGCATCACCGCCCGCATCGCCGGATGCAGCGCCGGCGCGTGCAGAAACGCAAACCCGTGCCGGCGCAGCGACTCCGCTGCGTCCCCCGGCGTCAGATCCACCGGCACCCCCAGCGCCTCGAGCACATCCGCCGACCCGCACTTGGACGTCAACGCCCGATTCCCATGCTTCGCCACCTTCGCCCCCGCCGCCGCCGAAACCAGCGCCGCCGCCGTCGATATGTTGAAGCTCCCACTCGCATCCCCCCCCGTCCCGCACGTATCCACCAGCTCGTCGCGCTCCGCCTGGCTCAGCGGCAAGGTCGTCGCCGTCGCCCGCATCGCCTCCACAAACCCCGCTATCTCCTCCGGCGTCTCCCCCCGCGCCGCCAGCGCCCCCAGCAGCGCCGCAATCTCCGCATCCGTCGGCGGATCCATCAGCAACCGCTCCATCAACTCCCGAGCCTCCACCCGCCCCAGCGTCTCCCCCCCCTCCATCACCCGCCGCAACTCCACCTGGATTCCCATGGCAAAAGCCTAGCAGCAGCGCCCCCCATCAGCCGCTAACCCTTAGCCCCTAACCGTGAACCGCGAACCGCGCACCGGCCCACACAAAGTCTCCGCCCAAACACCCCGTTTGCCCCACCCACACCCCGTCCGCTAAACTTCACTCGCAGCCGGAACCCACCCAGCCCGTCACCCAAGCACACCCAAGGGACACGACCCGACCATGAAGATCCACGAGTACCAGGCGAAGGAGATCCTTCGCAATTACAACGTCCCCGTGCCCGCCGGCGAGAGAGTCACCAGCCTCGAAGAGGCCGACACCGCCGCCAAGAGCCTCTTCGCAAAAGGCAACGCCGTCGTCGTCGTCAAGGCGCAGATCCACGCCGGCGGCCGCGGCAAGGGCGGCGGCGTCAAGCTCGCCCGCACCCTCGACGAGGCCAACACCGCCTCCAAAGCCATCCTCGGCATGCAACTCGTCACTCACCAGACCGGTCCCGCCGGACAAAAGGTCCAGCGCCTCCTCATCGAAGAGGGCTCCGCCATCGATCGCGAGCTCTACCTCGGCCTCGTCCTCGACCGCGCCTCCGCCAAGATCGTCTTCATGGCCTCCCAGTCCGGCGGCATGGAGATCGAGGAGGTCGCCCACACCACCCCCGAGCTCATCTTCAAGGAGTACATCGACCCCGCCGTCGGCTTCGGACCTTACCAGGCCCGCAAACTCGCCTTCAAACTCGGCCTCAAACCCACGCAGATCAACCAGGCCGTCACCTTTATGCAGGGCCTCTACAAGGCGTTCGTCGACACCGACTCCACCCTCATGGAGATCAACCCCTTCATCACCACCAAGGACGACAAACTCCTCGCCCTCGACTGCAAGATCAACTTCGACGACAACGCCATGTTCCGCCACAAGGACCTCAAGGAACTCCGCGACATGGCCGAGGAAGATCCCCTTGAAGTCGAAGCCTCCAAGTTCAACCTCAACTACATCAAGCTCGACGGCTCCATCGCCTGCATGGTCAACGGCGCCGGCCTCGCCATGGCCACCATGGACATCATCGAATACGCCGGCGGCAAAGCCGCCAACTTCCTCGACGTCGGCGGCGGCGCCAACCAGGAGCAGATCGAAAACGCCTTCGCCATCCTGCTCTCCGACCCCAACGTCCGCGCCATCTTTATCAACATCTTCGGCGGCATCCTCCGCGTCGACGTCCTCGCCCAGGGCGTCGTCAACGCCGCCCGCAAACTCGCGGTCAAGCTCCCCATCATCCTCCGCCTCGAAGGCACCAACGTCGAAGAAGGCCGCAAAATCCTCGCCGACTCCGGCCTCAACTTCCAGGTCGGTGCCACCATGAAAGAAGCCGCCGACCTAGTCGTAAACGCAGCCAAGCAAGCGTGAGGTGAACAGTGTTTGATACCTACGGGCCTTTCACGATGCCCACACATGATGTACGTGGCATAGAACACCTCTTTGATGAGCAGATCAAGAAGGATCCGACGCCCGACGTTCATCGCGGCGTGGGTGTCTATATCGTCGCTACCGAGAACTCGGAAGGTGTGCTCATTCCACGGTACGTGGGACGGACGAACAAGGAGTTTGGCCTGCGCATTATGCAACATTTCAAGGCTGCCAAATTTCAGAAGCTCGCCGAAAACGGACCGCTTATGTTCTTTTTTCTGGCGCGAGCAAAGGATGGACGAATCCTCAAACATGGGGAAGCAGGAGGCGCCGAAAACACTAAGGCTATTAATCACCTGGAACTACTCCTGATCGGCACCTGCCTCAAGCTCAATCGTGATCTCTTGAATAGGCAGCAAACGAGATTCCATCAGAATTTTCACGTAGCAGGTTACCTCGATAACGGGCCATCCGAGCGTGACTTTCCTGCAGCGCATGCCCTTAGCAGATTGTTGAAGACTAATTCGACTAGAGGAAGAACAATGGCAGTTCTCGTGGATAAAAATACCCGCTTCATTGTGCAAGGCATCACCTGCCGCGAAGGCACCTTCCACGCCAAAGGCTGCGCCGACTCCAGCCGCAAGTTCTCCCTAGCCGCCGCCAGGAGCTAGACGCGATCGTTCTCCGTTGTCAGCGCTCGGCGAAGCCGGTGTTGGCCAGCCGCACTTCCAACTCCAGCAACCCACCGAGAACGGACATCCCGTGAACCCGCTAAACCTCTTCCGCCGCCGAAAAGCATCAGCCCAGACCACCCCCACCATCAAAGCCATCCTCTTCGACACCTTCGGCACCACCGTCGACTGGCTCTCGTCCATGACCATCCACGCCGAACGCCTCGGCGCGGAAAAGGGAATCAACGCCGACTGGCAAGGCCTCATCGAAGCCTGGCGCGCCCAGTACCAGCCCGCCATCAAGCCCGTCCGCGAGGGTAAGCGCCCCTGGACCGGCTTCGACACCCTCCACCGCGAACAGCTTGACAAGATCCTTCCCAAATTCGGCGCAGCCCAGAGACTCACCTCCCAGGACCGTGACCTCCTCACCCAGGGTTGGCACTTCCTCGACCCCTGGCCCGACGTCGTCCCCGCACTCAGTCGGCTCAAACACAACCTCATCCTCGGCCCGCTCTCGAACGGCGCCACCCGCCAGATGGTTGACCTTGCCCGCTGGGGACACCTGCCCTGGGACATCGTCTTCGGCGCCGACATGTTTCGCACCTACAAGCCCGACAAGAAGCTCTACCTCGGCGCCGCCGCCTTCCTTTCGCTCGATCCTGTCGAGATCCTCATGGTCGCCGCCCACAACCAGGACCTCGAAGCCGCGAAATCACACGGGCTCAAAACCTGCTTCGTCCAAAGACCCACCGAAGACCCCAAGCCCACCGGCGCCTACGACTACGTCGTCGATAACTTCGAGCACCTGGCCCAAGCCCTCAACCCATCGAACAGCCCTTTAGCTCTTAGCTTCTAGCCCTTAGCTAAAAGCTGCAAACCAGGCAACAGACACAGAAACCGGAGAACTCCCAGATGTCCGTGCTCGTCGACAAAAACACCCGCCTCATCGTCCAGGGAATCACCGGCCGCGAAGGCATGTTTCACGCAAAAGCCTGCGCCGAGTACGGCACCAACGTCGTTGGCGGAGTCACCCCGGGAAAAGGCGGAACCGTCGCCGAAGGCTTCCACGTCTTCAACACCGTCGAAGAGGCCGTGGAGGAAACCGGCGCCAACGTCTCCGTCATCTTCGTCCCCCCACCCTTCGCCGCAGACGGCATCCTTGAGGCCACCGCCGCCCAACTCCCCCTCGTCATCTGCATCACCGAAGGCATCCCCACCCTCGACATGGTCAAGGTCTGGGAGGTCGTCCGCCAGTCCAAATCCCGCCTCATCGGGCCCAACTGCCCCGGCGTCATCTCCCCCGGCAAGGCCAAGGTCGGCATCATGCCCGGCCGCATCCACAAAGAGGGCAACGTCGGCATCGTCTCGAAGTCCGGCACCCTCACCTACGAGGCCGTCTATCAATTGACCACCCGCGGCATTGGCCAATCCACCGCCATCGGCATCGGCGGCGACCCCATCATCGGCACCACCCACATCGACGCCCTCAAGCTTCTCCAGGCCGACCCGGAGACCGAAGCTATCATCATGATCGGCGAGATCGGCGGCTCCGCCGAAGAGGCCGCCGCCCGCTACATCAAGGACCACGTCACCAAGCCCGTCGTCGGCTTCATCGCCGGCCAGACCGCCCCTCCAGGCCGCCGCATGGGACACGCCGGAGCCATCATCTCCGGTGGCGAAGGCACCGCCGCCGAAAAAATGAAAGCCATGGAAGCCGCCGGCATCCACGTCGTCACCTCCCCCGCCGATATCGGCGAAGCCACCGCCCGCGTTCTCGGCAAAGCCTGAGCCTTGTGCAAGAGTGGTGCTCCTTGTGACGACGGGAATGCACTGGGAGCTCCTGATTAGCCTCATCTGCCGGTTGCGTGTCTTGTCGCTTGTCCAGGTTGAAGGTCCGCATACGAATGAAGAAGATACTGAAACAGATCGCCGAACTAGGGTTCAAGGGTCTCGCTAGACTTGAAGCACCGTTTGACAAGACTTTCCTTGTCAAGGACGTGCCCATGTCCCAGATGGTCGCTCACCAGCGATGGCAAGAATACATCTACAAAATCGGCAACAAGAAGGGTCAACGCATTCTCGAGATCGGGAGCCGAGAGGTGACCGGTCCGTCGCATGCGCGTCAGCGATTTGCCATGGCTGAGTACGTCGGCTTTGATTTTTACCCTGGCAACAATGTCGATGTTGTAGGCGACGCGCATCGTCTATCGTCCTACTTCAAGAAGGGCGAACAGTTCGACATGATCTACACCTCAGCCTGCTTTGAACACTTCGCGATGCCCTGGCTTGTCGCCCCTGAGATCGCGAAGATGCTTAAACTCGATGGTCTAGTCTTCGTAGAAACCCACTTTTCTTACAGTGCTCACGAGCGTCCATGGAATTTCTTTCAGTTCAGCGATATGGGCCTGCGTGTTCTTTTCTCAAGTGCACTTGGCTTCGAATGCATCGAAGCCGGACTGTCTAACCCCATTGTCGGTCGCTTCTCTGCCTCTGCCGACGAGTATCTCCGCTACCGGCCCGTTCCTGGCCTCTACTGCCACAGCGAGTTCCTCGGCAGGAAGATACGAGAGGTACCCTCGTTCACTTGGGATCAGGTCTCGGTTGAGGAAGTCGTGGCCGGAACAGTTTATCCGCCGCCCGCTACCGCCGCTGCCGCTGAGAAGCCAACCCGGTCGCCAGGAATACCATCGCTACCATGAACGCCAGCTCCGCCGCTGCCACGCACACGAATGCGCTCATAAGGCCCTTCACCCGTCAGGCTGCACACCCTGCAAAACCACACCTACGCCGTCCACCGCATTCCTAAGAGAGGTCCCTCGCGGCATCATCGCGGGAGGCGAAGTCGAAGGACCGGCGAATCACACGAGCGGATCATCAATACCGGTCCTTAGATTCTTCTCTCCTGTTAGGGTGCGGTCGGCGCAAAGTCACAGGTAGTCTAACAACACACTCTTACCTGTGAGGCCATCTTGCATCGAGTCCTAGCTGCCAGTCTCCTCCTCGCCACCCTTCCCGCCCTCGCCGCCGACTTCACCCTCAAGGCCACCCCCGCCACCGTCGCCTGGGGCTACTACTCCGGAGCCTCCAAGCCCGCCCTCACCGTCCACTCGGGCGACACCGTCACCATGCAGACCCTCTCCACCTGCGGGTCTGCTGATCGCTTAAAGTCCCTCGGCGTCAAAGAGGCCGACATCCCACCGTACACCCAGCCCATCTACGACCAGGTTAAGGACAAAGGCCCTGGCGGCCACATCCTCACCGGACCCGTAGCCATCGAGGAGGCCGAACCCGGCGACGTCCTCGAGGTGGAGATCCTCAAGGTCGACATCGACACCAGCTTCGCCTGCAACAGCTTCGGCCTCGGCCGCGGCTTCCTCCCGCAGGAGTTCCCCTACAGCCGCACTCGCATCATCCCGCTCGATCGCCAACGCATGCTCGCCCACTTCGCCCCGGGCATCGACCTCCCGCTCCACCCCTTCTTCGGCTCCATGGGCGTCGCCCCCGCCGGCGCCGCCCGCATCGATAGCGCCCCACCCTACGCCCACGCCGGCAACATGGATAACAAGGAGCTCGTCGCCGGCGCCACCCTCTACATCCCCGTCGCCGCCAAAGGCGCCCTCTTCCAGGCCGGCGACGGCCACGCCGGACAGGGCAACGGCGAGGTCGACATCACCGCCCTCGAAACCTACCTCACCGGCACCTTCCGCTTCGTCGTCCACAAGCACGGGCCCGGCCAACCGGAACTCCGCTGGCCCCGCGCCGAGACCCCCACCACCTACATCTCCATGGGCTTCTCGAAAGACCTCAAAGAGGCCACCGAACTCGCCGTCGAAGACATGATCCGCTTCCTCGTCGAAGAGAAGCACCTCTCCCGCGACGACGCCTACATGCTCACCTCGGTCGCCGTCGACGTCGACATCACCCAGCTCGTCGACGGCAACGTCGGCGTCCACGCCATCTGCCCCAAAAACATCTTCACCGCCGGGAGGTAGCCCCGCCGCCTCAGCCGTCTACCGCTTCTGCCTCCGATAAAACAGACCCGCCGCCAGAAACAGCAGTGCCACCATGAACGCCAGCTCCGCCCGCGGCCACGCGCGGTAGTGCGCGCTCACAAACCCATCCACCAGCCAAGCCGCAAACCCCGCGAACCACACCCAAGCCAGCCGCTGCATACGCCCATTTGACTCCCCGCACCGCTCTCCCCGCAACCCCGGACGCATACCCCTGTTTGGGGCAGCCGATACAATCAGATCCAGCAACCATTCCCGCTAACAGCTAAACGCTAGGAGCTAAAAGCTATCCCCATGCCCCAACGCACATTCTCCATCGTCAAGCCCGACGCCGTCCGCAAGGGCAACACCGGCGGCATCCTCGCCGAGATCGAAAAAGCCGGCTTCAAAATTATCGCCATCAAAAAGCTTTCGCTCTCGAAGTCCGAGGCCGAAGGCTTCTACCACGTCCATGCAGCGCGCCCCTTCTTCAACGACCTCACCACCTTTATGTCCGGCGGCCCCATCTTCCCCATGGTCCTGGAATTGGATCCAGCAAAGGGCGACGCCATCGCCACTCTCCGCAAGCTCATGGGCGCCACCAACCCCGCCAACGCCGAAGCTGGCACCATCCGCAAAAAGTTCGCCTCCTCCATCGAAGAGAACGCCATCCACGGCTCCGACGCCGAAGACACCGCCGCCTTCGAGATCGCCTACTTCTTCGCCGGCTACGAACTCAGATAGTTACAAATGAAGTTCCTGCAAACCAGAGGCGGCCGGAGCCACACTCCGCCGCCTCTCTTGTAACCTCTCCGTTCCGTCTTCTGTTCTGCCCTTATGCTTGCATCCTTCGCCGCAAGCGGAGGACTCGCTTCCCACCCTCACTCCTGCCGCGTAATGTCGTACGTCTCCTTCTTGCTCGGCTCAAACAGCCTCAAATCCACCGCGTCCGCCATCGCCTTGTACCCCGCGTCCTTCGGATGCAGATGATCCCCCGAGTCCGCAAACCCCGCCAGCACCTGCGGGTTCGCCGCATCCCGCGTCGCCTTCTCAAAATCGATCACTCCATCCATCACCTTGTTCGATCGCATCCACTCGTTCACCGCCACCCGCATCGCCTCACCCGCGGCCGACGAGTACCCTGCGCCCCCATACGGCGTCAGCGTCGCCCCAATCGCCTTGATGCCGTGCGCATGCGCCCGCTCCGCCATCTGGCTGTACCCCTGGATCAGCTCCTCCGCCGTCACCGCATCGTGCGGATTCTTCGGCCCCACCGCCACCCCAATATCGTTGATCCCCTCCATCAGCACCACGTACCGCACCCCCGCCTGCGCAATCACGTCCCGATCGAACCGCGCCAGCGCATTCGGCCCCGTGCTGTCATGCAGCACCCGGTTCCCCCCGATCCCCTCGTTCAGCACGCCTAGCCCCTTCGTCCGCTTGTTCGCCTGCAGCCGCCGCGCCAGCAGATCCGGCCACCGTGCATTCGCATCCTTCGTGCTCCGCGCGCCGTCCGTAATGCTGTCGCCAAAGCACACGATCGCCCCACTCCCGCCGCTCACCTTCACCTCCACACCCTTCAGAAACGGCCAGGAACCAATCTCCTTCGCCGCCGTCAACGTCACCCTCCCCACCTCATTGCCGGCGCTGGCATAGCTCGTCTGATCGGCGAACTCGTGCAGCGACACCTGCCGAATCGTCTGCGCCGGCACGAAAAGGCTCACCGCCACATCCGCAAACGCCGGCAGCGTCAGCGCCGCCGGATCGCTCACCGCCATCGCCCCCGCCGGTATCGTAATGGAGCTCTTCCCCCCGAACGTCATCGCGTTCGCCAAAAACAACCCGATCCCACCGCCGCCGCCTCCGCTCGCCAGCGCCAGGTGCACCGCCCCAATCACCAGCGGCTCCGTCCCAAACTCGTTCGTCAGCACCACCCGCACCAGCGGCCCGCCCATCGACACATGCACAATCTCCCGCAGCGTCATATCCGCCCCGCCGTAACGCCCGTCCACGTTCGCCGCAGCCATCGGCGCGGCCGCCCACGTCCCCACCCACCGGTCCGGAGCAGGCGCAGGCTTGGCGGCAAATCCCCGCCCCGTCAGCAGCAGGGGAGACGTCGCAACAACAACAGCGAAAACAATACGGCGAAGCTTCATCGGTGTGTCCTCATCAGGCAAACTATTCGTCCATCCTATCGCCCCGTTTCACCTCGGCTCCCCCAATGTCGTATAGTGGCGATGCGCCGCGGATCGCCCCTCCAAGCAAGGCAACCAGCCCGCCCGCGCCCAAGGACCCACGCTCGAATGACGAAGCTCCTCCCACGCGCTATCCTTCTCTCCATGATGTCCACCCTTGCCGCCCACGGCGCCGTCACCAAAGCAACCTTCGGCACCACGCCCGACGGCAAGACCGTCGACATCTACACCCTCAAAACCCCCGCCGTCGAAGCCCGCATCATGACCTACGGCGCCCGCATCGTCTCCATCAAAACCGCCGACAAGACCGGCAAGGTCGACGACGTCGTCCTCGGCTACGGCGCCTTCCAGGGCTACCTCGACGACAAGAAGACCTACTTCGGCGCCGTCGTTGGCCGCTACGGTAACCGCATCGCCGGCGGCAAGTTCTCGATCGACGGCCACCAATTCCAGCTCCCCCTCAATAACAACGGCATCAACACCCTCCACGGCGGCACCGTCGGCTTTGACTCGCTCGTCTGGACCGGCAAGCAGATCCCCAACGGCGTCGAGCTCACCCTCGTCAGCCCCGACGGCGACCAGGGCTTCCCCGGAACCCTCACCGCGCACGTTAAATACACCCTCTCCGGCGACGCCCTCAAGATCGACTACACCGAAACGTCCGACAAGCCCACCGTCGTCAACCTCACCAACCACTCCTACTTCAACCTCGGCGGCGAGGGCTCCGGCACCGTCCTCGACGAGGTCATCATGATCAACGGCGACAAGCTCACGCCCACCGACGCCGGCCTCATCCCCACCGGCCAAACCCCGTCCGTGCACGGAACCCCCTTCGACTTCACCAAACCCACGCCCATCGGCGACCGCATCAACGTCGACGACCCCCAGCTCAAGGGAGCCGGCGGCTACGACCACAACTGGATCCTCAACGGCCCCAACGGCACCATGAAGCTCGCCGCCAAGGTCCACGACCCCAGGTCCGGCCGCACCCTCACCGTCTCCACCACCGAGCCCGGCGTCCAGTTCTACACCGGCAACTTCCTCGACGGCACTCTCAGCGGCCCCGCCGGCGGCAAATACGTCAAGAACTCCGCCTTCTGCCTCGAAACCCAGCACTTCCCCGACTCGCCCAACCACCCCGACTTCCCGTCCACCCTCCTCAAACCCGGCGAAACCCGCCACAGCACTACCATTTTCGCCTTCAGCATCCAGAAGTAGCGACCCAGGCCTTTCTCCTCGTCGCACCGTAAAGGGGAGGTGCACAGCTCGGGAGGCGCTCGAAGCTGTTCGTGTTGGAAGAGCGCGGCTCCAGAGGTGCTTAGTAGTCGTTTGCGGAAGGGCACGGCTTCAGCCGTGCCGTAAATCGCTTGTCAGTCATGTGGCTTTAGCCGCTGAGGGGCGCGTCTGGTCAGAGCTTGCACGAGCCATCCCGCTCCACACCGCTCTCCCCGCTCGGAGCTCACCCATCCCGCATGAATAAAGTCATCCCCACCGCCGAATCCGCCATAGCCGACATCCCCTCCGGAGCCATCGTCATGCTCGGCGGCTTCGGCCTCTGCGGCATCCCCGAAAACCTCATCGCCGCCCTCGTCAGCCGCCGCGTCACCGGCCTCCACACCATCTCCAACAACATGGGCGTCGACGGCTTCGGCATGGGCCTCATGCTCGAGGCCGGCATGGTCGCCTCGCACATCGGCTCCTACGTCGGAGAAAATCGCCTGCTCGAGCAGCAGGTCCTCTCCGGCCAGCTCAACCTCACCCTCCTCCCCCAGGGCACCCTCGCCGAACGCATCCGCGCCGCCGGCGCCGGTATCCCCGCGTTCTTCGTCCCCGCCGGCGTCGGCACGGTCGTCGCGGACGGCAAGGAGACCCGTACCTTCCACGGCCGCGAGTTCCTCCTCGAGCACGCCCTCCCCGCCGACTTCGCCCTTATCAAAGCCTGGCGCGGAGACACACACGGCAACCTCATCTACCGCAAGACCGCCCGCAACTTCAACCCGCTCATGGCCACCGCCGCCCGCGTCACCATCGCCGAAGTCGAAGAGCTCGTCGAGCCCGGCCAGCTCGACCCCGGCCACATCGAAACCCCAGGCATCTACGTCAATCGCATCCTCGTCGGCGCCAGCTACCGCAAGCCCATCGAGTCCGAGTTCCTCGGACGCTCCGCCGCAAACCCGGGAGCCCCGAAAACATGAGCACACCCCCACTCACCCAAACCATCTCCGCAAAGGACCGCATCGCCCGCCGCATCGCGGAGGAGCTCGGGGACGGCTTCTACGTCAACCTCGGTATCGGCCTCCCCACCCTCATCGCCTCGCACGTCTCCCCCGGCATCGACGTCTTCTTCCAGTCCGAAAACGGCATGCTCGGCGTCGGCCCCCCCCCGGTCCCCGGAGCCGCCGACCCCGACCTCATCAACGCCGGCAAGCAGCCCGTCACCGAACTCCCCGGCTGCTCCTACTTCTCCTCCGCCGACTCCTTCGCCATGATCCGCGGCGGCCACATGGATATGTCCGTCCTCGGCGCCATGCAGGTCAGCGAACAGGGCGATCTCGCCAACTGGACCATCCCCGGAAAGATGGTCAAAGGCATGGGCGGAGCCATGGACCTCGTCGCCTCTGCCCGCCGCGTCGTCGTCGCCATGGAGCACACCACCCGCGACGGCGAGCCGCGCATCCTCCGCAACTGCACCCTCCCCCTCACCGGCCGGCGCGTCGTCCACGACATCGTCACCGAACTCTGCTGGATCAAGGTCACCTCCCAGGGCCTCCTCCTCACCGAACTAGCCCCCGGTCTCACCGCCGCCGAAGTCCAGTCCCGCACCGATGCCCCCCTCCTTCTCTCCACCGCAGTGGCGTAACTTCCTCCCCAACTCTCTAAAATAGAGATAGGACTGGAAGCAAGAATCCGATGTCATCCCGCCCAGGGTGGTAGTACCCCCTGGGCAAGTCACGTCTTTCGAAGACTTTGAGCACCAGGTACGGGGGGGAGGGTACCCCGAAAGAACCTCCAGTGCCACCCCGGCTGCAGACCGCCCCGGCAAAGTGCGACACTGGCTCTCGTATCGGAGACCCATGCGCCTTCCCCTTCTGACGCTCTCGTTCCTCGCTCTGCTCCCCGCCCGCCTGCTCCTCGCGCAGCCGCCCGAACCGCAGCAGCTCCTCGTCGACGTCGACCACCGCCCCGCTCAGTCCCTCGACGGCGACTGGCACATCATCGCCGACCCCTACCGCGCCGGCATCTCCTCCTTCCACGGAGCCCCCAACCCCAACGGCTACTTCAAGGACGAGGTCTACTCGCCCGACTCGAACAAGCTGGTCGAGTACGGCTTCGCGAAGAGCCCCACCATCAAGGTCCCGGGCGACTGGAACACCCAGGCCGAGTGGCTCCGCCTCTACGAGGGCCCCCTCTGGTACCAGCGCCACTTCACCTACAACCCCCAACCCGGCCACCGCGCCTTCCTTCACATCGGTGCCGCCAACTACCGCTCCAACGTCTTCGTCAACGGCTCGCAGGTCTGCGAGCACGAGGGCGGCTTCACCCCCTTCGACTGCGAGATCACCGCCGTCGTCAAGCCCGGCGAGAACGACGCCGTCATCCTCGTCGACAACACCCGCATCGCCGACGGCGTCCCCACCCTCAAGACCGACTGGTACAACTACGGCGGCCTCACCCGCTCGGTCTCCGTCGTCACCACCCCCACCACCTTCATCGACGACTTCGAGCTTCACCTCGACCGCGCCACCCGCTCCACCATCGAGGGCTACGTCCACCTTCAGGGAGCCGACGGCGCCCTCACCCCCGTCACCCTCTCCATCCCCGAACTCCACCTCACCGCCCACCTCACCACCGGCTCCGACGGCCGCGCCGCCATCAGCCTCCCCACGAAAAACCTCTCCCTCTGGTCGCCCGCAAATCCCAAGCTCTACAAGCTCACCCTCACCGCCGGCGCCAACGCAAGCCAAGACACCCTCTCCGACGACATCGGCTTCCGCACCATCGAGACCCGCGGCGCCGAGATCCTCCTCAACGGCGAGCCCATCTTCCTCAAGGGCATCTGCATCCACGCGGAGGCCCCCTTCCGCACCGGCCGCGCCTACTCGCAGAAGGACGCCGACACCCTCCTCGGCTGGGTCAAGGAGCTCGGCGGCAACTACGCCCGCCTGGCCCACTACCCCCACGACGAGCGCATGACCCGCACCGCCGACCGCCTCGGCATCCTCATCTGGTCCGAGGTCCCCGTCTACTGGGCCGAGCACTTCGACGACGAGGCCGTCTTCAACAAATCCAAACAGCAGATCTCGGAGGAGATCCGCCGCGACCGCAACAAGGCGTCCGTCATTCTCTGGTCTATCGCCAACGAGACCCCTGCCACCGACGCCCGCACCGCCTTCCTCACCCGCTCCGCCGAACTCGTCCACCAGCTCGACCCTACCCGCCTCGTCACCGCCGCCCTCCTCGTCCACGGCGACCTCAAGACCAAGTACATCGACGACCCCCTCGGCAAGGCCCTCGACGTCATTGGCTTCAACGAGTACATCGGCTGGTATGAGGGCAAGCCCGAGGACGCCGACGGGGCCGAATGGAAGATCGCCTACAACAAGCCCCTCATCGTCTCTGAGTTCGGGGGCGGCGCCAAGGCCGGCCTCCACGGCCCCGAAACCCAGCGCTGGACCGAGGAGTACCAGGCCGGGATCTTCCGCCACCAGCTCGGCATGTTCAACCGCATCACGCAGCTTCGTGGTATGAGCCCCTGGATCCTCATGGACTTCCGCTCCCCCGTCCGCCAGCTCCCCGGGATCCAGGACGGCTTCAACCGCAAAGGCCTCATCTCCGACCAGGGCGAGATGAAACAAGCCTTCTCCATCCTGCAGAAGGCTTACAAGGACAACACCATCGGCAAACCGCAGTAACCCGCAGCTCCCCAGTTCTGTCACCCTTCGCGAACTTTATCGTGCTCGCGAACGTTGTCATCCTTCGCGAAGCGGAGGACCTACTCTTCTGCCGCCGAGTAGACACAAAAGCGGACGTCCAAAAGATATCCGCCTCATTTTACACCTACCGCGCCGAAACCGCCAGCTCCTTCGTCGACAGATACCAGCTCTTCACCTCGAGCCCCGCACCGCCGCCGCTCGTGCGCCGCGTCGCCTCCGCCGTCGTCATGGGCGCCGGCACTACCACCTGGTCGCCCGGAAGCCAGTCCACCGGCGTACTCACGCTATTCGCGTCCACCGTCTGCAGCGCCTGAAAGATCCTCAGCAGCTCATCGACATTGCGTCCCAGTTGCTGCGGGTAATAGAGCAGCGCGCGGATCAGCCCCTTCGGATCGATCGCAAATACCGCCCGCACCGTCGCCGTATCGCTCACCGCCTCATGCACCAGACCATATGCCTGCGACACCTTCTGATCCAGGTCTGCAATCACCGGGAACTTAATCGGCACGCCCGACATCTGCTCCAGATCCCGCACCCACGCAATGTGCGACGGCACCGAATCGATAGACACCCCAATCAGTTGCACATTCAGACGCTCAAACCGATCGTTCCGCTTCGCAAACTCGATAAATTCCGTCGAACACACCGGCGTAAAGTCGGACGGGTGCGAGAACAGCATCACCCACTTGCCCCGGCTTGTGTAATCGCTCAGCCGGATCACGCCGTGCGTGCTCTTCGCCTCAAACTCCGGCGCTTGCTCCAGAATGCGTGGAATGCGACCTTCGCTCATGATGCCCCTCGATCCAACATCGTTACAAACTCCGAAATTTGGAGCACCGAATGGGATTTGAACCCATGAATACTGGTTTTGCAGACCAGCGCGTTAGCCACTTCGCCATCGGTGCCCATCTCCACCGCGCTCCCGCGGCTTGGGAATCTCTCGCCTACTTCGGCTGTGCCGCCGTGCGCAGATACGGCTTCACCGTTTTGTAACCGGGAAAGTCCTTGTCCGCCTGCTCATTCGAAACCGCTCCCGTGATGATCACATCCTCGCCGTTCTTCCAGTTCGCCGGCGTCGCCACCTTGTGCTTCGAGGTCAGCTGCATCGAGTCCAGCACGCGGATGATCTCGTCGAAGTTCCGTCCCGTCGTCATCGGGTACGCCAGCGTCAGCTTGATCCGCTTATCCGGCCCAATCACAAATACCGTTCGCACCGGCGCGTTCAACGCCGGTGTCCGTCCCTCCGACGTCTCCCCCGCATCCGCCGCCAGCATGTCGTACAGCTTCGCGATCTTCAACTCCGGATCCCCGATCATCGGGTAGTTCACCTTCGCTCCACCCACGTCCTCAATATCCTGCGCCCACTTCGCATGGTTCTCAACCGGGTCCACGCTCAAACCGATCACCTTCGCCCCACGCTTCGCAAACTCGCCCTCCAACCCCGCGACCGTGCCCAGCTCCGTCGTGCACACCGGCGTAAAGTCCTTCGGGTGCGAAAACAGAACCGCCCAGCTATCGCCGATCCACTCGTGAAAATGAATCGTGCCCTGCGTCGTCTCAGCCGTAAAGTCCGGCGCTACATCGTTGATGCGAAGTGACATGGTCTCTTCTACCTTCCCGCCTGAGCTTCACTCGAGCGCCTTCTTTGGATGACTCCAAGGGCCTTAAAGAATCTGCCCCCGGAAATACAAAACCCACCAGGCTCTGGTGGGTGGTGTCTCTGAGGCGGCGTCTTGCTTGTCTAGGTTCGCTCGCTCATCCACACACCCGCACCGGGCCACAGCAACAGCAGCAGCAGCAGGCGATCGTGGAGTCGAAAACGCTCATCTCTTCCTCAGACACTAGTCCCGGAGCCCATCCATGTCAAACCTGCAGCCAAACCCCCAGCCCATCCCAACCTCGCCCCGCAAACTCCCTTATGCCGTCGCCGACGTCTTCGCCGAGCGCCCCCTCGAAGGCAACGCCCTCGCCATCTTCACCGACGCCCGCGGCCTCTCCGCCGACGACATGCAGCGCATCGCGCGTGAAACCAACCTCTCCGAAACCACCTTCATCTTCCCCCGCCCATTCGCGATCGAACAGGAACGCGGCGTCCACGTCCGCATCTTCACCACGGAGGAAGAGCTCCCCTTCGCCGGCCATCCCACCCTCGGCGCCGCCACCTGGCTGCACCGCAACCACCCCGATCTTCGTGGCTCCACAACCATCACCCTCGACCTCGAGGCCGGCCGCATCCCCGTCACCTTTCGCCAGCCCGAGCCCGGCGAGATCGGCGCCTTCGGCACCATGCGCCAGAACGATCCCGTCTTCGGCAGCATCCACAGCCCCGCCGAGGTCGCCGCCGCCCTCAACCTCTCCCCCGACGACCTCGACCTCACCGCGCCCATCCAGACCGTCTCGACCGGCATGGCCTTCTGCATCGTCCCCCTGCGCTCGCTCGAGGTCGCCAGCCGCCTCCAGATTCCGCAGCACACCGCCCGCCCTTACCTCGAGCGCTCCGGCGCCAAGTTCTTCTTCTGCATCACCCGCGCCGCAGAAAACTCCGCGGCCGACTGGCACGCCCGCATGCAGTTCTCGAACGGCGAAGACCCCGCCACCGGGTCCGCCTCCGGCTGCGCCATCGCTTGGCTCGTTCGCCACCGCCTCGCCCCGAGCCGCACACCCATCCTCCTCGAGCAGGGGATCGAGATGCACCGCCCCAGCCGCCTCCATCTCGAAGCCACCCTCGCCGACCCAGCCATCCCCGACCGGATCACCGACGTGTTCGTCGGCGGTCGCACCATTCTCGTGGCATCCGGACACCTTTTCCTGCCGTAATGCACCCGATATTCACAATCCCTCCTTGTGCATCTCCAACAACGGCGCGCCCTTCCACGTTTCTGCAAATCTGCAGGCTCCAATTCTCAGTATGTTCGCCGGGTCTTCGCTGTTGCCAAGCCGTATTCCCCTTCGTAGTCTGAGCGGGAGTTGACGGACGGTTCCAGCCGAAACGCTGGGCACACTCCGGAAACCTTGAGTCTTTCGCCTGTTTTCCTACAATTTGAGTTGAGAGAGACCGCCCTGCCCTCGCAGTCGGCTCCGCCCCTCAGCCTGTCGACCTTCGCCTGCGCACGCACGTGAGCCCACTCCCCTCTGTTCCAGGGAGCCCTCCGTCATCGCGGTCCGTCGCACAGCCTGAGGTGCTCCGAGGCAACCTGCGTCTGCGGATCGGCCTCTCTCGCACCCCATGGTTCGGCCTTTGGAGCCGTCGCCGCGGCACAGCCCATCCAGGCTGCGAGGAGATCTTCGTCTCCCGTCTCCTGGACTCTGCGCCTCTGGCGGCCTCGCCTCCCGGGCGCCGCCTCTGGGGTCGACGGCAGCTTGTCCCTCCAAGCCCCGGCCAACCAGCCGGTCCGCGGAGTCGACCCATCCGCCAGAGCGCCGCCCGAACACGGCCCTCGGCAGAAGTGAGTTCCAATGCGCCCCAAGAAAACCATCCTCTGCGTCGACAGCAACGAAGCCGTCCTCTCCGTCCGAACCTTTCTCCTCGAAACCCGTGGCTACCGCGTCCTCTCCGCCCAAACGGCACACGGCGCTCTCGAAATCCTGGAACGCTCCCTCCCAGGCTCCATCGATCTCATTCTCTGCGACCTCCTCCTGCCCCAGATGGACGGCAACGAGGTCGTCCGCCGCGCCAAGCAACTCCATCCCGGCCTCCCCGCCATGATCGTCTCCGGAACCGTCACCTCCTTCGACCGCGCCCTCTCCGCCGACGTCTTCCTGCCCAAAGGCGCAGCCTCCCCCGCCGAGATGATCGAGCGCATCCGCGTCCTCGTCGCCCGCAAACGCGGCCCCAAAAAGGCCGCCGCCGCATCCCACAGCCTCGGCCAACTCACCCCGGCCACCGCCACCTGAAGCCCCTAGCCCCTAGCCCCTAGCCCTAGCCCTTGGCTAAAAGCTGAAAAGCTCGGATCCCAGCCCACTCAAGCCTCCACCAGCCCATACCGCCGCTGCCACTGCACCTTCAGCCGCGCCCACACGCCCTCGATCTCCTCCCGCGAGATCCCCGGCTCAGCCCCCTCCACAAACCGCGCCGCCTCCACCTTCGCCAGCTCCAGCACCGCCCGGTCCCGCACCAGATTCGCCACCCGCAGCTCCGGAGCCCCCGCCTGCCGCGTCCCGAAGAACTCCCCCGGACCCCTCTGCGTCAGGTCGATCTCCGCCAGCTCGAATCCATCCTGCGTCCGCACCATCGCCCCCATCCGCTCCTCCGCCGCCTCGCTCACCGCCCCGCCCGTCATCAGGATGCAGTAGCTCTTCGCCGCGCCTCGTCCCACCCGTCCGCGCAACTGGTGCATCTGCGCCAGCCCAAACCGCTCCGCATGCTCGATCACCATCACCGTCGCATTTGGCACATCCACCCCCACCTCGACCACCGTCGTCGCCACCAGCACATCCGTCTCGCCCCGCTGAAACCTTCGCATCTCCACCTCCTTGTCCGCCGCGCTCAACCGTCCATGCAGCAGACCCACCCGCAGCCCCGCGAACGCACCCGCCCGAAGCTCGGCAAACATCTCCGTCGCCGCCCGCAGCTTCGCCTTCGGAAACATCTGCCCTGTCCTCCCAGCCTCCTTCGCCCCCCTTCGCCCCGCGTCCGAAGCCACCTTCTTGGCCCCCTTCGAGCCTCGCGCAACGGCCTCCCGGCCTCCCTCGTTGCCGCCCGCCGTATCCCCCTCCTCCTCCCGCGCAAAGTCCAGCTCCGCCTGATCCTCCTTTGCCCCCTCAATTACCGGATACACCACGTACGCCTGCCGCCCGCCCTCCACCTGCTTCCGCACAAACCCCCACACCTCGGCCGACTTCGCATCCGTAACTCGTCTGGTTACAATCGGCGTCCGCCCCGGCGGCAGCTCGTCGATCACACTCGCATCCATATCCCCATACAGCGTCAGCGCCAGCGTCCGTGGAATCGGCGTCGCCGTCATCACCAGCACATCCGGCTCCTGCGCCTCGCCCTCCGCGTTCGGCTTCCGCATCAGCCGGAACCTCTGCTCCACCCCGAACCGGTGCTGCTCATCCACGATCACCAGACCCAAATTCTCGAACTCCACCTTCTCCTCGATCAGCGCATGCGTCCCAATCGCCAGCTGCGTCTCCCCCCGCAGAATCCGCCCCTGCGCCTCCCGCTTCGTCCGCGTATCCAGCGACCCCGTCAGCAGACCCACCCGGTACGCCCGACCCGTCCTCGGCGAAACCTTCTCCGCCAGCAGCTTCCGCGCCGACAGGAAGTGCTGCGTCGCCAGAATCTCCGTCGGCGCCATCATCGCCACCTGGTACCCGTTCTCGATCGCCACCAGCGCCGCCTGCATCGCCACAATCGTCTTTCCCGAACCCACATCCCCCTGCAGTAGCCGCCGCATCGGCCGCATCGCCCGCATATCCGCCGCAATCTCCCCCAGCACCCGCTTCTGCGCCGCCGTTGGCTTGAACGGCAGCACCTGCTTCAACGCCTCGCGCACCTCCGCATTTGTAACGAAAGCAGTCCCAATCCGATCCCGCATCCGTCGCCGCTTCAGCTCCAGCCCCAGCTCCAGGTAGAAGAACTCCTCGAAGATCAGCCGCCTGTGCCCCGCCGTCCGCGCCCCCATCAGCTCCGCCATCGGCGTCCCCGCCTCCGGAAAATGCACCGCCCGCAGCGCCGCCAACCTCTCCGGCAAGCCTAAACGCTCCAGCATCGCCCCCGGCAAACTCTCCTCCCACTGCTGCCCTTGCGTCTGCCTCTCCGCTTGCTTGTCATTCAGGGGCGCAGCGGTCGGACCTGCCCCTCCCGCCCCGCCAACCTTCAGCTCCTCAAACAACCCCCACACCACCCGCCGCAGCCACCGCGATCCCAGCCTCGCCCCCCACGCCGTAGTCCCTCCCAACGTCTCGTACACCGGCACAATCCGCCCCACCTCCAGCATCGCGAATCCATCATCCTGATCGCCCGGCCCTGGCAGAATCTCAAACTGCGGCTGGATCATCTTCAACCGCCCCGCACTCGATCGCGACGCCTCTATCTGCCCATACAGCGCCACCATCTGCCCCACCCTGAACCGCTCCCGCAGATAGCTCCCGTTGAACCAGAGGCACTTCACCGAACTCCTCCCTTGCCCCACCGTCATCTCAAAGATCGGCCGGCTCCGCGTCCGCAGCAGCACCGTCCCGCGCACCTCGCCGATCACGCTCGCCATCCCGCCCGCCGCCAACTCGGCAATCGGCCGCGGGTTCAGCCGGTCCTCATACCGGAACGGCAGGTGGTACAACAGATCCTCCACCGTCTCCACGCCCCGCCGTGCCAGCTCCTCCGCGACGCGCTCCCCCACCCGCTTCACAAACTTCACCGGCGTCCGCAACTCAAGCACATAGCGATGCTACCAAGCCAGCGACATCGACCGCCCCTCAGTCCTCGACCCTCCACACCCACACCCACACCCACACCCACACCCACACCCACACCGCCCCGCATCCAACCAGAGCCATGCCCCGCAGCCCCGCCAAACCTCACCTCCTCGCCGCTCTCCTCCCACTCCTGGCCACCGCCTGCCTCTACGCGCAGCATCCGACCGAACTCCAGACCCTCCTCCCCCTCCGGCCCGGGACCACCCTCCCCGTCGAACTCCAGCACGGCCTCCGAGCCGGCAAAAACCCCGTCGGCACACCCGTCATCGCCAAGACCACGCAACGCGTTCCCATCACCCGAGACCTCTACCTCAAGCGCGGTGCAGAGCTGCTCGGAGACGTCACCTCCTCGAGCGCCGGCGGCACCGCCTCCAGCACCGGCACATCCCAGCCCGGCACCCTCACCCTCCGCTTCACCAGCCTCCGCTACCGCCACCAGACCCTCCCCATCCGCACCGTCGCGATTGCGATCGCCAACTTCACCGACGTCGCCGATACCTTCGCACCGGCCAACGGCAGCACCGACCGCGGCAATCCCAACCCCGCCAGCTGGACCACTCGACAGGTCGGCGGCGACGAGGTCTACCGCTCCGGTTGGTCCGGCGATGTACTCAACGAAGTCATGCAAAAAGTCGGCTCCGCGGACTTCCACGGCGTTTACCGCGATCCGCCCCAGCCACCCCCGTCCAACACCCCGTCCAACACACCCGACTTCCCCCTCGCTCTGGGCGTCTTCTCCTCCTCCGCGGCCGGCCTCTACGGCGTCGATCCAGGCATGACCCTCCACTCGGCAGACGGCGTCATCACCCTCGTCGGCCCGCCCAACAAGGTCCTCCTGCGCGCTGGCGACGACCTCCTCCTCGAAGTCATCGCTCCACCTGCGCTCCCGAAGTAACCTGCCTTCCCAAAAAGAACCGGCGTCTCCCCCATTGAGGTGATTAACTCCGCCGATACGTCGAACCTAACCTCCTTGCATGATGTTGACCCGGTGCCTCCTCCCCCTCATCGCTCTCAGCCTCCTCCCCACCACCGGCGCCTTGGCCCAGGCCCCTTCCCCTCACCTCCGCCACATCCAAGGCACCGACCCCGAGACCGGCACCGAGTACACCCGCATCCTGCTCCGCGGCCAGCTCTCCTCAGGCTCCCCGTTCACCCCCATCGCGCTCACCGACAACGCCCCCACCCTCATCGCCCAGTGCACCCGCCAAACCTCCGGCAAACTCTCCTTCGATCTCTTCACCACCTTCGGCGGAGCCTCCGATCTCGACTTCCACGCTCCCGTCCCAACCTCCCCAGCCCAACCGCGCCCGAAAAAAGTAGAGGTCACCCTCGACTTCTCCGGCTATACCCACATCACCGGCCTCAAGCGCCAGTGGGAAAGCCTCCCCGATCCCTCCGGCATGCTCCGCTACAGCAGCGCCGGCTTCCACTCCTCCAATCTCGAGGACACCCCCGTTCTGCTCCGCTACCTCGTCGCCCTCCCCGAACTCCGCCTCACCGTCTCCAATCGCTCCGCCAACTTCGACACCCGGCCCCTGCTCACCGACATCCGCTCCGAACCCCTCTGCAAAGCCGCCCTCCTCTAATCGCCCTCCTCTGACCGGCAAGCGGGCGAAACTTCGCCCGCTTCCGTCCATCCCGCCCAATCGCCCCTGCTAAACTTGCCTCCAAGCCGCGCTTCCTTCCATAAAAGCCCGCGACCGGAGCAAACCAAAGCATGCCCGTAGTTCAGCTTGAACACGTCCGCAAGGCCTACGACACCAAGGTCGCCGTCAACGACATGAGCTTTCAGATCGAGCCCGGAACCATGTTCGGTCTCCTCGGTCCCAACGGCTCCGGCAAAACCTCCTCTATCCGCATGATGATCGGCATCACCGTGCCCGACTCCGGCGCCGTCCGCCTCTTCGACCAGCCCTTCACCCGAGACAACCTCAAGCGCGTCGGCTACCTCCCTGAAGAGCGCGGCCTCTACAAGAAGATGAAGGTCATGGACCAGCTCATCTTTCTCGGCCAGCTCCACGGTCTCGACGCCACCACTGCCTCCAAGCGCGCCCACCTCTGGTGCGAGCGCCTCGAGATCACCGAGGCCATCCCCAAAAAGACCGAAGAGCTCTCCAAGGGCATGCAGCAGAAGATCCAGTTCATCGCCACCCTCCTCCACGAGCCCGACCTCATCATCATGGACGAGCCCTTCTCCGGCCTCGATCCCGTCAACGCCACCCTCCTCCAGGACACCCTCGTCGACCTCCGCAAGCAGGGCAAGGCCGTCCTCTTCTCCACCCATCGCATGGACCAGGCCGAAAAGCTCTGCGACTCCATCGCCCTTATCGCCGGCGGCAACCTCGTCCTTTCCGGAACCATGCGCGAGGTCAAATCCCGCTATCCCCGCAATCGCATCCAGATGATCTTCGAGGGCGACGACACCTTTCTCCAGCACCCCTCCATCGAATCCGCCAAAAACTACAACGGCCACGCCGAGATCAAACTCCACAGCCCCGACTCCCTCACCCACTCACTCAGCGGAGCCGTCCCGAGCCCCGACGCCCAGCCCCTCCTCGCCGAGGCCGTCCGCCGCGGCGCCCGCATCTCCCGCTTCGAGGTCATGGAGCCCACCCTCGAAGAGATCTTTATCGAAAAAGTCGGTCGCGAAGGCCTCGAAACCAAGCCCGCTGCCACCTCCCCACAGCTCGCCGAAGCCCTCACCGCCGGAGGCACCCTCCATGCATAACGTCTGGCTCATCGCCAAGCGCGAGTACCTCGAGCGCGTCCGCACTAAGGCCTTCCTCCTCACCACCATCCTCATCCCCCTGCTCATGGGCGGAGGCATCGTCGGCAGCATCCTGTCGTCCGCCAAATCCAAGTCCACCTCCCACATCGCCGTCGTCTCCCGCGACCAGCAGCTCGCCACCGACCTCCAGGCCGAGCTCACCAACGGCCGAGACTCCAAGATGACCGTCGACGTCATCTCGCCCGGAGGCAAGGACACCCGCTCCGTCCTCGACCGCGAACTCGCCGACAAAGCCCTCGACGGCTATCTCTGGATCACCCCCGGCAAAAGCTCCAACGACCGTCCGCAGTTCGCCTACACCCCGCGCTCCACCGGAGACATCGTCACGAAAGGCAACGTCACCGGCGCCCTCCGCACCGTGCTCATGCGCGAGCGCCTCGCCCACCAGGGCATGGTCGCCACCGACGTCGACGCCCTCATGCAGCCCGTCAAGGTCGACACCACCCAGGCCGGCAAAAACGCCGACACCACCTCCGCCTTCATCGGCGCCTACGTCCTCTTCTTCCTCATGTACTTCGTCATCATGCTCTACGGCATGAACGTCGCCCGCTCCATCATCGAAGAAAAAACCTCCCGCATCTTCGAGGTCCTCCTCGCCACCATCCGCCCCGAAGAGATGATGGCCGGCAAGGTCATCGGTGTCGGCTCCGTCGGCCTCACCCAGGTCGGCCTCTGGCTCCTCACCGCCGTCATCCTCACCGGCACCTCGCTCGTCTCGTCCGTCGCCGGCGGCTCCGTCCACATCTCCCTCTCCGCCGCCCAGGTCGGCTTCTTCTTCCTCTACTTCCTTCTCGGCTTCCTCCTCTACTCCTCCGTCGCCGCCGCCCTCGGCGCCATGACCAACTCCGAGCAGGAGCTCCAGCAGCTCAACATGTTCCTCGTCATGCCCCTCGCCGCCTGCATGTTCGCCCTCGGCATCGTCATCAACAACCCCAGCGGAACCACCGCCGTCGTCCTCTCGCTCATCCCTTTCTGCACCCCCCTCATCATGTACCTCCGCATCTCCATGGCCATGCCACCCGCCTGGCAGATCCTCCTCTCCATCGCCATCATGGCCGTCACCATCTACGCCGTCCTTTGGGTCGCCTCCCGCATCTACCGCGTCGGCATCCTCATGTACGGCAAAAAACCCAACCTCCCCGAGATCGTCCGCTGGCTCAAGTACAGCTAACGCGCTAACCCGCCGTCCTTCATCACCCATTCGTAGGGCACACTGGGAATGGGACGGGGAACAGGGCCACACGCTCATCATCGCGGCCATCAACTTGGCCGAGGTTTATGCGGGTATGCGACCGGAAGAGGAGACCAAGTCCAACTCCTTTTTAAGCAGCCTCGAGTGCTACCCCATCACGGCTGCCATCGCCCGTCGCGCCGGTCTATTGACGTCACTCCACGCCAGAAAGGGACGCACGCTCACGCTTGCGGACATGATCGTTGCAGCAACTGCCATTGAACATAACCTCACACTCATGACGGACAACCGCAAAGACTTTCCCATCCCGGACCTGCACTTCCATCCACTCGCCTGATCTCACTCTGCTCCCCTCAAACCCGCAAAAACACCCGCCGCCGATACAGCGGATACATCAGCGCCACATTCAGCAGCACGATCGCAATCGCATACGCCAGCGAAGCCCGCACCGGCGCCAGCCAGGGTAGAAACCCAACCTGGTAGACCCAACTGTGCAGCGTCAACCCCGTCCCCCCACCCCCAACGTGGATCCGGTCCGACATCGTCGTCACCACCGTCGATAGCGCAAACGCGAAGATAGCATTCGTCCCCAGCACCATCGCCGGCCCCTCCCACCCCCGCCACCGCCGTATATCGA
>JAABUQ010002388.1_pt1 | contig 37332 bp, 31 predicted proteins | sample 5560001 | NCBI WGS metagenome assembly JAABUQ01 (sample SAMN10711888, study PRJNA513371) | rock metagenome | isolation source: Antarctica rocks | place: Antarctica: Victoria Land, Finger Mt nord | collected 2015-12-18 | reverse complement strand
AAATGGGGAGGGGGAAGTACTTCGTCGATGTCTAGGATGTCGAGATCGGCTTTTCGAATGGCTTCTTCGATGAGGCGGGTGAATGCCCCGAAGACTTTACTAGCTAGGAGTTCGTAGCGGGTGCGGTTGATGGTGGAGCTGAAGTCTACCCCGTCTGCTAAGCTTTCGACGCTCAGACTGGCGTTGCCTCCTAAGCTCAGCGATTTCTTCGTCGCTTCGGCTTCGATTTTCAATTTCGCCAGGCTTCGCTTATCCTTCCTTGGATCCGTCTTGTTTTTCTTCATGAACTCCTTTGCAAAATGGTCAATCAGGATCTGGTCCAGCTGTGTGCCCGCTGTCTCATAGTCATGCGCTGTCGATAATATACTGTACATCCCTCCTCTCGAGGCAATGACCGCAACGTCCGATCTTATACCCCCAAAATCCGCGACCACGACGATCTTATCCGCTACCTTCGCCTCCGTCCTCGCATCATATGCTAGCACTGCAGCGACGGGCTCGGAGATAATCTGTAAGACTTCCACACCAGCATCTTTCGCGGATTTGCTGAGCGCGGTTTTTTGCTCATCGGAGAAATTTGTGGGAACGGTGATGACGGCGGCGTTTACTTTCTTGCCGAGGAAATCAGAAGCGGAAGAGGCGAGGCGCCGGATATGGCGGGTTGTAATTTCGGAGATGGGGGTTGTTGAGGGTTCGGAGGATGGAGTGTCTTGGATGGAAAAGGCGATGGTGGAGGAGTGCTTAGTTGGGTGTGCAGACGAGTGGCTGGGTGTGGGATCTATGGCGTCGAAGCTGGAAGAGGCGTTAGAGGCGGACAAGGTAGGAACGATGTAGAAAGGGAGATCGTACTCTTTACCTATATAGTCTCGGAAGTATGCGACGGTGTTTTGGGGGTTTCGGACTAGCTGCGATTTTGCTTGCGTGCCGTGGTATTCTTCTCCTTCCGTGTACGACAATATTGAGGGTATCTGCCGGTCTAGTAAAAGTAACGGGCAATCAGCGAATAGACTCAGATAGGATCGTATGAGGGACGATGTACCTCCTTCTTCATTGGCAATGACTTCTGCTTTTCCTTCCTGTAAGCAGAATGAATGTCAGTGTAGGTCTAGATCCAGATATAGATACTGCCTCGGAGTTTGGATAGCGTACGCCAGATGTATATGCTATCGAGCTTGTCGAATTTCCGAACGAGATCCCAATTGCAAAAGCCTCTGCCCGAGCAGTTTCCTTCGTCTCTTCTGCGCTCATCGTGCTGAATGGTGTTCCTAGATAGGTTGTCAAAAGGGAGTCTGACTAGTATCGGTACTGCGACCGGGCATTGCGTTCTATCATCTTATCAGATCCAAAATACTCAAAAACATCAAACTCATTGTTTGCCAAACTGTTGATCGCCCAAGAATTTGCGGTAGCGCCGGGCGCAAAAGCAACAAGCTTTTGATAGGGCTGCACTACGCTCGATGTAGAAATCTTCCAGGTGGACGGGAACTTCTTCAATCCTCCACAAACATCACGATGGTGCTATTTCGAGGCAGACCATGTCAAGACTGGTTCTTCCAGGCGAAATACTGCCTGCTGATGTGCTACCAGTACCAGCCAGCTCATCAGCCACACTGAAGCTCGGGCCCGGTCTTCGCCATGTCCCTCCGTCGACAATAACCCCGGTCCTCGCTGGGCTGCTCTGCGTGGACCAGAAGAAGAATGCTATATGGGTAGAACACAACAATGGCCGGGTAAGTGACTATATACCTGGTCTCGATCCTGTTTATGTTTCGCTCCCCTGACGAAATACAGTACATACCCCAAGCCAGCGATGTCATCCTCGCCACAGTCCACCATTCCTCCACCGACTATTTTTCCTGCTCGATAACGCCCTATACGTCGTTCGCCCTCCTTCCTCATCTCGCCTTCGAAGGTGCTACGAAGAAGACTCGTCCACAGCTTTCTTCTGGAAGCCTTATCTATGCTCGAATAGCTACCGCTCCGAAGCATATCGACCCGGAGCTTGTATGCTACAACCCTTCAACCGGCAAAAGTGAAGGCATGGGGGAGCTCAAGGGTGGCATGGTGTTCGACCTTAGCCTAGGAATGTGCCGACGGTTGTTGATGGCCAGACAGAAGGAGGATGGCGGGGTTGCTTTACTGGAGGGCATGGCGGAGAAGGTGGCTTTTGAGATTGCAGTAGGCAGAAACGGGCTGGTATGGGTCAAAGCTGGGAGCGTCAAAGAGACTCTGTTAGTAGGCAAGGCGCTCCAAGAGACCGACAGGGGATGTTTAGGGGTTGAAGCACAGGAAAAGCTAGTCAGAAAGCTATTGAAGCAGTTGTAATTACAGGCTGGGTTAGTCTGCTTGATGGAAGATACCTGTCCAATCTGTGCATTCATAATGCGAAGTGTTAGCGTCCCAGAGACTCTTAGTCGGTCAGTCATGACTTGTGAGACAATGTCTCAATCTCTACTATCAAGCAGACATGATAATAGGTGCAGTGGGTACATAAATTCATCCTTCTTTCAATATTGACGTTCATTGGCTCAACAGGCGAATCATCGGACCGAAAATCAACCACGCATGATCACTGACATGTAATCCATGTGGATTTTGCTATTCAAACAAGCAAGCCTCATGTATTATTCCTCCAGCAGAAGAAAGAGCAGGACCGATTATGTGTGGGAATGACAAGCGCTGTCCTGCGTTCGGTGCTGTTGTCGCTTCTTTGTCCATATACTGACAGCCCTGCAGCTGGCACCAGCCTGTGAAAGCTGCTCCACACTGTGAGCTTTATCTTCTCGATTGATCTCCCTCACCCGGCCTGCAAGAAGTCCATAAGTTGAAATACATGCCTTCGGAACCCATTGCATGCTACATCTCTTGGGGAATGAAAAATCTAGCGGCACTGGCAGCATCTAGGATGGACAGTGCGAGCCATACTGATGGGATGACACAACCTTGAGGCCACCCTCCATCTTTGGATAAAGGCTACTACAGGTCAGCGAAGATCCATCGAGAGAAAATGTCTACTCTTCGCTCCAAGAGCTTCGATTTGGATCATGGAGGCATACTTACAGAAGCATCATCCATGCGTCAAAGCTGCTGTATCAAGGAGCAGACTCATCAAGAGTTGCTGCGCACAGGACGAGGCTACATGACTGTCCTTCGAAGGAGTGGGCCGACAGCCCGTGGATCGTTGACGTCAATACTCACGAGACCTCCGGACTCGTCTTTAATCTGATCCTCTCCTACGATTTCCAACCACTTGATACCTCGAAGTCGCATGAAATCTCACATTCCTCGTGCTGACGAGAATGTCTTTGGTCGGGTATACTTGACTTTGTTGTTACCGCAGTGGAGAAGAAGATGTAACGTCTCCAGATGGTGAATTGTTGGAGTATTTCGGACCACCCCCTACTAAAACCCGAAAGAGGCGACTCGAAGCTGATCGTCAGCTCACAAAAACAAGGTAACCTCGTGGGGCACTCGGTCGTATATCTGTGCAGGCCATAAAATCCCTCGAACTCGAAATGGTTCTTCCCAACGAACATCGAGCGAGCTATATCATGAAATTGCTTGTTGACCAACAACGCATCCAAAACCGTAGGTGGTGCGAAGACATTTGTGATTTGCCCCGAGAATCGATCGGTACACGTAGTGTATCCTGGACCGTTGTGCCAGCGGTCTGGATGTTTGGATGTGCATAATTGCTTGTGGTACTTGAAATACGCCAGACGGTCGTTCCGTACCAACTTTATGCGCCCCGGCAAGAGAAGGAATTCCTCGCAAATAATCACGAACATTTCATTTGGCAACGTCATCAAGGTTGCACTTGTTTGGAGGTTTGGGCTGAAATCAGCAGTCAGTCGGATATCCTAGCAAAGTACAATGTTGAGAACCACTCACCGCTGTCAGCTTGGCCCAGCACCATGAACTGCATTCCGTGCGCCACTCCACGTCGTGTCAGCTGTGCTATGGGCCCCAGGGAGGTCGTTGGCTTCATATGACTGCTGTTGGTCTCGTCCGCAATGTCTCATCTCATCGCGATGGACACAGTCGGGTAAAAGCTCACCGTTGCTGCTGTTTAAGTGGGAACTCGCCACTGCTCCAAGGTCTGCAAGGCTACAAGCTGCATCGGCCGACAAAGTGTGCTGCGGAGACATGATTTGGGGTCCAATAGGGTTGGCGCTCCACTTCCCATACGTGAACGACTGACTACTTTGTATCAGCGATACTCCAGTGGACCATGGAACGGAACAACTTACTGAGTAATCACTGACCAAGCCTCGGTCTCATAAGCATCCTGCGTAACTTTGGACCGACAGCATCAGGATGGTTTACATCTATTGTACTCAGGGTGTTATTAATCATGATCTGGTCTTTGCCGACCATGTCAAGCTTCTTGATGCCTCTCAGTGCATACATGAAGCTCGGCATACCCCGAGCCGTCTCAAGGGTCCTGGCTTGGTTGAGTACGACGTTACTGTCTCGATGGTCTAGCAAAAGCTGGAGGCTTTCTAAGGCTAGGAAACTTTGAAGCCTTGTTGACCACGAGCTTGTATGTGGAGGTGGTGATTCGAACGTCAACATGGCTTGCTTGAGCAGCCTTACTCTTCGTGGACAAGCTGCCGTGAAAGCATTCATCTCAGCCAGGGACCTAAATCGGAAGATGTTCTTTGCAAAGAACTCCCCCAACGCCTCATTGTGAACTACCTTGCTCACTCTCAGAAGCTCAAGTCTTGATCGTGGCGCCCGGACGACTGTTGTTACTCCGGAGAAAGGGTCGGTACACTCCAGCTTTCTGCTCCGACGATGAGAATGGCGATTGACTGTGCATGTGGCTCGGTGTTGGGAGTAGAATGATAGATTCCTTCGGTGGACCAGAACGATCCGTTCCCGGGAGACCAGATGCCACCCGTATATCATAAGCCGCACCTCCGTCGGTAAAGCCATGAATAAGAAAGGCGACATATCCACGGAGCTTACAATATAGATTAGCAAGGCACCACCGAAACCTACTAACGACAACTTACCTCTTCTTCCCTAGGATCTCTTTGACCCCTGGCATCGCTAACCGGTCAGAACTAGCATTCGTCAAGGCCGTGGTGGGATTGCCAGTTGGATGAGAAACCAAGGAACAATGTTCAACGCTCCCGCGGTCGACATGTCCGTACCCCAAGGGCACCAATACCTTGCTCGGGTCGAGATTCGAAACCGGTCCGGAGTCGAGGTGACCAATAGCCCGGGGAGAAGGTCTGCTGAAGCCAAGCCTTGATGAAGGGTGGCCACACCGTTCTGCTGCGCTCAAGCCACCCTCAAATGGTACCACTCTGCTACTGGTGTCGTAAGTTGGTCGTATGAGAAGATCGGCTTCGCTCGCCTCATAGGCCGGCGTGTATGTATCAATACCATTGCTCGGGGGCATAGGATTCTGAACTGGTGCCTCCAAATCGTCTCCAGAGTGCTCTGTCCATGGCACTGTTGGCGTCTCATCGATAAAGCTCGCTGCTGCACGTGGATACCCTATCTCCGTGAACAGCGTTGGCGAACGATAGCAAGGCAACGATGGAGCCGCGCAGTCATAGTTCATGATCGAAGCTGTATGCCCATAGTCCACTCGTGCCACAGAAAAGCAAGATTCGGCTGCTGGAGGAATGATAGTCGAATATGCTGGATGCAGGTCGAAGCCTGTAGTGGACGCCCAAAACTCGGCTGCTGAAGGGTCAATTGTCCAATCCTGCGAACCCACGTCAAACGCTGGAGCTGTTGTGGAATCCCAGGGAATTCGATCTCGTTGGCCATCTTGGTCTAACGTGCCAGCCGTACGAGCCCCAGAATACGGCAAAGTAGACTCAAGCGGTCTTCCCATCGTGTACTCTGGGATCGCGATCAGTGTATGAGTACCTTCTGTGCCGATTGGGTAAGACCACGGATCCGACATAGAAGGGGCAAAAGGCGACACCACTGTTGTGCCGAAAGAAGCATCGCGGTGATAAGGATCGCTCATGTTTGCCAGGTTTGCCGCTGGATACGGTACACGAGAGTCAGATTCCGATCTTGATATTGGCCTAGCAAGGGTATTATCTCCTTGAGATCCTCGCGTGTCTGTCAGATATTCTCCCGAACATGCTGGGTAATGATCGCAGGGAGCTGCCGTTGTTGGTCGACAGAAAATATGATCCTCATGAATAGGATCCATGGCGAATGACGAGTCTGGCTGGAGCATCCCAATCACTCGTTAGCACAGGGCGTGATCCGAATCGGAGGCGAAGGCGGATACATACCTTTTGTTCACCAGGAGCCGCACGCAGAGAAGGATAGCTTGGAGCAAAGCTAGGCCTTTGCCCTGCGCCTCTAGCAGGACGATGTCGAGAGCCGAAAGTGTCCTGAACTCGTGCCCGATTGCTGTCTGTCACTGCGTGTTCGCCAGATCAAGGACACCGATTTTGCGCGAGGCTGGCCAGAGTAGCAGGACAAGGTGTCAAGTTTTGCTAGGAAAACCTTGATGGTGTTTAAGAAGGTATGCAAAGCCAAAGAATCCAGTGCGGAAACACCTCGAGATCGACACATGAAAGGGTACGGTTTCTAAGTTAAGTATTATCCATTGTACTGAGGATATTTTTGACTCGATTGTGTGTGGGAGGAGAGCTAAGGATGTGGTCTGTGGATGGACTAGCTTGTTTGAGCCGTGGTGAAATCGGCATTCCATTCACTGAACCACGAGCATACGGTTAACCCTCGCCTAAGTTTAAGCGATCGATTTGCACGCATGATGCCACTTTGGTGCCTCAGATAAACAATTTTACAAGGTTCACCAGGCGCTCGAGACCACAAGTGTCACCAGAGAGACTTAGCTTGGGCATACAATACTCAGCTATACTACTCGTTGTGGCAATAAGCAAACGCCAGAGCTGGCCTTTGCTTTGTGCCCCTTGATAGCTGGCATCAAGGTGCAATTGGCCGGGCTTTGACCGTCGTACCTAGTATACCCTGAAGATGGGAGGCGATCATGGGTCTGCATATATAGTTATATCACTGAACAAAGCGGATAGATGGACTTGGCGGGCCAGCGAAGTCAGCTCGCTATTGGCGATAACATTCTATGTCCACAGGCTGTGCCGGAGGGCAATTATGCTTATCAGTCTTTAGAAGGGGTACGCTGGCGTAGGACAAAATTCAAGGTAGAAGAGCTCAGGGTCCTGACTGAAATTAGCAATGATAGCAGACTGGAGGCTATAACATGGCACTACCATGTATCCCGCTTCTCAGAGCGAGCATTATGCGATTTCGCCATGGTGGCAGGTCTATGCAAGGTGGCCTTGGCTAATTGCCCTAAGAAATTGTATTCTGAGAAGCCTACGAAAGTCATATGAAAACAATTTCCAACGAGGTCGAGGCAGGCTTGAAATTGGGAGAATCGTTAATACACGAAGGGATTATAAGCAATGGTATCGTGCTGCCAAATATGATGAGAACTTATTAGGACAGGAATCTACGATCCCTCGAAGGCTGAAAAATAAGGTGAGTACGTTCTTCCGAGATACTATCGATGAAAGTACTGATGGTGTTCTAGTAATCACTATCTCGTGGTATTCAACTATATAAACCTCTCCAGGACTGCAACCTTGATTTTGGATAAGGCTCCCTCCTGTCACTCTATCGAAAGGCATGCCCGCATCGCTATAGTAAGTTGAGATCGAAGAAGGCCAGTGGCATGGACAAGAAAGCAACGGCGACTCCATCCTAGAAGAACCCCCTTTCTCGGCTTTCCACACCCCCTCCTCTACGTCTCTATAGCACTTGATCTCCGCTTCAAGCCAGCCTTTCCACAACCTTTCACTATCGCTTTTGCCGGAGCAGTCCTTCGTGTCTTTTGAAACGGTTTCGAGGCGAGTAACCCGAAAACCTTCACATACTCTGCCCAATCAAACCTACTCAACCATCGCATATCTTCTTCGTGGTCTTCTCGACGCGCGAGCCTCTTCCACACTAGGTGTCTTAACCTCCTCGTCGGTCGGTCCTGCTTCATAACGCCCATAGTGGGTGCTTCGTGGACCCGTCGAACCGTTCTGGTTTTAGAGGGTGCCATAATGTTACCATTGGAGGTTGTGAGATTCGTTTGGTTTTTAGTACTACTTGAAAAGTAATGCCATTCACCTCGGTCACGATTCCAGGCGGGTCAGCAGGCCACCTTGTCGGTATCTTGCTTTGGAGCCTCCTTTGCAGATGGCGTCTTGCTCTGACGTGACGAGAAAGGCTGATCGCGGTCCGCAATGTCAGTGTTCCAGCCGTACGTGATTAGGACTCAGTGGATTATGGCAATACGGCAGTTGCAAGGAAAGAAGATGCGACCAGGCCTGACATACGCGCAGCTTTGCAAAGACTGATGAAGGCAGTATTGTTTTGGCTACGTACGTGCCACGGTTGCGCCCAACATTGACGGCCAATCTCTCCGGCTAACATAGATCGTCGGTCTTCTCAAGCCTCTCCTCCGCCTTCGATATCGTCGCCAACATGTCGTTGAACTGCATATTCAGGCCCCGGAGCCATCACTCTGTAGCATAATGTCCTTCCACCTCGACGTATCTTCCCTCCTCGTTCCGCACATGTTTGCTTTTAGGGTCCTCCACATATGCCCACATTCCCGCTCCAGCTTCCAGATCTTTAGGTGCTATGAGGGGAGAATGCGGATGTCTTCTTCAACTCGCTCTCTACAGCCCTTCCTAGGTTTCCTTCTCTGTGGTGCGGCGCCGTTGACAGCAGGCTGAGCTTGATAGCCGCATCAGGCCTTTTTGATCTCTCTTGATACGTGGGTAGCCGGTCTTTCCTGGCGGCTCCAGTCTTCGTAGGCCGTGAACCACAAAATCCAAAGTTCGCGGCGTGCACGGGACTCGATATCATGCGCAGACTTCTCTTCGATCTTCTTGCCTGCGACGCGTATGATGGCTTTTTTGGGTTGGCTTAGACCTGTAGTAGCTGCCGTCGATGGACTCGACGCTATATCCTGTGCTTTCGATATCGCTGTGGCGGTCGGTGCTCGTGCCCAGATGGACTTCTTTAATCCAGAGCGGCTGCGGGTAGACAGAATTGTGTAATAGTCGGCAATATTTCGCTGTTTGTTCTACATTTAGGTGCGGTGGAGATGTCTCGGAGAAATTTGCGCCATAGCTCCGCTTGCAAGGTGAGCGTTGCAAAATATCGGTAACAGGTTCAAGTTCAAAGCGCGTCAGTCAATCAGCCCTACCCGAACCGTGAATATATTGAGGTTCTGCAAGTTGCTAAGGCTCGAGTGCGTAGACGATGGTGTCACGGCTCCACCAGCAAATACCCTTCTCACCGTCTACGGCCCTCACGGGCGCTGTCACGCTTTGTTCGACATCGCTGACGCATCCTCCCGATTGCGATGGACAGCGCCAGCTCGTAAAAGTTGTGGATGACGGAGCAGGGAAGCCACGGTTGAGGCGTTTAGTTGCATGTAGATGATCAGGGCCACTGATGCAGCGGATGTGGCTATAGGACAATGATGAGTACGGCGGACCAACATTAAAGACCGGTAGTATCGTGTAGACAGGAGGACATTCTCTTCCTTGGCGGTCTTGAACAAACAGCCAACGGTCCTGAATCCAAAGACGGACCAGATTACCGGAGGATTCCCAGACCTTGCAATCCTGACCCTCACGACATCGAAGCAATTGCTCGTTCACCTGTCGGTAGGATGTGTCTCTCTTGATCCTACACGCATATGGTTAGGTTTAGTATGAACCTTGTGCAGGCGCCATTGTGCAGCTGATGTAGATGTTACATTGAACGACCCTGCGTGTATGCAGCCATGGATGGAGTTTCCTGACAGATGCAGCAATTTGCGCTTCCAACACAGTCCTAGCTTTCGGTTAGAGCGAAGCTCTTAACCATGCCTTTGTCGACAATACAAGAGCCAGGCAGTTTGTACCCTTCTGAATGTTCTTGATGTATTGACTAGAAACATATCTTGCCGACATTGCTATACGTCACTGAAGTCGCTACGGTTGTCAAGGATCGTAATTGCCAGTGATAGATGGCATCGCTCCAAGTTGCCGGAGGGTAGCTGTGAGGTCTTTAAGGTGCAGTAGATGGTAAAGGTTGTTGTTGAAGGACAATTCTACCGCAAATGGTGGAAAGCGAATTAATGGTTTCGACCACCAACGGTCTGGAATAATATTGGTCAGACGAGTATGGCTGACACATCAGTAGCTGCACCCTCTCATCGAACGTTTAGAGGCTATGTCGGAGATTGTGTGGATGGATGGTAGAGAGCCGCGGGCAGAGTGAGGAGGTGGTTTGATATGTAGTATATTTTACGATGCACCAAGAAATTATGATGCGTGTTGGAACTTCAGGTATCTTATCCCCGCCTACGAAGCTGCTAGATACGGGAGCAAGTCCGCCCTAACTTTTGTCTCGGCTCCAGTAATGAGCGCTGGGAGCTGGGTCCGCGATAAGTTGCATCAGAACCTAGGGTGCTGATGCTTAGAGATCCGATGGTCAGTGAGTCAAACCTCTGCTCCGTCTTTCTCTGAATTTCCCGGGAGCTTTGCTCCACGGAAGTTGTGTGGATCTAATATGTAATGGTGATCCTTGCGTAAGACATAGGAGGAATCAAGGGTAAAAGTCGAAGACGAGGAGATTCGATGTTAGGGAGCATCTTGAGCGTCGTGGTCAAAGGTAAGATGCCTCTCCTCGCTCCAAATATATAAGCTCCTTGAGCGCTTAAGGGAATAGTGTGGCTGGCGCTTACTTCCTCGCAAACCGTGTTGAGTGGAGATGAATGTAATTGAGATCTCTGAAATTGGAGCTCTCTCCACGAGCTCCACTTGAGATCCCTAGTGTAATTCAAACTATAGGAACGTCCAAGAGCGACAGGACTGGAATTCCTCTAACGGTCTTGCGCTTCTCGACATAGTCAAGAAGTCGGCCTAGCGTAGCACAAAGAAGGTCGCGGCCCTTTTGAAGCTTAAGCATTTGTTCGAGAAACGGCGTTCCGCCATGAATCACGCGAAGAATAACGTTAGTAGACCTCGTTAAATCTAGTGCGATGTCGTTGGCCTTTGCAGCAGGTTCGCGTGTCTTAAGTACAAGCACCCAAGGCTTTGCGTACGCATCCGTGCTCTCGGTAGGTATGGTTCGTGGAAGACGAGGACATTTATTCCTATCCGTGAGAAGATACACAACGACTGGGATTAAGAAGACCAATGTCTTTCCGATTCTCAAATCCTTATCTGGACCGGCATGTGCCTCGACGACGACATCGATTAACGGTTCAAGCTGGAACACAGTCTCTGTCGTACTATCTATCTCGTACTGGCGTTGCTGATTTCCAGTCAGCTCAATAATTATGGCCTTCTGTAGGCTAGAGAGGCGAACGACGCTTATTATTAAAAACGCATTCTTGATCTTGTGTGGCAAGCTGCCCAGCATATTGAAGGAGAATTGGTCCTCGTTGACAGATGTATGGGAAAGGTCGTTCTTGCGACGTTGCTGATGTTCCACTCTATATGTTTTCGCAACAGCTCCATTGTCTCCAACTTCCGCGTAGGCGATCCGATCAAAATTCTGTCGGGGATCTCCAAATCAGTATTACTCATTCGAAGATAATGCTTGGGACCCAGATCTGCTTATCAAACGTAGTGAAGTGCCCATATAACGATAGACAAGAGTTGCAGGGAGGCTTGGAGATCACTGACCCATTTGTGCCCGGCTTGCTCAACGTGACCTGCAGGTCTCTAAAGTGCCTTTGGCCACAAGTAAAGGTCCACCAGGGAGTAAAAGAGTCGAATATAAGAATTCTATCGGGTAAAATTCCGGAGTATGCTGTTTTTGATGACATTAATATAGTTTACGAACGGCGTTCCTGTGCTTCATCTCCAAGAAGCCAAGGTCCATATTCTCGAGGCTCGTTGTAGTAGACGCATTACTGAAGCGGCAACCAGGCTACAGAGGTGTACTTGAAGGTCTTCTTGATACGGTGGCACACGGTGCCGACCGTGCTGCGCCGTCCGAGTCGATGTCAGTTGCCCAACGCACCAGCACGACTACTAAGGTGCTCTCTCGAAGCCCGGGACTGATGCAGGAGCGTTTGTATACGGTGGAAAGATAGAGTTGTATAAGTAAGCCGAGCGAAGGACGACCTTTCAAGAGACTGTATGTGGAGATGCTCTATGTGATTGTGAGGCGGTCAACGGACACTTGAAATCGACTGCTGCAAGCTTTCATGCTACGTAGCTCGTAGGCGTGACTGAGCAAGCGTCGATATGCTTCTCCCTCACAAACCGGACATGCAGCAGGTCGCTGGGAAGCGTGGAGTCACCACCTGACGTTCCAAGAAGTGGGTTTTGCGGTGAGTGGTGTGAGTCTTTCTGCATAGACCAAGTCCTGAAGGTCTAGGATACCTGGGACAATGTCATCGTTCCTAGATATCCGCAACTCGTAGACCTCGTCAATTGCCAGGAAGCTGAGTATCTTGAGCAAAATTGCGACAGTCCGATACCAGCGCTCTTGCACATCGAGATGCTCATTGCTGGGTCCTTTGACAGCGACTGACCTTCGATCGACGTTCTGCTCCTTCACATAATCGGCGAGATTGTCGATTGGAAGTAGTTCAGTCTCCTATTGACCAGCTATGTAAGGTCTCTGTCTAAGACCCAAACGCTGGAATCGGGGCGTGTAAGTCCCAGAATGGACTACTCCGTCGGACATTGGATAGCCAGAAGTGATACGCTCGAGTCATCGTGGGTTGGTAACTGCTACAGACACTTGCGCTTGTTCACTTTCTGAGAAGACGGACGAGGCGGGAAAGATCATGAACAGATTTGCGTCTTCCTCTGTCAATTTCTTCTTTCCTCAGCCTAAGTGTATTTGTCACTAGAAGAGGAGAAATCTCGCGCTCTTCCGCGACCTTCGACATCCTGGGATTTTTCAGTATCAATCGTCATGAAACGAGGATCAGAGCGTACGGTTGTACTCACCTTGGTCGAAGCACTGGATACAGCCAAGATTACCTGAAGCGGCCGACTCGAAGCTCAGGCCACTAGACCTGCAGGTCTAGAAGGTGCCGCTGACGATTATTACAGGTCGGCCACGGAGTGAAAAAGTCGAATATAAGATGTCTGGTAGGTATATTGGCGGAGTATGTTGTTATTGATGACAATCATATAGTTTACGGACGGCATTCCTGTGCCTCATCTCTAAAAACGCTGGATTGCCACAGCGAACGAAGGGTGGGTCTGCTGATCGATTTCATACTGCGTAGTATTTGGAAGATCTTTAGGAAGCTCAAACATGGAAGCTCTTGAGATTGTTCCTGGCAGTTCTCCTTATCGTGTACTGCTCCCGACAACGATGGAGAACACTCCCTTGCCTGCTGCTGGACAATCGATCGGCACTCACTGGCGCTTCACCATCCCTTTCGATAATTTCTCTTCCCACCACCATTGTTCTTCCGACCTGGTGGCGTGAGCTGCACGAATGACTTTTCGTCGGTGACTGGTGCTTGCGGAGGCGCGGCCCATCTACTGGCGCCTAGGCCCGGGAGTTGTGGAGAGGAGAGACGTGGGGTGGGGGTTGCTCGTGCTGGGGTAGTTCATCGACACGCTCCAAGGTCTGGTAATGGTGGCGAGGTTGAGCGTGGAAAGAGGCCAGCGACCTCGTTGTTCGAGTTTCCCGATAGCTTGACAGATGGGACTTCAGTTCTAGGCGTTAGACCACCGTATTGCTTGCGGGTCGCAGCTCCTGGATCGGATGGTTCCATGTTGTTTGCTAGGAAGGCCGCGAACTGGGGCTTTAATGGGCCCGACTGCGGAGTGTCGAGGAAAAAGGTTTTCCGTGCCAGTGGAGAAGTATGGCTTGTCACGAATTTTGAACATGGGCTTTGCAAGGTCTCTCGTAATATTGCCTTTTTCGCTGTCGCGGGATCTTGAACCTTGATTCTGCAGGATTGGGAGTATGAAGTACGTGGCCGATGTGCGGTTGTCAGTGCCACAATATCTACTCGCCGGCGAATGTCTGCGCCTCATCGCTCTTGGTTTGCAGATTTTCCAGCGTCACTCCGGGTCCTCGAGAATGTTGACTTTTCCAGCTGGCTGAATCCTGCCAACGATCACATCAGGAATGCGCGCATAGAAGATACAGAATGGTAATGGTAATAGCGTGAGACTCGAAGCTGCTCTCATATGAGGGTGTAGTTCTGAAGCGAGAGAAGCCTCCACGCCATGATAGCGGTTGAGACGCTGCCAGTAGACGCTCCAAGATGAACCGATGCATCGCGACGGTCGCTAGCAGCAGTGTCACCCAGGAAATTTAAGAATGTTGACTCATCCAGGTGGCTGAAAGATGGCATCGATCGCACCATGGATATACGAGGTGCGGATAGAGGCTGATGGAGATGATGTTGTAAAACTGAAAGCTACTCTCACACGAGCGAGTTGATTTGGGGCAAGATGGCCGAGCCTCCACTCCCTGATAGCATTCGAGGCGCTGCCAGTAGACGTTCCAGTTTGAACCAATGCGTTGCTTTTATCGCTTGTAACAGCTTTCGTGCGTCAAGACGTGTAGCTGACGGAGCTCTGGCTGTTTTAGACCTCTTTTGGTAGGGACAGCGTCTTGTCGTGCTCTGACTAGGATACGTTCCAGAAGGATGTGAGGCTGCTGAAGCGTTACAAGCTGAAGCGGTGCATCGCGATTGTTGCTTGTAGCAGCTTTCTTGTCTCGAGACACGTAGCCGTCAGAGCGCTGGCTGTCTTACATGTCCTTTGGTAGAGATAGCATTGTGTCGTTTCTCTTCCAAACGCGAGTTCCCTCATCGAATAGGATGCTGCCCGTAGGAATTGCTGACGTCCCGGAGAGGGTCAGGCACAGCACTTGGCAGGGATCTGGCATTGCTATGTTGTGGATGCAGTGCCGGTGGCGAGGCAGAGTCATGGGAAAGAAGCCATAACAACATGCGTCAGAGCAAGGACTTTTCAAACGAGCAGAATAAGCCTGTCAAATGAGATAGAGTGCGGCTTCTTGGAGCAGAAAGCGAGTACCAAATGAGTAGATTCTTGATGATTATGTACAGGATCAACAGACAGGTTGTGTGAAGTAGCCAAGTAAAAGCTATTTGGCGTGATCTAGTCGAGATGGGCTAGTATATACGGGGGTATGGACAGCGAGTAAGATTCCTCGATTCTCTGCGGGAAGAATTCTGTCAGATCAGGGACGCAGTAATGCAAAAAAGAGGTATAATATCGCGATAAGGGATCACAACAATGCAAGAAGAGTGTCAATAATGTCATGGGTTGTTCTAGGGGTACTGTTCTGAGCCAAGTTTCACTGTCCACGACATGAGAAGGCCTCAAAGAGAAGGCAGGGTGTTGTCACGCAGTTCAAAGCGGAAGCAGCATTGTTATTACCATGTAGTAAATTTCCTGTCTTTTGTGGTATGACAAGTCAAACGCAAGTCTGCTGTCTGTGCATGCTTGAGCGGCTTCCAGTCGCTTCTTGTTAGAACTTGAATCGATGTCAGAGGTTATGAGTGATGTCTAGAGGAGCTTGAATGATGTATACTATGGCCAGGAGATCTGCTTATAGCGGGAGCAGCCAGGAAGAGCAGAACCGTTAATGCTTTGAAACTCCCCATTGAACTGTTTATCCAATGAGTGCTGATTCGGATAGCTCAAGGCGGAAGTCACATGTAAGTATAAGCGGCTATATTGAGCGCCAGTTAGAGCTATGTAGGGCCCGAGGGGGCGAATCAAAGACTACACCAGTAGCAGCTCAACTTGAGAATTCTTGTCATAGTAAGACGCTTTGGCCCTTTGCATTCATACTGTTTGACAAGCTACATAGAAGAATGGATACGTGATGCACGATACCGATAGAATATGTGTGAAGGTCGTATATAGTAGTGGGGAGAGGAAGTGCGAATATTTTTGAGAGAGGGTCTGGACTGGTGGGAAGAGGTCATTAAATAGGTGGTTTCGCCGCCAAGAAACTATGAATAGAGGTTCATGGTCTGAGAGAATGAGAGCGGCATTCACGAAGTGAGCCGCTTGGAATCTCCCTGTGTAAATCCGCCTTCCCTAGAGATATGGAATTAGAAAAGGGAGGTAGGAATAACGAAACGAACCAATGTGAAGAGGCATTGAAATTTGAAAAGTAGGATTGCGGATCTCAGATCTCGTCACTGTGAGAGTATGATGTTGCGGCTTTGCCTTTTGTACTCTCTTGCAGTCCAAATTGGATCTTTGGTCTCGCAAGCTGAACCTCCGGGGGTGACGAGACAGCTAGGAGGTCTCGACTTCTGTCACAGAAAAAGATCTTTAGCTAGGATGTATCCCTTTATGCGTCAGGAACTTTGAGCATTAGATCTTCGCACTTTATAGAAAAATGTTTCAACGACTTTACAATGGGCTGAACGACCAACAACAGACCGTCGCCAAAACGGCAAACCGTCGAAGCAGATGTCTTGCTAGGTAGCAAAATACAACAAGACAGTCCACGGAAGGCTTGCTCGGCGATTTCTAGACGAAATTGCTATGCTATCGGATGGAATACCACGCTCCTAGCCTTGCATTGGTCAGCAATGACCAGCAGAGGGTTCGCCGTGCAGGAGGTATTCCCAGACTCTGAAAGAGAAAGAGGTTTGAAAGCACTTTCTTGATGAAAATGATCACGCTTTTTGGCGATGAAGCACTGTGCCAGTTGAAGCGTGTGAGCGAAACATATAAGGCTGTAGGTATGCTTTGCTTCGAACCAGCGCGCGGTATACAATTAGTGAAGTGCTCGTAAGGGGACATTTGCCGACACCATACCGAGTCATGCAGCAGTGGCTGTGAGTCGAGGTTGAACAAGATTCAGTGCGATTTGTCTTCAAGGTGCGACCCTAAGTACTACCTTTATCTTTCCAATTCTTTAGTGTAGGGCTCTGAAACAGCGGGGCGAGTTACAATCTAAAGAACGTAAGGATTACTGACACAAAGCAATCGGAGTTCGCTGCTGGTCAACTAACGAGGAAGTAATTGATGGATCCGCTCTGTGCCGGCACCACCGGGGAAGTGACTGTCGGTAGTAATCATTCCTCCAATAGAGATCCTGATGGCTTCTCTACGATCATCGAAATCTTCAAACCTGGATTTATGCTGGTCCCGAGCTTTGAAGAGTACTTAATTGCTTCTTGACCTGCCAAAATGCGTATAATTCGGTGATGATGAGCCAACCTCACCCAGAAGGCCGGAAGTGTCGCCTAACCTTCCCCTTTCGGCTGTGCTTGGCGTGTCCAAAACTCTTCTCGAACCCCCTCTTGGTCTCGTTCATGCTTGCAAATTATGGGTCACAAGCGACTCCGAGATATTCTGGATTTGTGACCACTGGGGTACCCCGCTTGGCGCTTGATGCCAGTTGTGCTTTGAAAAAGAAATGTGAAAAGCAGCTCACCGTGTGGAAACCGGTCTTGGCCGCGCAAATGGCTAGCTGGGAAACGTTCAACCTCAGGACTTGCTGCACCTCTTGAGGAGGAAGGATTGATCAAGTATGCTTAGGCTGCTCTAGCAGAATAGCGATATTTAATGGTATCCAGGACTTTCATCGTGGTGTCTGCCTCAAAGGCCTCGGCTTCAGGAAGGGGAGAAGTCGCCTTATACTCACGCGGCCAAATGACTCGGGGCAGATGCCAATGGATCGAGAGCCCCTAAGCTTGAAGTTTTTGGCACCGTAAGACTGGTCTGAGCTTCGGCGTGGCCTTTTGAGATTTAAGTCTCATAGACCCGGCCAAGGCAGATGAAGCATGTTGAGAATAGGCTCTGCTATTTTCCTAGCTCCGAAATCAGCAAGTCTCGGCTCAGGCCCTTCACCTCAGAAGGGATTTCGTCCAACAAATACCATCATGGAATGCTCCTTCACAAACCTTGCAGTCTTAGTTAAGGGGGATGGCATCTGATGTTGGAGCGACGAAAGGCAATATTAATAGTATAGAGACATAGACGGTGGTTTATTCAGGGAAACAGTAATTGGATCATGAGGAAGGTATTCTCGGTCTATGATTCGATTCCTTTACCTTCATGTGTTTAGCAAAGTCAATACTAGTTGCACTGATCTAGTGAACACACGTCGAAACCCGATTTTCAAGACATTACTTACTCACATAGTTAAATGGCAGTATGGATTCCCGCACCCAAGACGAGCATTCCAGCCTATCTCAATCCACGCAGGCAGAAGTACTTTCGTTGATAAAGATAGGCTGTCCTGAATTCGGCAGTCGACGTACCTCGACGCCAGCATCTCGGACAATGGAGTCTCTTTCGGCGCATTGGCTCCCTGAACCCTGCGGATGAAACCGATGAAGTCAGAACTGTAGCTCCGCTTCTACAGTCCTCTCCCCACTCATTGACACCGAATGTAGCATATACATCAGCTGTACTAGGTGTATGTGCGTGCTTGGGATGCACAACGACAAGAACGCGAGCCTCGGGCACATGGTGATTGAAGATTTCGTATTAAGCGTAGTGCACAGTAGCTCTGCAAGTGCTGCAATCCATAAATCTGGACTCGATGGGTCTGATAATCGACTGTAGACTGACAAAGCAATAGATCTCGGATCCGCAATAGTGATTGCTGCGCCATGCACATGCAATCTGAGAGACCCGACTTGTCCCGGCCCCCTCGCTACACAGCTTCCCCCTGAGAGCCTTTGGTAGTGGCTACTGTATCTCTGTGACGACTAGATGTAAAAGGGGGTCGTTGAGCGAACCGTCTCTAGGCGACTGACCATCGAAGATGGCGAAGGCTGACGTTCGAAATCGATACCGAAGCATGGAGGTTCAGACCACATCACTGGCATCCAGAATACCTAGCTATCGATCTCTCAGCCTCAGTCAACATACGTTTTGGTGCAACAAATGGGATGATCAAAGCAATGGGTGTTGTCGCAGTCATACTTATCATGCTGCATCGACACTTCCTCACAACACTGGCCATAAACGCTTGCCGCCAGAATTAAGCGAGAGCTAAACACTAATCCGATATCTTATTCCGCCAACGTTCCGTGGCACGTTGCGGAACCAAACAATGTTGTCGGACACTGATCCTAGATCTGTGGAGATCAGGGCCATTCCATTAGCTCTCCATCAATCGGCCATGGATGAGAAGCTGGAGCAGCACGGGACAAGGCCCGCCACGCCCGCCTACACACCACCTGCTTGGGCCTACGCACACTACCAGAATCGAAGCGGAGCAGGGCGAGGTACTTCAAACAGGCGTCCAGTGCTTATTTCCATCTTCGTCGTGTTCTGGCTCTTGGTCTTCTATACGGGATTCAACATCTTCCGTATCACTCCTGTAGGTTGTCTACTTCTTTGCTCTCATTCTTCCCTAACTTCAAGGCCCAGTACCATCGTCCTGCGTATCTCACCGAAGACATTCCCTACAATGCCACTATCATTCCCAATGCAGCTTTCCAGCCTCCAGAGGCGCTTGCCCACCGCTACTCTGATACCATCGATACTTTCGCTAGCTACAAGTATCGCAACACGTGCAATATCTCATCTTTAGATCTTCACGCTCCCTTCTCGCCGCTTTGTCCTGATCGCAAGTCCATGATCACAGCATTGTCGTCTGGTGGACGTATTGGCAACGATGCGCCTTACATGCCTCGTAGTTGCGACATGCGCTGGTTCTCGACACAGGAAATCTGCGAGATCTTGGGCCGCTTCGAAAAGGTCATCATTATTGGTGATAGTATGATGAGGCATGTCATTGGCAGTATCAATGTCTTAATTCGAAAGGATTTGGGCTATGGTGCAGTCACGGATTGGAACTTCTCGCCCGAGGAACGGTGGGTGAAGTTTCCTTCTACGCCGCCTTCGCCCCAGTGTTCACAGAATACGGTAACAAGTTTAGGCTGACACTTGATCGACAGTCGTGAATGCTTCTGCAACCTCCAATTCAACGTCAAGCAATGCTCAGTCCAAGGCATCTACCGCACAGCCGACGTAGTACGTAACGACCCTGAAAGCCTGGCGTGCAAAGCCGATTCGGTCAACGTTATGAGTAGGTCATTTCCCCTTCGTCCTCCTAACCCACTAACGATTCCCCTCCAGTCGAGATGATGATCCGCTTCCCCATCCCCCCCGAAGAGCTCTCCCGCTTCCGCTCCCAACTCCCCCCAACCAAGCCCAAACGCCCCTACGCCTTCATCTTCGGCCACGGCCTCTGGAACGACCTCGACCTGCAAGCCACCCTCGACTGGCTGGACCTCATCCTCGACACCTCCCTTGCACAAGCCCCCTGGCTCAGCCCTTCCTCTCCACCTCTAACCTCCCAACTCACAGCGCACGAGCGCAAACGCAATACCGGTTTCTGGCCGCGGCTGTTCCTGACGCCGAATGCTGCGGGCCCGGATAAGCCCGATGAGTGGATCCTGACGCAGGGGAACAAGGCATTGGGGATCTTTGAGACGGAGTGCGGAATTGAGGTTAATAGAAGGGGGGTGGAGCATTTGGGGACGTATAATATGAGTATTCAGAGCAATAAGTATGATGGGGTGCATGTGGACTTGAGGGGGAATTTGATCAAGGCGATGATGGTACTGAATTGGCTGAATATGCTGGAGGTTGAGAAGTTCTGAGGGGCTGGTGATGAGAGGACGCGGTGTCTTTCAACGGACTTCACCATTTGTGGTAGTGATAGCTCAATAGCAATGATATTTTCTTAAACTGTCTTATTGCCATAAATCTCTACCCCAGGAGGGTAACTCCGCCGCGCCGTAACCATAGCCAGTCAAACGCGTCTGACCTCTGCAATTCAGTATAGCACCTGATTCGATTAGCAGATGAAACGCGTTGTCCTTCGATCTGTGATGCCCTAAGCTCTGTTCTAATAATATCGGTATTGAACTGACAACACTGCTCATAGATTGAAAATCAAACCATATGTCGGCCCATGGCAGCTCAGCGAATCGTCAGAAGACTTCTTCACAGACACTATTTCTGCACTGGAAGAAGTTTATGATACAATCTGCATTTCCTCAGTCATGTTCCAAAGCTAGGATCGTGGATGCCACGTTGAAGGAGCTTCTATAGGTTTCATTATATTCGTCAGCTCCGCCAGGACCCATGGTCAGGCCCCATTCTCTTGGGATGCCGTTGCGGTCGTCATCTCACACTACTCGCCATCCCCTCCAAACAGATACAGCAACTCTTCCAAGCTCTCCCCGTTCAGCCTCCCCGGCGCCCTCTCCTGCACCTTCGCCTTCGCCCGCCACGCAACTCCCAACCCCGCCGCCCGCATCATCAGCAAATCATTACTCCCATCCCCCACCGCAATCGTCTGCCCCACATCCACGCCCTCCTCCTTTGCCAACCTTAGCAACACCCTCCTCTTCTCCTCCGCATCCACAATCCCCTTTTCCAGATCCAAGAACCCGCTCAGATGCTCATACGGCACCTCCTCCGTAGGCGGCGCCACAAGCAGATGATTCGCAAACGCGTAATCCAGCCCCAACTGCTCCTTCAGCCAGGACGCCATAGGCAGGAATCCACCACTCACGACAGCAGTCTTGACGCCCATGGCTTTGAGACCGGAGATCAGCTCCTGTGCGCCTTTGGCAATGGTGATAGAGCCATCGGTTTTCAATGAATCCCATACATCGGCACGGACGCCTTTGAGGAGGGCGACGCGCTCGATGAGGGATTGCGAGAAGTCGATTTCGCCGTTCATGGCGCGGGTGGTGATGGCGCTGACGGCGGAGACGAGGCCGATGGAGCGGGCGAGCTCGTCGATGACTTCTTGGTCGATGAGGGTGGAGTCCATGTCGAAGACTGCGAGTTTGAAGCGCGGGCATGGGGTTTGGAAGGTTATCGGGCGGAGGGTGAGGGAGTGGGGGAGAAAATCGACTATTATTTCGCATGAAATGACGCGCTCGAGACCCGTGAATTGATGTGGAAGGAGATTGAAGTTTTCCGGTTGACCGGAGAGGGTGTAGTTCAAGCGGACAACGGTTGGGGAGAGAAACATATTTCTACGAATGGTTATTGGGTAGAACTGAGGCATTGAGGTCCGAAGACCAGGAGTTATGGTTTCCGTGATGAATGATAAAGCTGCAGCGGGATCTTGGTGCAGCTGCGCCAGATACCTTGAGTCAGAAGCCTGAAGAGAAGTCACCGGGCGTGATCGGTAGAAGATGGTGATGACAAGGACTCTGTTCGAGGAGGACATCGTGGGAAAGTTGTAGTAGATCCACGACGCAGAGGCACTGCTTTGACACTGCTTTGACACTGCAAGAATAAGGAGAAGAAGGTCTCTCTGGCCTATGACATGCTTCTAGGATACATCTCGCAAAGGACAATCACCTGGGAGTGTCAATGCTGGTGAAGATGAGATCGAGGTAGGCCAAGAAAGGCTCAGCCCTATGGGGCGTTTAGGCAGGAGCCGACCTGGAAATTCGCGGCCAATTTCACTGACGGCGAAGGAACACCGGTAAGCGCTGACGCAACTTCGGGTATTGTGGAATCTAGAGGCTTCGCGGAGGTTTCGATAGTATGATCGGAAGAGAAGTAGCAAGAAGAGTGGATTGCTGCCACACATCATCAGCTCCCGCATTCTTGTCGTTGGATGGGACTTACGATTCTCCTATTAACAGCGAAGTTCTTGTGTTCAAGTCGGCAAAGCCGAGCTAGAGAGAGGATGCGAAATACACTGCATCGGTAAAGGCACGGGTCAGAAAGCATTTGAAAAATCCGAAGACGAATTGACGGAGTAGTACTACTTGGACAATAAAGGCGCGGAATCAATTCCGGCGCATACTCGTAATGAAAAGTTTCATAGCGCAAACGTCGACTCTTGAAGCTTGCAGCATTCTGCTACCATGCTCACCGAGACCCTTGCCCTCTCGACTCTTTCACCCAACAATCCGAATTCTTCATCCACCTCTCGCGACGTCGGCGTTCATCTACATATTTACCAGCCCCTCGCCTCCTTGCAGCAGTCCTTCAAAAAGTCCTCGACTGCGCCGAACTGTCTGGCTGTCAGCTCATCCCACATTTTCGCGGCACAAGTCGACAAAGCCGTCGTCCATGTCTACAGCCGCGAGCATGGCAATCAAGAGGCGGTGGTGCCATTTCCGGAGAAAATAAGGAGCATAGCGCTAGCTGGGGATTATGAGGAAGGGACGGGATGCGTGGTAATGGGTACCGAGGGTGGGAGGCTCATGGTGTGGGAGGTTCGTTTTACACCCACAGTGCTCTGGGATCTTTTTCGAAGCAGAAGAGGTCGCCGGACAAGGAAGCTGATAGCGAGAAGTAGCTTCCCACAGGCCGCCTTGTAACCACACCCGCCTCTCACCTCGAACCCGTTACCTCCCTAGCGATCTCTCCAGACCACTTGCACATCCTATCTGGCGCAGCAGACGCCCAAATTTATGTCTGGTCACTGCCATCTCTCCTCTCATTTGCCGTCTCAACCGACCCTGCCACATACACCCCGCAACGCACACTTTCGTCCCATCGTGGCCAGATCTCCTCCCTTACTATGGGCCATAGCCGTACAAAGACTAATATAGCCGTTTCTGCTTCGAAAGACAACACAATCATAGTTTGGGATTACATTGCTGGTGAGAGCCTGCGCGTATTGCTTCTCTCAGAACCCGCTGTATGTCTGACTCTGGACCCTGCGGATCGTGCCATCTATGCTGGTTATGCCGACGGAAGTGTTCATATGATAAATCTTTTCTCGACTTCCGACTTCATGCAGCAGGTTCGAAATCCCATTCTCCAAGCGACGCCTACACAGCCAAGCGAAAAGGATCGATGGAGGTTGCCCGATGATGCCGACGGTCAGGGGATGCTATGCATAGATACAAGTTACGATGGAACTACGCTAATATCTGGTCATGAGAATGGGAATATGTATACATGGGATATAGCGAAGGGTCAATGGACATCCACACTGCACGACTACGCCTTACCGATCACCAACCTGATGATGCTTCCCCCTACAGGCTGGCCAGAACCGAAAACTCCCCAGCTCAGGCTGCGGCAAGTGGTCAAACCACGATACGAGAGTACTTTCTCTGCTGATTCGGGTGGAGGTGGCACCAGCGGTGTGCCGCTACACTACGCCTTCACCAGCTTCTTTCCCTCTTCCCTTCCCCTTACCTCGTTTTCCGCTACTTCCGAGTCCTTTTTCCAAGAGGCACTCATCCATCCTTGCTTCCCAACGTCCTTGTTGGAAGAAGGCCTCACGGCTTTTGATCCTTCCTCATCGGCCATAGCACCACTTTCTTCGCTACATAGCTTTCCTTCTGATGTGCCCAAAGGCGCGAAAGGTCTTAGTGAAGTAGAGAGCTTACGGCAGCAAAACGCGTTCCTAACCCAGCAGCTTGGCCAAGCGCTTGCACGAAGTAAAGGAGCGATCAAAGAGAATCTAAGGCACGATCACGAGCGATGGAAACAACAAGAGGAAGCACGCATGAAGGCTGAAAAGAAGAAGCGACGACGTTTGCGGAGGCTCCAAATCCAGGAGACTGCAAGGAAAAGAGCTATGGGTGAGCTTGTTGACAAGGACGAGGAGATGGGCGAGGGAGCCACCGAAGCAAAGGACGAGGACGAGAATCTAAGTAGCAGTACTGACGAAATCACTGATAGTGAATGATCTCTACGGTGGCCCGCCTGCTTTATTCACCAATGATATTGATGAGAGGCCTGATGCGGTGATTCAAAATTGGAAACCACCATCGTCAACTGTACATTTGATCATTTGAAAGGACAAATGGAGCCATGATTCTAGACCGATCATGCGTCTGGTTTTAACTCGTCACGAGGTTTTACCGATCAGTTACTATAAACCTCGAGTAGGGCTGACGTTCGATGTTACGATGGGAATACTAGTACCAACTACCTGCGGAAGCCTGCGATCGGATACAAGCTTCATGCGGCAGTTCCTGGTGGCACTCACTGGATCCTTCCGCAATCATTGGGGGTTTTCATGTGGTTCACTCAGATCTTTACACTTCGCCAGCGTTTTCTCCAAAAGCATGACACATTAGACCCGGATATGCGAGACCTAGAGCGATGCCGCGGGCGCAGCTTTGGGTCATGGAGTTCATGAGGCTGGCGAAAGGACGTTCAAAGGAATCCGTACTTCGAGCCGAGTACGTCAATGTCAGCGACAGAAACCGACAGTAGACGGCACGAAGCAGTTGGCGTTGAGAGGACTTTAAAGGCCAAATATGAGAGGTCTTTAGCAAGGTAAGGAGATAAGCAGAGAGCTGGTCATTAACTTATGCTGAGAGGCTCTACGAAGTGATGCGCTAGAGGTATACAATGTGGAACCTTTGGTCCGCCATTCTTTCGCAGTTCCACTACCTCAGGCCAAGCTCTCCCATTCATCCATGCAAGAAGCATCTCTTGTATATTCCTCTCCGTTCCAAGGGCGAAACACAGCGTCGGTGTGACACCTTCCGTACCGATTCTCCCAAGCAGCTTCCCGTCTTCGTTCGTATAATGATATTCTTCCTCCTTCATCATGCACCATTCTGGCGTCGTCCGCAGCACATATTCATTTGGCCCATCGTGATCGTCGCGCGCTTTGAATTTCTTATTCTAATTCCATCATCATTACACACACTTTGACGTCTGTTTTGTTTTTTGTTACGCAATCTCAATAGCTGGTACTCCTTGGCATAGTGCAATACATCGTACATTATGACTGCGGTGTCATATTGTCTGGACTCCGTGGCTATTCGACCATGTCTGCTCAAATCTGCGCTTGCGGCACGCTCGGAGAAATTGCGAACGTTTTAAGGGCTGTAAAAGCTGACATATCGAGTCTGTGGCAGTCGACAAGATCGATGCATAGAAGGATCGGCCACGATAAACCCTTGCTGTACAGGTTTATTGAAGGCCAGCGAATTCTGGAAGGGAGCATCGCTCACACACCTTCCAGTCCCAGCTGTGAGCCTGGCTTTGCTGCCTCCTTCAACCAGACCTCAGATACTGCGTTGTTCCGACCTTCCCCTGCTCAGCACCAGACAGGCTTCGGACATCTCCACTTCACTCGCGCGTGGCGCCGAATGTAGTGGACTTACGCCCTGATCAGAGATTGGGGCAAGCGCAGCACCGGCTTGGGCTAGCAAAGTCGCACAGGTGATTCGACCGTAACAAGCCACCCAGTGCATGAGGGCCCAGTCTCAATGGGTATGTCATTACGGATCGGTGTCACTGTTGAACATAAGCTAGATTGAGTGCGAATTCAAAGACCGTTGGATGGATCTGTGACGTAGAAAGAAGAGGGCACATGATGATTCGCAGGGGTCCATGTTATACAATGAACATGCAGGTTCCACTTCATAAAAGTGCTAACACGCCCTCGATAATCCTTCCCATAAACCTGCTTTGCCAAACTTTAATCTTGTTCTGTCAATCCACTCATCATCACCAGCTGAAATTCTTTGCTATCCACTCTTGCTATGGCGCCTTGGCCGCTACCCCGATACTATGAGCATGGCTCATCAACCTTGTGGCTATCTCCGAAAATGCAGTACGTCCACTTCGATCAGGCGGCTACCGAATACGAGGATGTCGCTTGGTGTATTGACTTGGAGAGAATTCAAACGTTTGTATCACTTCAGAAGTGCTATCAACCTACATCTGCTTACCTTATCTATCTGTAGATCGGGGTCAGGGCAGCCTTTTGCATCAGAATTCCAGATCTACCCCCCAGATCTGGTGCACAAAGCCGTCGGGCGGTTCATAACAGAGATTGTTCTGCAGACCTTTGTTCCGTACAAATTCCACCCCCGAAGAGCCCAATTCGAACCGAAGCTTGAGGAGGAGAGGGTCTATATCGAGGAGCTGGTGATCAAAGAGCATGCTTGGCAAGAACACACCACAATGTCAAGGGAGGCATACTCGATCACCGTCTCACAAGTTGGTAAGACAGTGATTCATGCCTTATCTCCTGAAGGTATTTTGCGTGCTTTGGACACCTTGACGCAGCTCTTTTACGCTCACTCGAAGACCGATGAAGTATACACACCCTTTGCACCAGTCTCAATACGAGATGCTCCCATATTCGAGCACAGAGGTCTGAATCTCGACATCTCCCGTAATTGGATCCCGCCAGAAGACGTACTTCGGACCATTGACGCCATGGCTCTTAACAAGCTCAACAAACTGCATTTGCACTGCACAGACGCACAGTCATGGCCTCTTGAAGTCCCTGCTATCCCAAGCCTAGCAATTGAGGGCGCATATCGCGAAGACCAGATCTGGTCCGTGAGAGACCTTCACCAAGTCCAACATTACGGGCTATACCATGGTGTAGAAGTCTACCTTGAGATTGACCTACCAGGACATACCGCTTCGATACACCATTCCCACCCTCAACTCATCACGGCTTACAACCAACCCTGGGCCACCTACGCATGTCAACCCCCCACAGGCCAACTAAAGCTTAACTCCCCAGACGTCCCTCTCTTCTTGACCACCCTGCTCGACGATCTCCTACCGCGGAGTGCGTCTTTCAGCGGACACTTTCACGTCGGCGGCGATGAGCTGAACCGCGAAGCCTACAATCTCGACTCTGCCGTGGCCTCCTCGTCAAAGGAGGTCATCCGACCCCATCTGCAACGGCTCATGGACCACGTCCTCTCGCTGGTGCAATCCCATGGCCTGACGTCCGTGATGTGGGAAGACATGCTACTAGAGTGGGACCTGCAGCTCCCTGCCTCAACGATCATCCAGACCTGGCGCTCGTCCACTTCCCTGGCCAGCGTGGTCGCCAAGGGGTACCGTGCCCTCTTCGGACCGTGCCAAGACTGGTACCTTGATTGTGGGTATGGCACAACCATCGATCCAGACCCAGCCAATCCGGACACTCCCATCAAGAAGCCCTTCCGAGACTGGTGCTCACCATACAAGAATTGGCGGCAGATGCTTAGCTACGATCCTTTAAAGGACATTCCGGAATTTCAAAGACATTTGGTCATTCGTGGGGAATGCCATCTCTGGGGTGAGCTGACGGACAGCGTGAACCTGGACAATATGCTTTGGCCGCCAGTAGCGGCTGCTGCAGAGGTCATGTGGAGAGGCAAGGGCGAGGTGGGCGAAGGGGCGACTAGAAGGCTGGCGGAGATGAGGGAGAGGTTGGTGGCGAGGGGTGTCCGTGCTGGGATGGTGCAGATGGAGTGGGGCCTGCGCAATGAGGGTACTTGCATTCTATAAGGCTACAACGGGCAGCATGGTCGAGGGCTCAGTCTCTCCTAAGATGTCATTGTTTGCTGGACTTATGGGTCTGCTCGAATGGCGTGCATGTCTCAAGATCTCATCGAGTCACCTGTAATTCCAAGTCATCCTCGGGCCTCTCGACTAAAATCTGTGATCGAGCAGGCCAAGAATGTCAACGACTTGCGTCCTCGGCTATGGGTCTTCATTTATTAGGCAGCCCAGCACAAAGCCGTCAAGACGATGAGTGCCAAGAAACGGAATCCTTTACTGCGCGCTGTCCGGGGCGCGGGGCTAGGAATCCGCGGGCCGGCTGGCTACTTTCTAGGGGCGCCGCATCATTTCATGGCTTGCCTGGATTGTCAACTAAAGTACTGGTACCTCAACTCGTGTTCTAAGCTATACCAGCTCTGCAATTCTGGACACCTTCCTTATCCTTAATTGACAGCCCCGTCGTAGTAGACGTATTCAAATTCTATGAGGAGCCCGGGCTCTGCTGTGGTAATTCTATGCGCATGGGCTGCTGGGCCTCGTATAGGCTTAGCTTCTACTAACCCCTCTTGCCAACAAGGCGCAGAATCAGCCGTACCCTTGAAAGAATGAGGTTGAGTCCTCGTGCAAGTACAGGTAAACAATGATCTCTGTTCCTCCCTTCATGAGTCTCTGGTCCACGTTTCCCATGAATTCGAACTTCCTTTGGGCCATCAGAACCAACCCATTTGGTTGTATGAGATTACAGCTTGAGCCACAATGTCGAACAGCCAACAAAGCTCGCTTGTACCTGTTGCTGGCTTCTCTCAGCAAGGACAGGTGGACTGGGTGACAATGAGCAACTCTGTGTTCTCAATGTCATAAAACATTCTGCAGACATTCGCTGATGCAGGCATTCAACCATTGGGACCAGTTCGTCAAGAGGAATTCAGCGAGGGGAGAATGATGTCCATGATGCCACACTGTACGGCAATCTCAAAGGATGGAGCCTGCATGTGGCTTGATGCCCTCCGTAGCGCGAACGCTGATCCAAGTTGTATGAGCACCATCCATGTGATACCGGATAGATTTCCTACAGAAATAAACAGTATACCTCTGTCTGGGACTTGTGCTATTCATCTGTTACGCGACGAGGTCCAGAAATGCCTCTGGCGAAATTCACTACACCTGGAGCATCCGCAGATCTGCCAATGCAGGTATCCTTATTACATTTGGGTTTACAAGCCATAGTAACGGAAAGAGGTACCGATGGAACCATAGGGATTGCGTATCAAGTCAGGAGTCGATCAGACTTGAGATACCTCCAACCCGGTATTCTGACCGAAGCATTGCTTGCGTCGACGGGCCGATTTCCTTGCTCAAAGACCCCAGACTGTTCAAACGAAGTCTCCACGTCTACTTATGTGCGGAAATCTGGCTGGGATTTATCCCTTAGACCCAGCAACCCATCAGTGCACAACATCCGCTTCAACGATGGCGGAGCTTTCCTTTTATGGGGCGCCCCTGACCCTATCAGTAAACTCCTGGCCATCGAAGGTTTAAGATGGACTACTTGGCAGATGCGACCTGACGATGATAGGCTTTCTTTGCTTCTACTTAGCTCGGGGCAATGCATGGCTTGTCTGGCACGTCACTAGCAAAAGTCAAAGAATACCCTGATAATGGAACATTTGGCACTTGTTGCTCCGGGAACGGCAGCTCTTTCCACCATTCCAGATTGCTTCATCCATGTTGTTTGAATCGATTATTTTGGAAGGAGAATCCACAGTGTAAGATCAAAGACATAAAAGCGCTAGAATGCGGAATTACTGCTTCCGAGTTCCACGCGGTGTTACTGTTGAGGTCTAGCATTCGCCACAGTCATGACAATGGCTAGTTGGCCGACAGAGATCATTAAACTTCTCAGCCTCCCAGTGTCATGTTCAGAAACATGCTTCGAACGCTGCTGCATTGCACATTGCTGGCTCTAGCGGCCGTGCGAATTCGCTATAGCGCTTACAACCACCGTTCTTCAGTCAGGAAGACATTGAACATTGAAAAGCAATACGATTGACATGGTCTTTCGAAGATCCGAAAATGCTACCCCTAACGCTTGTTGCAGCGTTGAAGGGAGCCAGCGTACCGTCAAGCCAGTCATCAGCCTTGGCTCTTTCCATGTCCTTTAGGCACTTGTCATCTATTCTCTTCCAGGTGTTGGTACGTAGCCCTCTTCAGGGCTTAGCAGAGAACTAGGCTCGTTATCTTCTTGGCCGCTTGTCTTTTCCTAATCTCGCTAAGTCTGCCCCCTAATATGGACTACCAATGGTCTTATCCCGATCTCTGTAGCCGGAGAACACTCGATGAGTACGATATATTAATGTCTACACAATGACTTAGCTCTCTCGCCATGGGCCAGCACCGTCCGATCGTCAGGTGGTATTATATGGCTTTGCTGTTCATCCTGTATCTTTCTCCATACTTGGATCTATTTACATTGGGCTATCCTCGATTGGAGGATTCAAAAGAGTAAAGTGCCAATCATAGGCTCGGTTGACCTGTGCGACCGCTTGGAAATTCTCTATCGGCCTTGCCCTTTCTGTTAGCTCCCACGGAGTATTCCTTATGATTCCTGCGCCTCCCTTGCAGATGCATGCACCCTACTACAATAGCCTCTCGAATTCGTCGACATCTCTGTTATCTCTACTACAGCTTTCACATCATACTAAACTCCAGGGTCCTAGCAGAGGCGACCACAACCCACAGCGTCTATAGTACAGAATAACAACAGCTACAAAGCCCACCACAACAGCAAACCCAGCTTCGAAACAAACATACAATCATCAAAACCAAAAAAAAACAAAAACCATCGCCCCCATTTATACCAGAAATTAATTCTTTCTCATTCGCCATCTTTCGTAATCTTGAAGAATATCAGAGATCACCTTAGATACCAAATTCGACGTCATATAGGCGTCTAGCTAAACCTCGAATCAGACATAGAGAAGGAAGATGCAAGCATTTGGATCGGAAAATGGTGCTTGCTCCTGCGAATTTGCGGAGAATTGGATCTCTGGTTAGAGGTTTTGTGAGTGAAGATTTGGAGTTTTTAACAGGGTTTGAAATGTTGTTGTAGGAGGTCTGGGAGGTGGTTGTTTTGGTGTGGTATGGGTATGTTCCTACGGAGGAGCGGTTATTGAAAAGGGGGGTGGATGTTACCGATTCGAGGGTGGCCTACAAGATATGCAGAACATCATCATTCTGTTTTAGCGATTGGCTCTCAATAGTCGCCAAGACCGGAGTCGTCAAAATCGCCTCCTGGCTATGTGTTTGCACCCCTCCTCGACCTTTGTCAGAACCATTCCAGGTCGGTTCAGTTGAGTAATCTCACACACCACCTTCGCCATACAATAATCCTAAGAGAGTCCCCAGCTCCACATAGGTAGAGCTGCCTCGAACTCAAGTAGGGTGAAGCAGGGTTGGCGGCGGGCCGCTGCCCGACCGCCAATTTTTCGAAGCGGTTCATAGCCTGCCACAGATCCCGCCATAGCGAATGAAGCTGATACGGAATCCTCTCGACATAGCATGAAACTTGAAGTATCCAATTGATTATTATAGGAATCTAAATATAAAACCTAGAATTAGCGCTGTGGGAGCGCTAATTGGGCTTGGCGCATTATTACTCAAAGTAACTGCGCCTCCCAGATGCCATGATCTTGGTCAATATTAATTGCTCACTCATGCTGCATAGTTAATTGTTCCTGTTCTGCGAGCTCCGCAACACACCCATATGACTTCAACAACCACATACAAAGGGACTTGTACTGAAGCTTCTCCATTGGACCTCACAGTGGCCGGCGGAGATGTCGCTACCGAAAGCGGGTCCCCCACTCATTCCCCCTGAATTGTAAGGGGTATTGAAGCCATCGATCTAACAATCCGACTGACGGTGCTCAGGCCGTATGGCGACGAAAACGAGCGAGAATTTGAGAATTTCGCGACCTCATGTCTGTCTGAGGACACAAGCATTCGATCTATGGCAGTCAAAGAGCTCCGGGGAAGTCAGTAACGCCTTGAGCTTGCCTCGTCATAACACAGAGTGACAGAAACCAGGATTGAGCGATGTCATCATGAAAGAGGAGCACATTCTATCACCAATGGTCTGTATAAGGTTTCGAATAAACACTTGCTATGAAAAAGAGGACTAATGGAAGGAAACAGTTCATGGAACGGCCCGACTATCAGTACAATTGCCTGTTGGTACTCCCGAAATTTTTCACTCGCCAATTGAATGCTCATATAGATCTCGAATTTCAAGCTTCATCAACCGTTTGCTTGTGAAAAGCAAGCGTGTGGTAGTGCCAGACGATGCCGCCAAGTTACGGGCCTCTAGACCATCACTGGAACGCATATTGTCAACCTTTCGCATTCCATCAGCTTTTGTTCACGCCTTGTCTCGCTACTATTTACCTGCTGGCAGAGGCCACTGCAATATCCATTTTGGGGCTGAGTCTATCGATAGCGAGCTATGGTATACCTTACCGATTCGGATGCAGGTCGGATGCACGGATGCCCCACAATGCCACATCACCAGCAACTCGGGCAGTAACCAGATGAACCCGTTCCATTACCTACATCTACCCGATCAAGCTGTCGATATTAGAAGATCGCTCATAGCCTTAAGCTTTCGATACAGCAGATACGGTAATTCGACGTGTATGCTAGCCGTTAACTTCATTGACGGCAGGTGGCCGAAGACTGCCCAGGAGCCCGAACTTCGTATAAAGGAGGTACTTGGTGACTCCAATAACGTCGGTCTCAGAAATGATCCCTTCTTCATCCATCTTGTATATCTTTTCAGCGCTACAAGGTGGTGGACAAATGCCCTGACATCATTCACGACCAACTAATTGCCTATGTAAGCATGAAGGCAATTCGACGTTAGGGTCGTAAGCTTACAACATGGTTTCAGGAAGTATGCCTTCGTAATGACGAGGAAGTAGCACCTGCGACCGCAATTTCTCACCAAGATATCAACCGAGCCCTACACGCAATGGCGGCACATCTGCATAGATACATTTCAGAGTTGAAATCAATAGATGATACCATCGTTTTAATTATGAAACACCACGGATTGTTCGGAAGGTGTAGAGTCACAGATTTGGACGAAGTATTTGCGAGAGTCGACCGTGGTCTGATTCAGATAACATCACAAGTTCAGGCGATCAAAGATTTCGTGGTCGAATTGGAGAAGAAAATCCAAATTAGCTTAGCATTAGTGAGCAACCCAGCTGTAACATGCCGACCAAACCTGTTGCTAATGGAACTCAAAGCTATTCAACCTTATCCAACTAAACAATGACCGTGTTATGGTCGCCAATGGGGCCGCGATGCAAGCGATCATGAAAGCGACCCAGGAAGAGGCCAAGGTGTCCCGAGACCTCGCAGTCAAGGCGCATAAGCTCACTGAGTCGATGAAGATGGACAGTCTATCTATGAAAACGGTGAGATCGATAGTCACAGACCATCTGCCCAGTACTAACAATTGCGGAGATTGCGATTTTGACCATGTTCTTCCTGCCAGGGACATCCTTCGCAGCGCTTCTCTCGATGCCCTTCTTCAGTAATAACGACTGGATCAGAGGTCCATCTCGTTTCTGGCTGTGGATCGTCCTAACTATCCCCTCGACTGGCCTCGCATTTGCCTTCTACCTCTATCGGAAATCCCGTAACAGTACCAATATCGATATTGACAATGACATTGAAATGACCGGATGATGGAATGACGATAGGCTCGCTTCTAGCCAGGAATTCTACATGCGCCCACTCTTCAGCGAGTTGCAATGAAGGCGATGACTTTGGGTAACGAACATCTCCAGCTCTGACCTAAATCGCATGAGACGTCTCAAGAAACCATTGCCGAAAACCTCTCACAGTACCTCCCGTTTCGTGGCCCTTCCCGACAACGGACGCACCTCCCGGCAAAACCGCCGATAAGATGGGAATACTCTCGAGCCTTTTCCATATAAGGTTCCTCTTTTCCCCGTTATCGTCAATCCTATAGCGGCACGACATCGGTCTCTTCGATTGTAGACCTCAACTTTCATTGATAAAATGGCAATGAGCGCTTCGATACCTGCGCGACTTCCTTGCTTTCCTTTTCGAAGCGCCTCCAATTAAGCTGCCGCGAATTGCTGGAGTAAAGCAGCTATATCAGCATTAAGAGCGACAGCAGCTTTCGTAAAGGACATTTTTCGTAGGTGGTCCATCAAGGAGCAAACCATCAGGCGCAGCCTGTGGAAGGGTAGCGAGGGAGTCTCTCCCCATCATCTCCTGTTTTGTCTTCGCCGATCTAATATCAAGGATGCAAGGTATGCTACGGGCCGCTGAGGGCCGCTGAACAAAGAGCTCGGCAGTCGTCAACCCACCAACTCACTTTACGCGAACTGATGGGACCGGTGATATCTACGCTTTCCGGCCTTGTTGGCTTGATTTGAAAGTATCTATAAAATGGCTCCTACTCAAGTCGCTAAATCAACTGTACAATGATGAAATTATATGTCATAACAAAAAACAGACATGAAGAACAACGTTTCAACAAAAAGAAGTGCCTGAACAGCACTTGGTGAAGGCGTCCGCAGGCTTCTTCCGTACCATTTGTCAAACCTACTCCTCGCGCCAGCGCAATCTCTTATCATAGCAGTATTTGGTTCGCACTACACTTTAGCCAAAAATACATCCCAAAATGCTTTGCCGTGCTACATTCTGATCTGCTGTCATTGTGAAGTCGTACTGCGTCCACATGGCATGTACACTCTTTGGCCTCGTCTCCTAAACACTTATCTCGCACTCCACCCCTTGCTTTCCCATTTCCACAATAGCTGAGCACCCTAATTGATATAGGAAAGCGCTCAATGAGCGCTACAGCCATGTCCAGTCACGATCCAAAGACCCGCCATTCGCGACCTTCGCTACAAGTCTCGCCATTGTGATTTCCTTGAAGCCTCACGGTAAGGAGCTGTCGATGCTGCTCGACGTGGCTGCGACGTGGACATCTCAGTCGAGCATGCCTGGTTTCACGCTTTCTAGATACAGAGCATACGTAAAGGGCCAGCCCTTAGCGCCAAATGACGATCAATATCAAGTGGTTTTTGTATTCGGATCGCCGATGAAGCTCACTGTTCAATCCATAATAGAAGGGGCAGAGGTCTTGCCACTTACTCTCTCGAGGCTTGGAGACAATTCATGGCCTCCCCTGAGCCATCGATTCCGAATTACCAAATCTTCTATCCGGGAATTCTCGCATATTCTACACCTTGAGTATGTCCCGCCTGCAGAAACCACCTGGATTCGTAAACCCGTTCAACCCTCCCCGAGGCACATCGTTCTGCAATCCGACAAAGGACCCATCGATCATGTCCACCACCTATCCCACGCTCCCCAGCATCTACCGCCGCAACGACAGCAACGACAGAACAGCCCATGGACTCGATGTATATCCCGCTTCCCCTATCTCGGTGGAGCTACCACTCTCAACCCCAATCTCGAATCTGTAAGCAGAACAATGGAAGCAAGCACCACACCAAGCTTTAAATACATCGACAACAAGAAACATTAACAACTAGAAGGGAGCCTTAATAGACCGTCTACACCCACAACCCCTCCCGTATCCATCATCAAAATCCCTCCGATCCAACGCATCGCCTATCTCCGTCGCCAGAGTTCACCAATCCTCGGATAGGTTGGACTCTCGCTCTGCATAAGTCTCGGTATCTCTGTAGCGAGAAGTAGCTCCAAACCAATCTGGGTACAGGAGCATGGGCTGCTTAACATTTTTCTTTACTTCACCAGATATCGACTCAAATGTCTTTCTTCTAAGGTTAAAGGCATCGTAGACAGGTGTTGTGATGCTTTGGGTGAGGCTGTTGGCGTATGACTCAAGATTTGCACCAATTCAACATCAATAGAAATCCAAATCCTCAAGTCTGGAACGGAGTATCTGCATGCCGATCATAGATACTGCACTTTCGAGCTTGATGTTTAGGATGGCGGACCCCCCGAGGGGTGAGGACTTGGGGCAGTATGTAAAGTAAAGTAAACCAAAGCGAGCTTCCCAGATAGCCAACGCATAGATATCACAGATCAAACCGGGCCCAATAATCCAATTTTGAACAACATATACATCAACCTCACTACATCCATTATCTACCCTACACTACCCAAATCCATCCCAAAGATGCCAGTATACGGTCTATTCAACCGAGCTATCCATGCATCATTACCACTCATCTCTAACATCCAACGACTAGATCCAAAATTATCCTCCCTGACCGACCTTTTGGTATCCCCAGTACGCCAATCCAAAGCCGCTATATACAACCAAATACATATAAACCCAAGCCCTCAGCCCGCAACTCTCGCGCCTTTGAATAGTGAAGCGTTGGAAGTCGAGAAGAAGAAGATTAAAAGAATAGTTCTAGATGACACTGCATACATTAAGTAACGTCGCTGTAATTATTTGCAGTACACTACCAACTTACATCATCCCTAACATGCAAGTAACGCACAAACAACGATATCACCCAACCGAGCTATCCATTCCTCATTAACGCTCATATTTAACATCCAACAAATATATGCAAATCTTCCTGCCCCGACCGACCTTTTTGGTATCCCCATCACGCCGGCCCCTGATCCCATGCCGATATATACAACCCCAAACCCAAATACACAAATAAACAAACTCGTCCAGTTTCGACACCAACGTCCCCCCCCCCCCTCTTCTTTTTGAAAAAATTAAGACGAGAGTAGCGCCCCTCAAGTAGGTCCACCCACCTCTCACGTAGGTCCGCCCCCAAACAGCGTCCCATTCCCCAAATCCACCGTAAACCGTTGGAAGTCAACAACAATATTCCCCCCCGCATCCATAGCACTCAGATTTCCCCCCCTCCCCCCCTCCCCCTTAAGCGCCCCCGCCAACTTCGCCTGCGCCGCCACAGCAGTATTAAGATCCTTCTCCTGAAAGACAAAAAGAACAACCTCGCGCGCGAAATCGAGTTCTAGTGGTGTCACCACGGAGTTGTGGTTTGAGGAGGAGGGAGAAGCGGGGGAAGGGGAGGGGGAGGAGGATGTGGGGGCCGAGGCGGCGGGC
>JAABUQ010002387.1_pt1 | contig 37351 bp, 35 predicted proteins | sample 5560001 | NCBI WGS metagenome assembly JAABUQ01 (sample SAMN10711888, study PRJNA513371) | rock metagenome | isolation source: Antarctica rocks | place: Antarctica: Victoria Land, Finger Mt nord | collected 2015-12-18 | reverse complement strand
TAGATACCTACGTGTGCAATACTTACTCGGACTGCAAAACCAGCCAGGTATGACTGAAATCGTGTGCTTGTAGGTCAGCCAATTTTATCCAATAGTAGAGCATTCCGGTGTTACCCCAACGCATGCCAGCGTGCTCATCAGAGTCTATTTGTAAGAGTAATTGCCAATCCATCGCGCCCTTCGACAATTCATCCGCACGCGGATCACTTGTATCTGTAACACCATGAGAGGCAAACTGACACTCCTGGCGCATATCGTCCTGAATAGTATCAGGATTGCCCAATAAGCGATTTTGTATAGCGGCGTGGTCGTCTGGATTGGGAAATGCCGAGAGCAACGTCTCATATTTTTGTTGCTCTTCGTCCGTCCAGTCAAAGTTGGGTATCTCAAGCTGTGGCTGCTGAGATAGAGTCATCTCGCTCGCAAACCTGATGGAACAAGCTTTAAACTGACTCGAAGCCGGAAGCGTTGCAGGTGCGGGAGTACGCTGCAACAGAGAAAGGTTGTCGTCCTTAAATATTACCTGCCAGCCTCCGAGATCGGCGGGGTCTGCTCCAAATGTTTGCTGTTGTGCATCGTAGAAAAACCAGAACATTCCACCTAGCGGCAACACGTTTTCTGTATCATACTGACGTACGTCATCGAGGCGTATTTGCGCGATAAAGGACTGTGGTAGGCCCTTCCATTCCGGCCAGGTAACTCCTGGTGGCAGATCGGGAATTCCGCCCAGCTTCGATGCTCCTATTTTCAAGGTGGACTCATCGACGGAAGTAGTATACAATCGAATTGATGCACGTGACACGCGGTCAATGTCTTTGATCACGCGTGACAAGCCAGCCGCAACGAATGCAGCTTGAACGCCAGCTTTGTCCATGCTTATCCTCCACCAATTTATCAATTATTACGGTGAACTCCCACATTCACGTGCGGAGCACCGACACTACAGTTGAGGCTTCATAAGCATATAATAGCAGAAACCTGCACTTCCAGGTAGGGTTATAGGAAGCACGCGGCATAAAAGCGATTGTAGTATACTACCTTGATTGCTAAAAATAGAAAGGATGATTACAAAATGCAACATCATCATGATGGTTATGATATGCATCACGCGCAGTCGGAGAACCATGAGCCGACACAGGGCGACTATCTGAGCGGTCAACAGATTTTACCGCGACGCGTTCGACCCGATATGACCGTGTCCGAACTGATCGACGAGCAATTCCAGGCATACAACTCGGCACGACTCAACGAGGCCGCGCGCCTTTACGCGGAAGAGATGCTCAATCCAGAAAGGGATGTTACTATCGGTTTGACGATGGCGGGCGCACTAACCCCTGCAGGTCTGGGTGGGTGCATTCTGACTCTGATGGAGTATGGTTTCGTTGACTTCATCATCAGTACGGGTGCTAACCTGTATCATGACATGCATCATGCCCTTGCCATGTCGCTGCACAAAGGCAACTTTCGCCTGGATGATACCAAGCTTCAGGAAGAGGGCGTCATTCGCATTTACGATATTCTCTTTGAGGATAAGGTGCTGCTCGATACTGATGCGTTCGTGCGTGAAGCTCTTAAGAGTTTACCCAACCGACCCATCTCTACGTCCGAGCTTCATTACCACCTGGGAACACAGTTGCTCAAAGCGGGGGTAAAGCCGGAGTATTCGGTACTGGCGCAGGCGGCGGCGTGGAATATTCCCATTTACACCTCCTCTCCTGGAGACTCATCAATTGGTATGAATGTCGCGCGTAATGCGCTGGAAGGCAGTAAGCTCACGCTCGATTCGCTTGCCGATGTGAACGAAACAACGGCGATTGTGCATCACGCGACTCGCAACGGTGTTATTATCCTGGGTGGTGGTAGTCCTAAGAACTTTTATCTGCAGACGCAGCCGCAGCTCTGGGAGGTATTGGGCATTCAGAAGGGTGGGCACGATTACTTTATCCAGGTCACAGCGGATGCGCCGCATTGGGGTGGTCTCTCCGGTGCGACACCGTCAGAGGCGGTTTCGTGGGGCAAGATCAAGCCCAATCAGTTGCATGATACCGTCGTCATCTACGGAGACTCCACGATTGCACTGCCATTATTGACAGCGTATGTCGTAAGTAAGGCGAAGCCGCGTCCACGACGTGAACTCTTCACACAGCGAGAGGCACTACTGAAGGAACTACGAAACGCTTACGAAACGACGAAAGCAATGCGACCATAAAGGTTACTTCGATCTAATAGCAACCATGCTTCCTATTAGATTGACAAAGCGCTGACATTTAGATAGAGGCTCTGTCTGTTTTAGATGCATTACACAATGGCATTTAGATAGAACAGAGCTTGCTATTAGATACAATTTACGTAGCTTTTTTATTTGCATTAGCTTGACAACCTAATGTATAATACCTTTCTGTGTGCAGATTTATGCACGCAAATGTCAGTGCAGTTTCTTGTCAGGTTTATGTTATGGCAGGAGCCTGCGTAACGGGTATCTACAGGAGAAAGAAGCAGTGCTTGTCCATTTAATGTTAGAGCTATACAATTGTGATCGCAAACTACTGAGCAATGAACCACTTATCCGTCGCATACTGAACGAATATCCTGGTCGTGTAGACATGGACAAGGTTAGTCCTGTACACCTATACGATATTGAAACGTCTAACCCATTAGATGCTGGTCTTTCGGGCTTTGTCGTCATCGCCCAGAGCCATATCAGCCTGCATGCCTGGCCTGAGTACGGCGAGGTCGATATCGACATCTGCTCATGCAAGGAGTTCAGCCAGGAGGATGCCATCGCCTTTGCTAAAGAGATGTTCCAAACAGACGATGTAGAGGCACATTTCGTGGTCCGTGGGCATCGTTCCTTGCGCCCTGATGTACCCGATCCGCTGCGCTACGAGGAAGCTATGGCAGCCCGTCGCGCAAAGGCAGCTACAACTGCGGGGGTGAGTTAAGGGCAAGAAACGTAAGGCACATAGTGCTTTTGTAGCCAGGTGCCTTGATGATGGAGGGTAAGAAAAAATCCAGTTCAATTGGAAGTTTTCTTACTCTCCATTTTGTTACTTTCTATGAAAATCTTGTTCAAAAAGCATTATCTTTTCAGGAAATTTGAAAAAGGAGCCTTCCCACGATGGCCGCTTCGCTTATAGCCCAGTTTGGCGCGCCGGATGCACCGTATTGCGATCCTAACACGGCTCAGGTGACGATTATTCCAGCCCCACTTGAGTACAGTGTGTGCTATATGAAAGGCACTGAACACGGTCCGCAAGCGATTCTCAATGCATCCAGGCAGATGGAATTGTATGATGAGGAACTCGATTATTGCCCTATTGAGACAGGTATATATACCCGGCCTTTATTGAATTATAGTGGAATGAATCATGCGGCAGCACTTAGAAAGACAGGCGAGGCTGTACGCGAAGTCTTGCAACGAGGGCAACTTCCTTTTACACTCGGTGGCGAGCATTCTTTATCAGCACCCGTCATCGCAGCAGTACACGAACAATACCCCGATCTGACAGTGGTTCACATTGACGCCCATGGTGATCTACGCAACGAGTACGAGGGAACACCCTTGTCACACGCCTCTATAGAGAGACGTGTTGTAGACATGGGCATCCCTCTTTTAGAGATTGGTATTCGCAGCTTTAGCCCTGAAGAGGCGGATTTTTTGAAGACAAGGCCGAATGTCAGCGTTGTGTGGGCCTATCAGTTAGCGAAAGGTATTGCTACAATTCCCTGGGAACGTTTGGGCAAACATACTTATGTCACCATCGACCTTGACGCCATCGACCCAAGCGAGATGCCAGCAGTAGGCACGCCAGAGCCTGGAGGCTTGAACTGGTATCAGGTTCTTGATCTCTTCCAGGAGATATGTAAACGCTCAACCATTGTTGGTATGGATGTTGTTGAACTTTGTCCTATGCAAGGGCAGACACGCGCCGATTTTTTAGCGGCAAAACTTGTATATAAGATGATTGGTTATCGTTTCTCTCAGAGATAGCTCTATAGTACAGAAACGGCTCCTTTGTCTGTACAGAAGACTCCCTTTCAGATACAATAAGAGTGGCAAGAGGACTAGATGAATTTCGCAGAGTAGCACAAGGTGAATAAAGAAATATATGATGGATAAGCTTCATATGATTCGAGGAAACAAGGGCACATGGCCCCCAGACATGTTGCCACGGCCAAAACGCATGTGGGGGGGACATCCCCTTGCGTGGCAACATGTCTGGGGGCCATGTGCCCTTGCCCATTACGCACACCCTGTCCTTCTTTGCTTTATCCTCTTCGGTCTTCTACTTAGTGCTTGTGGAGGTTTCGGTTCATCTACCAACTCAGATGGGAAGAGCGGCAGTACATCTTCAGCCTCTGTTGGCTCGGGTGCATCGACGCAATCAATCACTTATAGCACCGATTCACAAGCTATCCTGCTGCGCACCTTTTACGGCGGCGGTCTCTATGGCTCACTAGAGTTAGGACCAGATATCAGTCTTTACGGAGATGGAACCTATATCCTTGGTACGGATAGACAAGGGAAACTCGATAGCAGTGAGCTACAGCAATTGCTGCATACTCTGACCGATACATACGGACTACTCAATTTCAAGCGACAACAGTTTTCCGATATACAGGATCAGAACGCTACCTTTCTGCAAATAGCGCTGAATGGGAAAAGGCAGGAATTCATGTACGGGCCCTTTGGCAATCAGCAAGAGAGTACGCAGGATATGGACGAGTATCATCGGCTGGAGAAGGCTCTCACTTCCATTGCCGAGGCATTCAAAGGGCCGACCCACTCCTACAAAGGAAGTGCTGTCGCGCTTCTTGTGCGCCAGAATTTCAGTCAGGCTCAAAATCCTCCTACATGGCCCCTATCTGATTTCACTCTTGCGCAGGCGGCTACCTATGAATGTGGTCTTTTACCTAAGGACGAAACCAGTCGCAATCCTGAGACTGGATGCCTCAAATATCTCATACCACACAGCACTATTTTGTTGACCGCATCGCAGGTACAAGCAATTAGTCGGCAGTTGCCAAAGCAGCAGCAAGGACCGCTGCAACAGGGATTATTTGCAGAAGGAGATGGGTTCTACTATACAGTTATTCTACGACCGTTGCTTCCTGACGAGTTGCCCAGGAAGTCGCTAGCCATGTTTGGCAGCGCACAGACAAGTGTTAGCGATGTTCCTCTCCTGGAAGGAAAGGTTCCGCCAGTACCAACGCCAACTCCGTCTGTTTAGAAATTACTTAGAGACGCCAGTAACCATCCCAACAAGAGGTTTATGTCTCGCTACTCTTCGCTTATTGTGGTATACTACAGGGGACGCGTCCTCCTTACACACTTCAAACGCCACATAGCGCGTCGAGCTTGCTAGAGTAGGTGCGGTATGACCGACGGGAGGCAGCAATCTGAACCTTGCCGATCAAAACACTAAGTAAAGTACACCCCCATACGGCTTAACACCCGCGAAAGGATTTATGACCAGAGAATTCAATAACCAGCGACGAAATGACTCGCGCCCGCCATTTCGCAATTCATCCCCGAATAGAAATCGTGACGAGCAATCTCCACGTCCTGCTCGACCTCGTTTGAACCGTGAAACGGTAGACCGTGCCTGGGAGTCGGGGGCACAACAACGCCACGCAGACTATCGTCCTCGTAGTGGCAACGGACAAAATAGACCGCAGGGGCAACAACGCAATACTGGATGGCGCAATAACTCAAACAATCAGCAGTCGGATTATTCCTCACAAAATAGTCGGGGCGGCAACAGGCCCTACGGCAATCGCCAGGACAACTATAACGGCAACAGACCCTATGGCAATCGACAAGATAGTTATAGAGACAGCCGCCAGGGTAATTATCGAGATGACCGTCGTGAGAACCAGAGGGGGTTTGAACGCACCCCTAACAATTCTCAAGGTCCTCGGCCCTTCAGTCAAGACAGCCGTAAGTTCGGTGATCAGCGCTTCAATGACCGACGCGATTCTTTTAATGGACAGGGCAGAACTGGCAACCGTCCACAATTTCAGAATCGCGGCAATCAGCACCGCGATTTTGGACGCGATGATCGCTCACCAAGGAACTTTCATAGTGACCGTTCACAACCAAATACAAGCAATCCTCGTTGGCAGACCCGCCCTACAGCACGTCGTGACTATGCTCCACGAGAAGAACAGCAAGAGTCCTCTCGTCGCCCGCGTAATGAGGAACTGTTTGAGGGTGACTACGAGCGTTTTGAAAATTCAGATTCCCGTCCAGCACGTTCCTCGGAGAGACCCTTCCGTGGTAGCCGTGACAACCAAGATAGGCAGGGGAGTCGTGATCGGCGCGATGACAAACGTGAGTCACAGCCACAGGAACGTCATGTCACACGACTTCCTGATGGACGTGTCCTCAAAGGAGCACGCCCAGTCCAACGTAAGAATGCGCAGTTCTGGACGGGCGTCGCGGAGGATACAAGCGAGATACTTAGTCGCGTCAGCCTCAATGAGGCACCTATCAAAGATCAGGAGAACGCGCCAGTAACCAACGAGGAGGTTGGAACAACTGGGACAGAGGAGTTGACAGGCATAGACGAAGTGATGGGTGAAGAGACCGAAGCCGACGCACCTCAATCTGAGATAGGTACTTCGGGGGAAGCATCGCCTAAACGTCGTACACGAACAGCCAGTGGAGTTGCTCGTACTAAAAAGACAGTCAAATCTGGACCTACGACCCTTAAGCCTTCGAGACGAGGCTTCAAGTGGCCCACGCAGCAGTAAACGCTTTTCTCGCCTTTTTGCGCAACAACAAGGAGCATGATAGGGACAAGCCCAATCACTACTATACTTATCGTCGCTGATGCTCACACGTATATAGTAGTGGTTGGGCTTGTCCCTATCATGCTTGGTATTACCTGATATCGCATTACCCTAATGAAAATTGGAGCGAGTAGGATGCTTTACCCAAGCTATCTGAATCTATATGAAACAGGCGAACTAGCAGAACGTGCTGCTGCTGCCTGGGAGATATTGCGCAGTTGCACCATCTGTCCACAGAACTGTCGCTGTAACCGCATCGCGGGAAAGACTGGCGTCTGTCGCTCTGGTACAGAGGCAATAGTAGCCTCGTGGAATGTACATAGACGAGAGGAACCCCCAATTAGCGGTACACGCGGTGCAGGCACCATCTTCTTTGGATACTGCCAGGCTCGTTGTACTTATTGTCAGAACTTTTCTCTTAGTCAAGGCGGTCTGGGCCATCGTGTGGGACCAGAGCGGTTGGCTGACATGATGCTTTACTTACAGAAAAAAAAGTGCCACAATCTGGACCTTGTCACGCCAACTCACTTCGTTCCACAAATTCTAGCGGCTCTCGTGGTCGCCTGCGGGAAGGGATTGAGGCTTCCCATTGTTTATAATTGTGCAGGCTATGAGAACTTTGAAACGTTGAAACTGTTGGATGGGGTGGTTGATGTTTATCTGCCAGACTCAAAATATTCTGATAATAAACATGCATTGCGCACTTCAAAAATGCCAAAATATGTCGATTATAATCAGTTGACGCTCCGTGAAATGTATCGTCAGGTTGGACCGCTCCAACTGGACGAGGAAGGCATTGCCCGACGCGGATTGCTCGTCCGTCATCTTGTTATGCCTGAAGATGTTTCCGGCACACGCGAGGTGTTGCGTTGGATTGCAGAAGAGTTAGGGCCTGATACACCGATAAGCTTGATGGACCAATACTTTCCCGCGTGGAAGGCCGTAAACGATCCTGTTCTCAATCGCCGCCTTACCTGGAATGAGTATCGTACTGCTTTGGACGCGCTAGATGAGTTCGATTTCACTGCAGGGTACGTCCAGGAGGACCTGATCGAAGTAGATACAACGTCTAATATGTGACGAGATAACGTAGCTGACGTGTGCCGAAGTACAGGTAGGGAGAGACAAGGAATAAAAGACTCTATGCTACTTAAGTTCTCTCCCCAAAAATGGACGGGGCACGTTATAATCTGAAAAGGGAAATACTGTACGCAGGACGTACCGTGTGTCTGATATAGACGGCTTCTCTTCGTCACATGTCAGATGAAGCTATTAAAAACGCCTAGTCACGTGCCAGAAGAAAATTGAAACGGAGAGTCTTTATGAATACTACGGCCACGTTGAGCCGACTCTTTGCCGGTATCCAGACTGATCTCGATCAAGTGGATGCAGTCTTCCAGGATCGAGCAACCTCTGGACTCGACATCCTCAATTCCGCTTCGATGCACGCCATTGGGTCTCCAGGAAAGCGTCTTAGAACGGCACTCACACTATTATCAGGAAAGCTAAATAATTATAACTTAGACAAACTCGTTCCACTGAGCGTTGCCTTTGAGATGGTACATCTCGCATCGCTGATTCATGACGACATAGTTGATGAGGCGAAAACGCGACGTGGACATCCCACGGTGAACTCACTCTGGGGCGACAAGATCGCAATTCTTCTTGGCGATTACTACTTTGCCAAGACGTCGAGCTTGATTGCCGACCTCGACGACAGTCGCATTGATCGCCTCTTCGCTGACACCGTTGCCACGGTCTGCGAGGGCACCATTATGGAGATGATGACCGCGAGGTATGTCGATCTTACAGTTGACACCTACTACGAAAAAATTAAGCACAAGACGGCCTGCCTCATTGCCGCCTGCAGCAAGGGCGGGGCTATTGTAAGTGGGGCATCAGATGAAGAGATACAGCTTCTCCACGAGTATGGAATGAATCTTGGTGTTGCGTTCCAAATTCTTGATGATGTGCTTGATTATACTGAAGATCAATCAACAATAGGGAAACCGGCAGGCAATGATTTACGTCAGGGTATGGTAACACTACCGCTGATTTACGCTCTACAAGAACAACCACAAAACGGTCATCAACAGCAGGTCAACTATCTACTCAATGACACAGTTCATAAAGAGGAAGATATACAGTCCGTGGTTGACTGGGTTATTCATGGTTACGGCGTAAAGCGGGCACTTATGGATGCCCATACATATGGTAACAAGGCACGAGAAGCGTTATATCATTTCCCAGCCTCACATGACCGCGACATCTTAGACGAACTCATTGAGTTCGTCGTCTCGCGCAGAAAATAAAGATTGCTAGTTATTCAGACCGCCAACGATGCTAGCGCATCTTATCTTAGCCATCTCTGCAACGACACCAGCGTGTCTAGCTTCACTCAGCAGAGATGTAAAGAGTGCGCTCATACTCAGGCAGTCTGTAAGGAATGGCTTTTATGAGTGCAAAAATATCATTAGAGGAAAGATTTCGAGAGACAGGGGGCAAACGTTCCTATGTCCAACGTCTCTTCGGTCGCATCGCTCGCATGTACGATCTCATGAATCGGTTGATGAGCTTTGGTTTAGATGGTTACTGGCGTGCGCGGGCGGCGCGTTACCTCGCGTTGGGTACAGGAGAGACTGGTCTTGATCTGGGGGCAGGGACAGCGGATCTTTCTATTGCTGTGCTACGCGCATCTGGTCCGGGAACGCACATGATTGGCATGGATATTACGCCCGAGATGCTCGACTACGGTCGCGCCAAGCTAGCCAAGATGGGGCTACAGGATCGTATTGATCTCCGAGTTGGTGATGCCGAGCACATCGACTTACCTGATAATAGCGTTGATGGATGTTGCTCTGCTTTCACAGTACGCAATCTTACCGATATTCGCCAAGGGTTTCGAGAGATGCTACGCGTCGTGCGGCCAGGAGGACGCATCGTCTGCCTTGAGATCAGCCATCCCCCTGGCAGAATCTTTGGGTCGTTGTTCTATCTTTACTTTTACAAGCTCGCACCGCTCTTCGGTACCATTATTGGGAAGGCATTTGAGGAGTACAATTACCTTCCGCATTCCCTCACGACCTTCCCAAAGGCACCAGAACTACAAGCAATAATGGGAGAGGCGGGTTGGAAGGATGTGCGCTTTTACCGCCTCACTGGTGGGATTGTCGCTATTCATGTAGGGACGAAGGTATAGTATCGGACTCTCTAGAGGAAACCACGACTCAAGATGATTACGGTAATCAGACATATCAATATACCGATGAGCCAATATGCCGCTTGTCGGAAGTCGTTACGTTCAGGCATGGGTGGTAGTTCCTCTGGTCGAGGGAGTAGTAATTTGCGCTCCTGATCGTTCACATCAGCAGCGCCTGAAGCCAGCATGTTTGGAAGAAGGTGCGAGACACTACTCTCATTTGCTGACATCAGCGGCTTAGATAGTGAAACTTGCATTGTAGAGGGCTGATCCAGGCGTTGACTTACGGGACCCGAGGGAGGCCCACTGCTGGAAAAGTGTGTACTACTGACTGAACGCATTGCTAGCAAGTCCTGGCGCAGTTCGGAGGGACGCTGATAGCGTTGGCTAGCGATAGGACGTAACCCTCTAGTCAAAATCGCGTCGAACGCCGAAGAGAGAGTAGGATTAAGACGCTGTGACTGCGCAATAATTCCACCTACACTTGCGGGTATACTACCTGTTGCTGCATGATATGCAGTAGCCACTAGAGAATAAATATCAGCACGAACATCTATGGTGCCTCGAATGAACTCTGGGGAAGTGTAGGGAGAAAGATAAGAACGATCAATACCTGCAACAAACTGAGTTGCGCCACCTGCCAATATGACGGAAAAGTTTGTCAACACATAATCAGAGCCGGAATGTCTCACTATAATATGCTCTGGTCGGATGAGACCATGAACAAACGGAGGCGATTGTTGTGATAGGATTTCCAATATCTCCGTCATCTGTAGGCAGCACTCAATAACATCCTGCTCTTGCAAGGCGCGTCCCATGCGACGCATACGAGCTACCAACGACTCGCCTTCCACAGGTTCAAAGACAAAAAAGTTTCGTCCCTGATCGCTAAACGCATCCCATAGGGTTGGAATATGAGGATGTCTGCCAACGGAAGTCAAGGCCATTGTCGCAGTGCGTAGTGTGGACTGCATCACCATAGACTTACTATCTGGCATCACTAGCTCACGGATCATTACCTGTGCTCCGGCACGTTGTGCGTCTTGCGCAATCCACATTGCCTCGAACACGCCATCTAACCAATCCTGACGGTCTTGAAGTGCGCGTAGCCGATAGCGACCTCCACGCAACAAGGTACCAGGGGAAAGCACAGGAAGATCAAGAGGCGAGCCCAGATCTGAAGAAGAGGACGTAAATCCTGGTGACGATGATAATGGCGTAAACGATGATCGTTGCCCTTCTTTGGAAAGTGGATCAATGACCAGACGACTCGGGCGGATTGGGCGCTGCGTATCGGGCGGTAAATTGTCTGTAGAGCGATTGAGAGGCAATTGTGTTTGCGGACGCAGAGGAACGCTTCTCAATGACGCGTTATCTCTGCCAAATGCAGCATTATTCTGCTTCGAGAACTGTCCTGGTTGCAACTCGTTCTTTCGTGGTTGAGTGAGAAAGGGATTATTGCTGTAATTCGGAGATGAGGAGCTAACAGGTCGTGAAGTATTAGGAGTCGAACCCATAAAGAAAGAGGACGGTGTACCTTCGACCTGTTCCTGTTGTTGTGCTTGAACATGTACTGATGGCTCTGAGTTTCCTTCTAGCTCATACTCCATATCTGAGAATGGATTTGGTGTTATAGGCATTATCGGCATGTGCGTTGATGGCGAGGAAAATGATCTATTTGATGGTCGCCCAATGGGAGGCACATCCCTTGCTGGTTGCCTGATAGTCTGCATGCCTCTTGACTGCCAATTCATAGGAGGCATGCCTCCTGGTTGCGAAATCTGTGAGGACGGCGGCGGGAAAGTTTGCGTATTTCCTTCTGTAGCAGATGTGTTAGAACGCGTACCTGAGCGGCCAGGTACGCGCACCAGGAGACCACAACGCGAACAAGGACTCTTACTCACGTCCCATTCATTACTACAACGTGGGCACATCATGATGTATACCTCTCTGTTTATAATAAACAAGTGTCCAGGAAGCTAGAGATGCCCCGTCAGACATAAAGACTCTCCCAGCACTCAATTCCTCGCCTGCTAGTGCCAATCGACAGCGAACTCAGCTATAGAGAGGCACGGGTACGCGCAAAGTATAGTAGAAATTTTTCATATATGTCAATATTTCAACCCACTTTGGCTAGTACCTTATGTATATATGCTCACGGCTGACACTTCCATAATTTTATCGCGTATTATTGCGACCAATCGGTGATAGGGCACCGAGGAAACCTTCGAGTGCCTTGGCGAGATCGTAGAGCTGTGTTGCTTCAATAGCCGATATCTCATGACCAGCATGTGAGACCTGGTAGAGAAGTTGCACAGCGGGATGTTTTGCAGGTGCAGTCGGCTCTGACGATGCAGCTCCAAGCAGCGAGGCGCGCATCGCGTCAACACTCGCATTCACCTGTTCAAGGTTGGCAATATCAATGAAACTCGCGGGTTTGGGGGCCTTCCCCTTTCCTCCCCCTCGGCTGGCTTCCCATTGTCGTCGTGCTTGCTTGCCAGCAGAACAATAGCAGAATTCAGGGTTGGTCGAGTCAGAGTTTTGCAGACCGGTATCATCACAAATGGGACATATAGGCATAGACGGACTCCTATTTCCAGACGTAGATATGGTGTTAGGAATACTATATCACACTCGACGCACGCTAAGAACTGCGACTCAAGACTTTTTCCTGGAGAAATGTTTGCTGTTATGAGAGACTTTGCTTACCGCTCAAATAATCCTTTAACATGCTCTCGCAGTCAAAAGCCATACGTCCGAAGACCTCACCAGGCTCACGCCAACATGCCGTACCCTCACCCGAACCATGTTCTGAACCGCCAGCAATTGATCCTTTGTAGGCAAGAGCGACGGCGCGAAAACGTGGGTCACGCTTACGAGACGAATACACACCTACGAATTCATGAACGGCTACGCAGTAGCCTGTTTCTTCCTGCGCCTCGCGTACTATACACTGCTCTACTGTTTCAGTATAGCGAACAATGCCGCCAGGAATGGTATAGCCCAAACCGTCTGAGCGATCAATCAAGAGGATTTTGCCATCTCGCTCGATGATCACGCAGGCACTCAATATGGGAGAAATTTTCCCTAACGTGAGAAGTGCGATCATCCTAAATATCAGGCCCGCCAGCAGCCCCTTAATCTTCTCTTTCATCAGTGCCCATCTCTTCCTTCACGGTATCATCGCCATCTTTCCCGACAACAGGCTTTTCTGCTTCCACGTCTGGCCTTTGGGCCTTTACTGTTGCAGCAACTCTCTCAGCCATACGAGTGAACGCAAGGGCTACTGGTGACACTGGCATACTGATTACCACAGGATGTCCCTTGTCACCGTTCATAACCGCCGCAGGATCGAGTGGTACACTCCCTAAGAGAGGCAGTTCGTCAAGAACACTTCGTGATTCCTGACTGCGCGGAAAAATTTCGGCCCGTTCGCCACAATGTGGACAAATAAAACCATCCATGTTTTGGACAACGCCCAGAACAGGTACCTGCACCCCCTGGAACATCGCTAACGCTTTAGCAGTGTCGATGCGTGCGATATCCTGTGGTGTAGTAACAAGCACGGCCCCATCAAGTTGCATCTCTCGGCAGAGCGTTGCCTGTGGCTCGCTCGTTCCTGGTGGCAGGTCTATGATGAGATAATCAAGAACCCCCCAATCTACGGAGTAGAGGAGTTGTCGGATGAGCATGCCCAAGACATCGGGCATTGGTGCCACGGCCTGTTCCTCACCAATGAAGAAGCCAACCGACATGATTTTCACACCATAACGCAGTAACGGCTTCAGCTTCTGCTCGGCGGGAATATCCTTTTTCTCGGCGAGTGGTACAATCGCCTCTGTCCCTTTACTCGCCCTTCGCTTACGCACACCTAACATCATGGGAATACTGGGACCATACGCATCACCATCCAGTAAACCTACCTTCGCGCCCTGTTTCGCCAGTGCAACCGCCAGATTGACGCTAACAGTTGATTTGCCAACACCACCCTTGCCGCTGCCCACCACAAGCAACGTACCCACCTGATCTATACGTGCTCGTTGTGTGCGTCCTCGCATGCTTGTTCCCCCTGCCTATTTCAATCAAACCTCCAGTTCTGTCGCTAGTATACGAACATTACCTCTTTTTGACAAGGTTTCAGGGCGTTTCAATGCTGCTCTACAACACACTGGCTCAAAAATATCAGGATTTACAGTGAACGAGCCAGAAAGCCCCACACTTTCTAAGGCGGGGATGAATGGCTCTTCCTTGTTTGGAGTGGGGGAAGGGGCTGATATGTCGGGTCATCCCACGCCAAATACGCATCCAAGGCCCGACGTACAATTTCCGCTTCCGGCAAGTTTTCCTCTCGACTTTTCCGCTCTAATCGTTCCACTTGCTTCTCAGTAAAGTAAATGTTTTTGCGTGCTCGTGCCATACTATGCCTTTCTTGACTACATCGCTATTATGACGTAAAATGTAGCATAGAAAGCGAGAAGGAGCAAGGATTGCATGTTGATCTACGAATATAAGTTGGATGGGTCATCAGCGCAATACGCTGCCATTGATGAAGCCATTCGGATTGTGCAGTTCATCAGGAATAAGGGCTTGCGCTTGTGGATGGATGAGCATGCCACCAAGAATGATTTGCAGTGCTATTGTGCGGTCCTTGCCAAAACATTTCCTTTTGCCTCTTGCCTTAATTCTCAAGCTCGTCAAGCCGGTGCTGATCGTGCTTGGTCTGCTATTGCTCGCTTTTATGAGAACTGCAAAGCAAAGAAACCAGGCAAGCAAGGCTATCCTCGCTTTCAAAAAGACAACCGTTCTGTTGAGTACAAAACGACCGGATGGAAGCTAGAGCCTGATGGGAGGCATATCATTTTCACTGATGGCTGTGGTATTGGGCGTCTTCGTCTGGTTGGCACGCGTGATATTGAAGGCTTTCCTCTCAAGCAAATCAAGCGGGTGCGCCTCCTGCGTCGTGCCGATGGCTACTATGTGCAGTTCTGTGTGCAGGCAGAGCGGCACATGAAGCATGTTCCCACAGGCAAGCACGTTGGTATCGATATGGGACTCTTAGTGTTCTATACCGACTCTGAGGGGCAAACAGTAAAGAACCCACGTAACGGACGCAAAGCAGAGAAGCGCTTGAAGCGTCTACAACGACGCCTCTCCAAGAAGCAGAAGAAATCAGCCAACCGCAAGAAAGCCCGTCAGGCTGTTGCCAAAGCCCATCTCAAAGTCCAAAGGCAGCGCGAAGATTTCGCTCGCAAGGCTGCGAACGCGTTAGTCTCGTCTCACGACCTGATTGCCTTTGAAGACTTGCCAATTCGCAACATGGTGAAGAACAGGCACCTTGCCAAGAGTATCAGTGATGCCTCCTGGCGTCGGTTCCTCTCCTGGGTCAACTACTACTCGGCATTGCATGGTATCCCTGTCGTTGCTGTCCCCCCTCAGTTCACCAGCCAGAATTGCTCAGTATGTGGCACACTCGTCAAGAAAAGTTTGAGCGTGCGCACCCATATCTGTACAGGCTGTGGTGTCGTGCTGGATCGTGATCAGAATGCGGCGGTGAACATCTTAGCAAAAGCCTACCGTACCGTCGGGCAGACGGGAACGGGCAGTCAAGCGACTGCATAACGCTTCTGGACATCGGACCTCCACTCACGATCAGCAATGGTCATGGGCGCGTCGGATGGATGAAGGAAGAATCCCCCTGGATTTATCCGGGGGAGTGTCAATGGTAAAAGTTGCTACGAAGTTGGGGATTAGCCAAACAGCAGTTTTAGAACTTGCCATTAGGCAAATTGCAAAACAGGAAGCTGTACAGTGAAAGGAGTACGGGGCTACAAAACAGAGTTCGATCCAACGCCTGAGCAGTACACCCTCTTGTGTCGGTGTGCTGGCATCTCTCATTTTGCCTACAACTATGGGCTTGTTCGCAAGCAAGAGGCATACAAAGATGGAGAAAAAACACCCTATGCCCAACATTTGCAAAAGGAACTGACCGACGGATTACAAACAACTTGAGAATCTTGTTTTGCTTTTCACACTTTTCGTTACAGTCCGGTAGAGGATAGTAAAATTTGCATCGCTCGACCGTGACAGCTAGATATGTAGGCACGCTTGCTGAGATGGTCCTGGTCATAGCTGGGGTATTTTCATATCTTTCTCTAGCCTGATAGTATGAGTGTCCCTTAACTGGCTTCCACCTAGCTATGCGTGCACATTCTTTACTGTGGAAACCTGGGAAGGTTACTACCATCAACAACAAGAAGAGGATTTATCATGACCCAACATGGCTCTGCATCGCGGTGGAAAAGAGATACAATGCTTGTCCACGGCGGGCGGAACACGCGCCTTATTGACACCGCAGGTACGCCCACCATTTGCCCTATTTATGCCAGTACTACCTATCTCCATGAGAGCGCGGATGCGCTGGACTCTGCCTTTAGCGGCACAACAGCTACTGGCGAGCCAGCATTTGTCTATGCGCGACAGGCCAACCCAAATGCGTATGCCTTCGAAGATACAATGGCACAAGCTGAAAGTGGAGTTGGGGCACTCGCCTTTGGTTCAGGCATGGCTGCTATTCATGCGGCCCTTTTAGCAGCAGGTCTGGTCCCTGGAACAAAAGTCCTCGCTTCTCAAGACATGTATGGTCCAACGATTGGACTGCTGCGAAGAGTCTTTATGCCTGTGGGTGTTGAGGTCGTGCTGGGCGATTTATGCGGCCCAGATGCGGCTAACTTCATTTATGAGCAGCAGCCAGATGTTGTGTACGTGGAAACCCTCTCTAATCCCCTGGTCAAAGTAGTTGACTTAGACGCGATCAGCGCAGTGGCACAGGAGGTTGGGGCTGTCACTGTTATAGACAGCACCTTTACGACGCCTTATCTCGTCAGACCAATTGAACACGGTTTTGATCTAGTGGTACATAGTGCAACAAAGTATATCGGTGGTCATGGTGATAGCACTGGTGGTATAGCCATTAGCGCGAAGAATACCCTGCTTGACCAACTGCGCTCCTACAGCATGCTTCTGGGGGCAATGCTCAGCCCCTTCGAATCACATCTAATGCTACGAGGTTTGAGAACATTACCGCTACGCATGGAGCGGCATTCTAGCAATGCATTACAGGTTGCACATTTTCTTCAGCAGCACGAGGCTGTTGCACAGGTGTATTATCCTGGGTTGCCGGACCATCCACAGCATGAGATCGCGAGTCGTATGCTGGATCATGAACACTATGGGGGATTGCTCTCATTTGATCTCAAGACACAATCGCGAGAAGCAGCCTTTCGCTTTATGGATAAGCTACAACTTTGCCTTCCAGCAACAACGCTCGGCGATATTTTCTCGCTTGTAAGCTACCCTGCGGTATCGTCTCATCGCACACTTACGGAGGCAGAACGCCAGCAAATTGGCATTACAGAGGGATGTATTCGCCTGGCAGTGGGCATCGAGTATGTCGAAGATATCATCCAGGATTTAGATCAAGCATTGAGATAAAACAAGAGTGCCCTGATATACGCTAGCGCATATCGGGGCACTCTTGTTTTACTTATTTTGTATGCCTGATGTATTTCCCCGGTACGATATCTTCAGACTCGCCACCTTCCGCAGGAGCCATCACACGTAACAGGTCCTCTTTAGCATTGACAAGAAGGTTATTAACAATCCCACGAACGCCAGGAAAGTTTCCTGTGATTTCCTCGGCAGCAGCCTTCTGTTGTTCGTTGTGCACTGCACCGCTCAGGCGTACCACTCCTAAACGAGGATACACTCCAATAGGAAGATCACGTGTGCGCTCATCATGACCAAGTGCAGCAGCAAGATCGGCAGCAAGAGTATCATCGCCGACAAGTTCATTCTTGATCTCTAATAAGCCCTGTACACCCATCGCCTGATCTTGCACGATGTCACCACGCAGTGAGCTGGAAATGTTGCCGTTGAGGTAGAGAACACCATCCAGGACACGTACCGTCATGCCCTTGAAATCAACATGTAGCGGCGTGAGATCGAAAAGAACGCCTTCAACCTCTTGTTGCAGTTCATCGTCTGGACGATAGGCGGGAAGTGTCTGTAGTATTGCCTCTGGTATGTTGACGACGATGCGGTCGGATTCTAAATTCATCACAAACTCCTGGCGCACAAGAGTATCTTGTCCCGGACGAAGGTGATGGGCAACGACATATGCTAGTTCACCGTTGTGAGGATGCACCGCTACAATCAGTACAGTTCCCCTACCCGTAGCGCCTTGCCCGCCTGCTTCTACGACGCTTTTATGGTCAAATAACACCCCTGTTGGCGTATTCTTACTTGCAGCTATCACATCAGCACGTGTAACGCGCACAGTGACACCATCGCCAGTTGCATTGAGTAGCGTATCAAAGGGGAGATATCCAATCTTGGAAAAGAGTCGCCCAGGCTTCACACCTATATGAGTCATACGACGGGCAGCGGGATCAAACCCAACCTGCACAAGTGTGCCCTCTTCCCCATCAGAGCAAATTATTTTACTTCCAAAATGAAACTTATACATTTCGGAAATTGACGCTAATTCTTGCATACATCTAGCCTCGTTGTGCATCGTGATGTGGATGTAATTCGAAAAAACGTTACATCTCTCTAAAAAGAGTGTAACACGTTATGCTCACGCATGACAAGCGGTTCTTTCCATCTTCCCATTTTACGCTTTTTCTCTTCTCAAGAGTACTGACCAATAAGCCAAAAACTAGTTATAATATGAGGTAAAATTGTTGTGACAAACGAAAAGCTTGGATTGACCTTGTACAGGTGAAGCCAACGCGCGGCCATCGCAAAAGCGAGGAGCGGGAAATACGCGTTCACACCAGATGATAAGGCAAGAGCATACGATGTACCAAAGTCCATATTTTTTCCTATTCAAGCACAGCATTGTTTATTACCAATTTGCTATTAGCAGCATCATATCAGATAGATAGACGCCAGGACATAATAATGATCAAATGTACTTATACGATGAGTGGTACTGTCTGAGTCTTACCAAAAATAAACTCAACGGCTTCTGGTGCGTAGCGTTCGACAATATTTTCGGTAATCGCGTTGGCGCGGCAAATCTCACCGAACATGCTGGCGCTGCGGCGGGGAGTACGCTCTTGCGTATAGGGGTCGATCTCGATAAGGCCAAAGCGCACCTGCCATCCGTTGTTCCACTCGAAATTATCTACCAATGACCAGTGCATGTAGCCACGCACAGGAATACCATCGCGTATAGCACGATGGACCATCGCAAGATGTTCCAGAATGGCACGAGGTCGGCGATCATCGCGTGTATCACTGAAGCCATTTTCGGTAATATAGAGTGGTTTGTTGCCTCGCGTTCGTTGATGAACGGTTTTCAATATGCGGTAGAGGCCCTCTGGATAGATTTCGCCAAAGCTTGCGTCCAGGCCAGGATCATTGTGCGTGGCATTGGGACGAATGAAGCGTCTTCCAAAGACTTCTGCTGGCACAGTCGGATCAAAACGCACCATTTCACGGGTGTAGTAGTTCACTCCATGATAGTCTCTTGCTCCTGCAGCACTTGGAATGGGGACAAGAAGAGGTTTGAAAGGAAAAGGAAAGCTACCAGTCTCAGCGGCTTGTAACGCCGCCCAGTTAAAGAATTTGTTTTGTAGTGCGGCGGCACTACGATCTAGTGGAGAGTGCGGATTTGCCGGGTCAAAGAGACGGTAGTGCAAACAATAGCCGATCTGTGCTTGCGGCTGTAGGCGACGAATAGTATAAAACGCCTCAACATGCGCCTGCACCATGGAGCTGAGAACGTGCAGGGTACGTGCGACGTTTTGCTCTCCCGGGGGGAACGCTCCGAGTTCATAACCTTGAGTCGCATATAAATTTGGCTCGTTGATCGTCACCCAGAATTCGCATAGATCGCGCAACGCTTCCACTACATACGTCACATAACGCACAAAGAACCGAACGTTTGCATTGTTCGTAAAGCCGCCACGGTCAGCAAACCAGAGCGGCTCGGTGAAGTGGTGCAGCGTAACAACAGGTTTCATGTGGCGTTGGCGTAGATTAGTGAGCATAGCCCTATATCGGTCCAGAGCGGCACTATCCCACTTTCCTTCTCGCGGCTCAATGCGGCTCCACTCAAAGCTCAAACGCAGTGCGTTGTTCTCCATCTGCTCCGCTAGTTCAAAATCTTGCTCCGCTCGCACCCACCAATTGGAAGCGTTGCTGCATTGCTCTCCACTCAGAATACGCCCTTGTTGTTCCCATCGATACCACTGATTGTTCGTATTGCCACCCTCACATTGATAAGATGAAGATGCTGTACCCCACAAAAATCCCTCTGGAAAACGTAGAGACCGCTGCATCGCAATAAACTCTCCTTGCCATAAAGATTATTCTCATTGTAACACGCATTAAAGGAATGATAGGATGAATAGTTTGTACAAAAAAGAGTGAAGCAGATGTACATGCCGAGAGAGAGCGCTCGGCATGTACATCTGCTTCACTCTTTTTTATACAAAACACCTACTCGCGGATGCCGCGCGGTGGCAATGGACGCACCAACGGATTCATCATAGGCAGGCTCTTCTTGCTACGTGGCAGGCGTTGGCGTACCAGGTAGTTTGGAGCATTCGCCAGGTCGTCCTTCTCGAGCGTCACATCGTCACCATAGCGGTTAAAGAAGGACAACTCGAAGTTTGGCGTCTCGCCCAGCGCACCGTGAGGACAGACCTCGACACAGTCGCCACAGAAGATGCAGCGATCAAGTGCGAAGGCGTACCGCTCAAGGCTGCGCTCTGCCATCATCAACGAACCAGTTGGGCAAACCTGGACACAGGCACCACAGGACACACAGTCGGTGTCATGCAAGCTGACGTTGAACGGGGTCTCAACGATAGTGTCGAAGCCCTTTCCAAACATGCCATAGCAGTCAGGACCAATCACATCATGGCAGACACGGACACACTGAGTGCAGTTGATGCACTTATTCGGGTCGCGCAGAATGAAGCTGTGCGACAAGTCCACATCGTAGTCATGGTAGTCGCTCGGCTCACCATCGTGGAAGCGGTTGTCGGCGAGACCATGCTCGATACTGTACTTCTGCAAGTCACACTGACCAGCGGCGGGACAGGCGCACTGTAGGCAGCGGGCAGCCTCTCGCTCGGCCTGCTCCTTCAGATAGCCCTTCTCAATGATCTTGAAATTGCGCGTGCGATCCTCATAGGGCAGCATCGGCATCTTCACCTTCGGCTCGACCGGCTTGTACGGCACGATGTCGAAGAGATCGGGTCTGCGCTCCTCTAGTTCCAGGCGGCGTGCAACCTCGTTCATCTCCTCATCCATTAAGTAGGCATGAACGGAACGAGCACCTAGCTTACCCTGAGCGACGCCCTCAATGATGGTTTTCGCACCCATCTGGCAGTCGCCACCAGCAAAGACGCCCTTGCGATCAGTCATAAAGTTGTGAGGATTCGTCTGGACGGTTCCCCACTTGGTCAACTTTATGCCCTCCTTTTCGTCAAACACCTTTTTGTCAACTGCCTGACCAATGGCGGGAATAACCGCATCACACTTTATAACAAACTCTGAACCTGGAATTGGTACTGGACGGCGGCGTCCACTCGCGTCTGGCTCACCAAGCTTGTTCCTCTGGAACTCAACGCCAGACACCTTGCCACTTTCATCAGTGAGGATTTTCGTCTGACTGACGTAGAATTGCAGATCCGTGCCTTCAGCTTCACCATCCTCAGTCTCTTCCATCGTTGCGGTGATCTCTTGACGACCACGACGATACATGGTGTGGACCTTTGCCCCTAGACGGAGTGAAGTACGGGTACAGTCGAAGGCGGTGAAGCCACCACCAATAACAATAACCTCTTTACCTTCACCCACAGGTACAGGCTTGCCTTCCACCTTTTCAGAGAGATAGGCGATAGCGTTGACGACACCATCAGCGTCTTCACCCTCGACTCTCAAAGCATTACTCGTCCAGGCACCTATACCCAGGTAGATTGCATCGAAGCCCTGCATAAACAGATCATCAATGGTGAAGTCTCGGCCAAGCTTGACGTTACACTGAAGATCCACGCCCAATTGCCAAACATGATCTATCTCACGGTCCATCATGTCCTTCTGCAAACGGTACTCGGGGATACCATAGCGCAACTGACCACCGGGCTGAGGCTGCATGTCGAAGACCTTGCAGTAGTGACCACGCAGCGCAAGATAGTATGCCGCGGTGAGACCTGCAGGGCCAGCGCCGACGATAGCAACCTTCTTACCAGTCGGAGGGTCTTTGATGTAAGGGACGGGCGGATCAAGCAGAGAGTACTCAGCAGCATGACCATGCATGCGGCAGATAGCAATCTCTTCCTCGACCAGTGCTCGCCGACATGCCTTCTGACAAGGGGCGGGACAGGTCAGACCCAGGATGTAGGGGAAAGGGAGCACCTCTTTGACCAACCGTGTCGCCTCTTTCATAGAGCCCTTAGCGATCAGTTCCAAGTAGCCAGGGATGTCAATGTGTGTTGGGCAATCTACCTGGCAGGGCGGCTGACAATACGCATTGTGGTCAGAGAGCATCATTTCCAGGTTGGTGCGGCGAATGTGGAACAGTTCATCCGAATTCGTCGTCACGACCATGCCTGGACGGGCAGGAACATTACAAGATGGTAAGGGTCGTGCTTCGCCTTCGATATGCACAAGGCACATACGACAGGCGGAGGTCGGCTCTAACTTCTCATCATTACACAAATTGGGAATATCAGAAATCCCATTATCAACTGCAACACTCAGGATGGTCTGGTTCTCATAGGCTGGCATAACCTTGCCATCAATGGTGATCGTAAAGCTGGGCTGCCCAACATCATTTCGCACCATTGGAGGCTGCTGCACCGAAGTGCCTAATGAGAAATTATCTCGGATTGATATTGCCATGTATTCCCTCTTCCGAGTTTTCATGCAAGAAACAATATAGTAGTGCTATATGTGGACACGATAAATTGGTCCCTACGTCAAGACGTGCTTCGTTACAAAACGATGAGAGCGTACGGGGAGACATGTTCCCGTAGGACACTCTTGATCCTGGACATGTTTCTGGAAATGCTCGGGCCAGTAACGTTTCGCCGTTTTAAATGAATTGGGTGCCTGTATTCCAAAACCGCAAATCGAACCATTAGACACGTAGTCCGCGAATTCATCTAACACTGCCAGGTCGCCGTTAACACCCAGGTCGCTCACAATACCCTCGAGAATACCAGTCATACGTTTCACACCAAGACGGCACGGAACGCACTTCCCGCATGTCTCATTACTTAGATAATTGCTACGGTTCATTGACCAGTGGACCATGCACGTATCAATAGGAAGCAGTTCAATAATGCTCGAACCGACAATAGTGCCAGTCTCTTCTAAAGGATCAAAATCAAAGGGCGTGTTCAACAGTGATGTGGGCAGCGCGCCACCCTCTGCACCACCTACAACGACGGCCCGAACATCATTCTCGTCGTAACTCACCCCAGCATGTGCAAGAATGTCCCGAAGCGTTGTTCCGAAAGGAACCTCAACCACCTTTGGCTCACCCTCTAAACCCAGGTCGTAGACAGTTACCATCTTTGTGCCAGGTGTATTGGCAGTACCTACACTGGTGAAGGCAGCGACTCCGTCGCGTACAAGCAATGGAACATTAGCAAGCGTCTCGACAGAGTTGATTAAGGTTGGCTTATCCCATAGGCCACCCTCTGCTGGGAAAGGAGGTCGCTGCTCTGGCATACCGCGTCGCCCCTTGATGAGAGCCATCATCACGGTCTCCTCGCCGCCCATGAAACCGATATCGACGCCTAGTACGTTAATGGTACAACTGAAGTCGGTACCAAGAATGTCGCGCCCAACCAGATTGGCCTCTAATGCCTCTCGTAAGGCTTCCTGGACCGCTGCGATGCCGTCATAGAAGAAGCTACGGGTAAAAAGATATGCCTCGGATGCACCTACAGCATATGCCGCGAGTACAATGCCTTCGATGACCTCGTGCGGGTTGCGCTCTAAGAGGGTGCGAACGGCATAGGAGCGAGGATCAGCATCGTACGCGTTGCAGACGACATACTTCTGCTCGTCTTCCGTCTGACGTACCAGACGCATTTTCTCACCCGCAAGGCGACCAGCCCCACCACGTCCGCGTAGCTTCGCGTCGATGACCTGCTGAATAACTTGCCCTTGTGTCTGCTGGCGTATCACTTTTTCGAGAGCCAGATAGCCACCGACACTTCTATAGGCGTCGAGTGACTGAACACTGGGGTCTTCTGCTCGAGGCAAGATGCGATAAGAATTTTCAAAATTAGGCACTTGGCTGCCTCACATGATTAATATTACCCCACACGCCACGCCTGTCTGGTGCCAAGCCGCGTGGAGGCTGATCGTCGCGTCGCACACCCTTCACGGCGGGTGCAGGCTTAAACTTTGGACTCATGGTAGCAATACCGAAGACATCGCTCAAGTCCACGCCACGTGCTTGAACAACGCGCTTCGCAGCTACTATAGGCAGGTAGCCATAGATATCCATTATGGTGTCGAGCAGTGCAGGTAGTGCGCCAGCCTCTTGCGACCAGGAGTCCAAAAGTTCATCAACGTTGGTCAGGTCAATTTCAGGCTCCAGATGACCCGTCACTGGCGTTGCCGCACAGGGAGCTACGGGCTTATTATGATAATACGTTGCATACTCCGAGATGCGCGTCTTGTAGAAGCCTGCCTTCGATGCACCTGTTGTGGGTGGCAACTTGCGAGGCGTGAACTTCTCAGCACCTTCACGGACATATGACTTGAACCAGGGACGCTCTTTCCATTGGTGTATTGGCTCGTACTCGATAGTGATAGCACGAGGGGGGCAAGCCTTTTCACAAAGCAGGCAGGACTCACACTTGAGATTGAACTCAGTGTGAAGACCCTCTTCTGCGATCAGTTGAATCAAGCCTCGGCTGCGTGGGGGCAGTTTTGGCTTCTCATATGGATAGAGTCTTGTGACCTTGGGCCGGAATAGATGGCTAAATGTCAGGCCCATGCCTTCAAGGATACCACGCATACGCTATACCTCAATTTCCTTCTCACCACGCACCTTGAGGCCCTGCTTCAAAATCTTCTCACGCAGCTTGAGGATTCCTTCGATCAGTGCTTCTGGACGGGGAGGACAGCCTGGAACATAGACATCGACGGGCACAATCGTATCAACGCCTTGAACGGTATAATAACTATCATAGAATTCACCGCCAGAGTTTGCGCACTGGCCCATACTGAGAACCCACTTGGGATCGGGCATCTGCTCCCACAAAAGACGCAGACGCGGCCCCATCTTGATTGACACGGTGCCCGCGACAATCATCAGATCAGCCTGACGCGGGCTAGAGCGGAACACCTCGGAGCCAAAACGCGATAGATCATAGTGCGACTGGGCAGCCGCCATCATTTCAATAGCGCAGCATGCGAGACCATAGCCCAGAGGCCACACTGATTTTGAACGTGCCCAGTTCTGCGCCCACTGTAACATCTCGGCGACGCTGGTCAGTTGCACTGGGAGTTCCTGATCTCCTGGAGTGTAATCCTGGGGCCCGGTAGCCATCACAAGCGGTACGGGCTTACGTCGTGCAATGGGTGCTGACGTGTCCCCAATATTTTGTATTTCGCTGCTCATAAAAACTCCTCACGCAAAGGTTTAGCAGCACCTATTGCTTGATGTATATATGTAGGGAAGATATACGAAAGGCGGTGCATCCACATTCCACCTTGCCCTTATTATAACACGTTCTGCCCAGTCACGCTAGAAATAGAGTTGCTTCTCTATCATCACGATGTAGAACCGCCTTTTGGTTCAGAGGTAACTAGGAGCATTCTTGGTTGTCAGTTTTCGCATTATAATGTCTTGTAATTTCACGACTCTGCTGTTACTCTTAACAAGAGATTAGAAGAGCATTTCATGTTTTCAGGAGTGTTTTCATGACCGAGGCAACCGATATTCTCATTATTGGTGGTGGAGTGATGGGTGCAAGCATCGCGTATCATCTCGTACAACAAGGAAGTGGACGCGTTGTGCTTTTGGAGCAACATGCTTTAGGTACTGGCACCACGGGCCGCTCAGGGGCTATTGTGCGCCAGCATTACTCGAACGATTTCACAATTCGTATGGCAAAAGAGAGTCTTTCCGTCTTCGAGCATTTTAATGAACTTGTCGGTGGTGAATGTGGCTTTGTGACGACGGGAATGCTTGTTTTGGTAGACGCATCCGGAGAGGATGCACTACGGGCAAACGTCGTTATGCAACAAGAGCAAGGCGTCAACACAAGAATTATTAGCCCGACAGATATTGGCGAGGTTGCACCCGAATACAGTGCTATAAATGTCACCTTAGCCTGCTACGAGCCGAATGCAGGAGTCGCGGACCCAATGGCAACAACATACTGCTTCGCCCAAAGAGCACGCGACTTTGGAGCAATTCTTCACGAGGGTATAACTGTTGAACGCATTCTCACCTCGAAGGGACGCGTTACAGGCGTCGAAACATCACAGGGGAGTTTCTGGGCTCCAGTTGTTATTCTAGCGGCGAATGTGTGGAGTCCTGCTTTATCACACGATATCGGTATCGAACTCCCTATTCTAGCGACACGGCACCCTATGCTCATTTTGCGACGACCAAATGATCTTGGCGGACGCAAGGGTATGCATGCTGTGTGCCTGGATATGACACGGTATATTTATCTACGACCGGATATCGGAGGCACTACACTCGTCGGCTCAACCGAGGACATACTCATAGCCAGTGACCCTGATAACTACACACAAAGCTTGATGGAAGATGAAATCACGTATCTCCGAACACAAGCAAAGGGCAGCCTTCCCGCTCTAGCACGTGCGGTGCCACGCGGAACCTGGGCAGGACTCTACGACGACACTCCCGACTATCATCCTATCTTAGGCAAACTTCCAGCTTATGAGGGACTGTACTGTGCTGCAGGTTTTAGCGGTCATGGCTTCAAGCTCTCGCCCATCGTGGGACGCTGGATGGCACAGTTCATCACTACGGGAGAAGAACCCGATGACATGCGCCACTTTGCCTATGAGCGTTTCACACAAGGCAAGGAGATACGCCCACGCTATGCATCGGGTGTATTGGGCTGATTAGAGATACATAAGAGATGTTATATCAAAGAAAGGAAATTTGCCTGGTGTCAACATCTTTTCATTCATCCCATGAAGAAAATACCTACGTTCTCGATGCACAAAGTTTTGCGGAGATGACTCGTCTGAGACTTCAAGATATGCTTGTGACGGAGCATATGGGCGGACTCTTTTCTGAATGCCCAGACTTATCCTCCGTCTATGATGTGCTTGATATTGCTTGTGGGCCTGCTGATTGGACGCTTAACATGGCCTATGCTAACCCTCACATACATGTCACAGGCGTTGACTTGAGTCAGAAAATGATTGACCACGCCAACACACGGAAGTTGCCCAACAGCACCTTTCGCGTAATGAATGTACTTGGACCACTAGATTTTCCTGACAACTCATTTGATGTCATCAACGCGCGCTTGCTCTTTGCCTTCATGCCGCCCAAAGCATGGCCTGGCTTAATGCGAGAGTGCTTCCGTATTACTCGACCGGGTGGCATACTTCGACTCGCAGAGTGTGAATCTCCTATCACTAATAGCCCCGCCTCTGAGAGGTTAAATAGTATGAGTACGCAAGCTCTTCGACTCGTTGGACAAAGCTTCTCTCCGACAGGACTCCAGGTAGGCATCACACCTATGCTAGAAAATTTCCTCCAGGATGGAGGATATCAAAATACACAGAGCAAAGGCTTTGCTATCAATTTTTCTGCTAAGACGAAGGCACATGCCGCAACATACGAAATCATTCAGCTTGGAGCCCTGTTGGTACAGCCTTTTCTTACTAAGATGGGCGTGATAACCAAAGAAGAACACTCTCTTCTTTATCAACAGTCTTTAAGAGAGGTGAAGTCTGACGATTTTCGCGGAGTTTGGTTTTTCCTCACATCATGGGGCGAGAAGCCATAAGTGCGGCAGTAAGACGAGAATATGGCAGTGAGACATGTACGTCTCACTGCCGCACTTATGGTTTCTTCTCATGCATTGCTGAGAATAGACGTTCCGGTGTGATCGGTAGTTGCGTGACACGTGTATCAACGGCATCATAGATGGCATTAGCAATTGCGGCACCAACGGGGACGACTGGTGGCTCACCAACGCCCTTCGCGCCGAAGGGTCCGAGTGCAGATGGAATCTCTATCAGAATAGGTGTGATATTCGGCACATTCTTGCTGAGCGGCAAGGCGTAGTCCATCAGCGTCGAGGTGAGCAGTTGTCCATTCTCGTCATAGACCATACCCTCGAAGAGCGCCCAGCCAATACCTTGCGTGACGCCGCCATGAATCTGGCCCTCGATTTCCGCGGGATTAATAGCGAAGCCGACATCTTGCGCGGCAACATAGTCGAGCACATGTACTTCGCCTGTATCGGGATCAACGGCAACTCTCGCCAGGTGCGCTGCATACATGGGCGAACTGACCTTGTTAGCAGCCCGACCACGCCCATAGACAGGCTCGAACTGTCCCGCAAAGCGCATCGAAGCGGCAGCGATCTCAGTCAAATCAATACTTTTGCCAGAAACACCCCTGACTGAGACCTTGCCATCCATAAGTTCAAGATCATCGACTGAGGCTTCAAGCATCTCGCTTGCTGCCGTCAACACTTGCTCACGCGCATCACGTGCCGCGGCTAAAACTGCTGCTCCCATGGCGTAAGTCGTCTTACTACCGCCTGTACCACCACTATACGGCATCGTATCGGTGCTATCGTGTGCCACACTGACTGATGATGCTGATGATCCCAGTACCTCCGCAGCAATCAGTGCCATTGACGTATCTGAGCCTGTGAGATCGACGGTACCTATGACGACGGTAAAACTTCCATCTTTTTCAAGACGACAAGCGGCGGCAGCAGGCTCGGTTCCACCAGGCCAGCCGCCCACAGCAACACCAATACCAATCCTGTAGCCCTTCATTGCTTCAGGGGCTTTTTTCTGAGCCGCACGGTTTACCCATAACGGGTGCTGCTGAATTGCGTCGAGGCATTCAAGCAATCCGATACGGGGCCACTGCGGGTGTCGCCGCTTATCTATCGTTGCGTCACCCGCTTTGAGACCATTCTTCTTGCGAAACTCGATAGCATCCATCACCAACGACTGGCACAGGTCGTTTACCGTTGACTCTAAAGCAAAGGTAGCCTGTGGCGCATTAGGAGCGCGATACGCCCCGACGCTCACCTTGTTCGTCAACACCTCATAGCAGCGAATATCGAGGTTTGGACAGCGATAAGTGCTGGCAAGAATGTATCCACCTAGGCTGGCAGCAGCACCAGGGTAGGCCCCTGAGTCAAAGATAGCCTTTGCTTGTAAAGCGACCAGGGTCCCATCTTTCTTCGCGCCAAGTTTGAGCGTAATGACGGATTGTGGCGCGGGATTGCCTGCCAACAGGTCCTCCTGCCTCGTGTAGACGAGACGAACGGGTTTGCGAAGCGCATGAGCAACAGCTGCGGCAAGTGGTTCAGACAGACCGAACTTGCCGCCAAAGGCACCGCCTACTGGCACCGACTCGACATGTACCTGCCGCTCAGGGATATCAAGGGCCTCTGCAATATCAGAACGGACTCCGAACATACCCTGAGAGCTAGGCCATGCGGTTAGTTGATGGCCCGACTGACTCGGCACCACCGTAATCGACTGCGGTTCCATATACGACTGGTGGACAAAGCTCGTGCGGTAGGTGCGCTCCACCACAAAATCGGCCTCGCGCAAACCCGACTCGATATCGCCAACCTGAAAATGCGTTTTATCGCTGACATTCTTAGACAGCTCTTCTTGCTGCTCTTCCACAATCTCATCGCCACCAACCGAGGCATGAGCACCACCGCCAGCAATCTCTGAGACCTCGTCTTCTGTACGTGAGCGCGCAAGTGGGGCATCTGTCGCGAGGGCTGCGACTGGGTCAATGATAGCAGGTAGAGGCTCATACTCAACATCGACAGCAGCCACTCCATCCTCAGCAGCTTCTACCGTCTCACCGATGACGATGGCGACAGGATGCCCACACCAGAACACCTCTTTTTGTGCAAGGGGAGCCTGCGAGCGCGATGCGCTATTCGCGTGTGCCATTTTCAGTGTCTCACCAGTGTAGATGGCTACCACTCCTGGAACAGCTAGAGCTGCTTCTGTATCAATACTAAGAATGCGTGCATGTGCATAAGGGCTTAGCACCAAACGAGCGTGCAAAAGACCTGGAAAAGAGAGGTCGCCAGCGTACCGGGTGCGCCCCGTCAATTTATCTAAGGCATCCTGGCGACGGGTGGGTTTACCCGCTGCGCCATGCTGTGTCGTAGAATCAACCGTTTGTGTCATGGAAATAAATGCTCCAGTTCAATAGTGTGACGTATCCTGGTGATCTGAATCGTGGCTGAGGGCTTTAAAGTGGTCTGTCCTGCTCACATTCCGTCTTGCAAAGTGTATCACAAACGCGTGCTTGCTGTACAATACGCAAAGTTTTGTATCATCCTGCTTCTCATATTCCTTCTACAATCGCCTCGCTAGAATCACTCCTGTATTCAATCCGACTGTATGCAATCCTCCAAAGAACCTCGCATGTTCGATTTTTACACAACGATCCTGCACGAACGTCAGTCCGGCCTCCTGAGCCTTTTTGCCTGTTTCGTCGTTGCGAACGCCGAGTTGCAGCCAGAGCACCTTTGCGCCTATAGCAATGGCCTCGTCCGCAATGGGCGGCGTATCCTCCGCCTTACGGAACACATCGACGATCTCAATCTGCTCACCAGCTTCCTTCGCCTCGGTCAACGAGGCGTAGACGCGCTTGCCGAGCAGCGTTTTGCCAGCCCGTGGGTTGATGGGGATGATATCATAGCCTTCGGACTGCATATAGATTGCGACAAAGTGACTGGGACGATAGGGGTCAGCCGAGACACCGACGATAGCAATGTGTTTGTACTGCTGCAAGAGCTTAAGGCGATCATGCATATCGGGTATTTGTATGCTCATAACTGTTTCCTTTGATGAGATTATGCACTCTTTGTTGTTTTGCTCAATGCCTGATCGAGGTCCCACAGAATATCTTCTATGTTCTCGATACCAATAGAGAGACGAATAAGATCAGGAGTCACACCACCAGAGAATTGGTCATCTTGTGATAGCTGCTGGTGAGTGGTGCTGGCGGGATGAATAATCAGGCTGCGCGAATCGCCAACATTAGCGAGGTGCGAGAAAAGCTTGACGTTGTTGATGACCGTTTTACCCGCTTCGTAGCCACCCTTGACACCGAAGGTAAAGATGGCGCCCGCACCACGTGGCATGTACTTCTGTGCTAGCGGATGGAAGGGATCTTCTGGTAGGCCGGGAAAATGCACCCAGTCAACGGCGGGATGTTCGCGTAGAAACTTTGCCACCTGTAGCGCGTTCTGGCAGTGCCGATCCATGCGCAGCGACAGTGTCTCCAAACCCTGTAAGAGCAGAAACGAGTTAAAGGGGCTGATGCTTGGACCGGTGTCGCGCACCGTCTCTACGCGCGCCTTCATCACAAAGGCAAAATCACCAAACGTCTCATAAAATCTCACGCCGTGATACCCGGGTGAGGGATCAACGACGTGCGCGAACTTGCCGTTATCCCAGGGAAACTTACCGGACTCAATCAACACGCCCCCAATAGAGTTGCCGTGTCCACCGATAAACTTGGTTGCTGAATGGATCACGATATCAGCTCCATGCTCTATTGGTCGGCAGAGATAGGGTGTCGTGAAGGTACTATCGACAACCAGGGGAAGGCCCGCCTCGTGCGCGATGTCTGCCACAGCCTTGATGTCGAGCACATCACCACGAGGATTGCCGATAGTTTCGCCATAGAGCGCGCGCGTGCGCGGAGTGATCGCCTTGCGATAGTTCTCAGGATCGGTGCTATTTATGAAGGTGGTGTTGATGCCCCAGGTGCGCAGTGTGAGATCGAACTGGGTATGTGTGCCACCATAGAGGCTGCTTGCTGAGACAATTTCATCGCCAGGGCGCAACAGCGTCATCATCGTGACCATCTGGGCGGCCATACCTGACGCAGTTGCCACCGCTCCCGTTCCACCTTCAAGGGCTGCGATGCGCTCCTCAAAGGCCGCGGTCGTAGGGTTCATGATACGAGTATAGATATTGCCGAAGCGTTGCAACGCGAACAGATGGGCTGCATGATCTGTATCTTCAAAGACGTACGAGGTCGTCTGATAAATAGGAACGGCTCGCGCACCCGTCGCCGGGTCGGGTCGCTGTCCGGCGTGGACCGATAGGGTGTCAAAGCCAAAGACGTGATCGCCATCAATTTCCGGCATTCTGGGTTGCTCCTCTGTTAGATAGATATTCTCTTCTTATGCTAGCACATAGACTCATGGCTTGAAAGAGCTGTTCCTTAGAATATAGGACGGACAGAGCAAGAAGTCTATGCACGGGAGGAAAAGCAGCGACGAGGCAGACTACCTTCTAACCTGCTGTCCATCCACAGTCGATTGATTGTGCACTACCAGTAATGCCACTAGCGATGTCACTGCAGAGATAGGTGACCAATTGCGCCACCTCTTCAGGCTCCAAAAGGCGATGAATAGCTGCCTCGTCCAGCATGATCTTCTCCACCACCTCGGACTCAGGAATTCCGTGAACACGAGACTGATCGGCTATCTGCTTTTCGACAAGCGGAGTTCTCACATAGGAGGGGCAGACTGCATTACAGGTGACGCCATGCTCTGCGCCTTCTAAAGCCGTGACGCGCGTAAGTCCCAACAGCCCATGTTTGGCACTAACATATGCTGATTTAAACGCTGATGCTCGCAGGGCATGCACTGATGCGATGTTGACGATACGCCCCCACTTACGCTCATACATTCCTGGCAAAACAGCCTTGGTTAGCAAAAAGGGGGCCGTGAGCATGATCTCAATAATCTGTCGCCATTTTGCCTCTGGAAACTCGGTGATTGGCGCGACATACTGAATTCCTGCATTATTCACTAGAATATCTACGTGTCCCTCTGAGGCGATAGTATCATTTACCAGTCCTTGAAGAGCATCTCCATTCGCCATATCCGCCTCCTGGAAACGTGCCCCTGTTAATTCGGATGCGACCGCACGTCCCCTTTCGACATCGATATCAGAGAGTGTCACTCGTATCCCATGCTGTGTAAAATCACGTGCGACTGCTAATCCAATGCCAGAGGCCGCACCTGTCACGATAGCGACTCTGCCCTCTAACCCTTGCATACAATCATCTCCTTATCTCTAAACGCTTATGTCCCTATGTTGGTTCGTACTTTAAGGCCAAATAGACCAGTACGTGCTTCAGCTTTGAAACATAGGCGAACTATTACCTTTACGATATACATTACCTCTGAAAGAAATGTCAATGTATACGTGACGATGAGTGTATAATTCAGAGACAAAGTACAGTCAAGAGCGCTTTATAAGTTGAAACGCACCTGTTACAGTGAGCAACGACTTGAGAAAGGGTGAAGTTACGTGCATATTCCCCGCATTGTGTTTGCTGGTGTCTCCAGTGGAGTCGGCAAGACAACCATTACGACTGCGTGTATTGCTAATTTACGCAGACGGGGCCTACGCGTACAGCCATTCAAGGTCGGTCCCGACTATATTGATCCATCTCATCTTGCGTTTGCAGCCGCTCAGCCCTGCTATAACCTGGATACGTGGATGATGCCGTCTGGCCGTATGCTCGACGTTTTTTATACCACCGCAGCGACTGCTGATATCGCGGTCATTGAAGGAGTCATGGGGCTTTACGATGGATACAGCAGCACCAGCGAGGTTGGCAGTACCGCCGAGGTAGCCAAGCTCTTAAAGGCACCAGTCGTCCTGGTTATCGATGCGGGAGCTATGGCTCGTAGTGCTGCCGCTGTGGTGCTAGGATTTCAGAGGCTCGATCCTCAGATATCTCTAGTCGGAGTCATCGCAAATCGCGTTGGAGGAGCGGGTCATGCACGCTTGTTGCGGGAAGCTATCGAAGCGGAGACAGGTCTTCCTCTGCTGGGGTACTTCAAGCAAGCATCAGATAAACTGGTCCCTGAGCGACATTTGGGGCTGATCCCAATTGCAGAGCATGTTATCAGTACGCAGCAACTCTCAACTCTTAGTGAGCAGTTCAGTCAAACCTGTGACAGTGAAAAGCTACTCGCCCTTGCCCATGCAGTTCCTCCTCTTGAGAGCCATCCCGAAGTGCTCTTTGCACCTCCACAGCAGGAGAGCGAACGTGTCAGGATTGCCATTGCTCAGGATGAGGCATTCAACTTTTATTATCCTGATACGCTTCACCTCCTTCAGCTTGCAGGTGCTGAGTTGGTTCGTTTTAGCCCTATTCACGATGAGGAATTGCCGGAGAACATAGGGGGTCTCTATATAGGAGGCGGATTTCCTGAGGAATACGCTCAGCGTTTATCCGCCAACGCAAGTATACGTTCTGAAATCGCACGCCTCCTTGAGCTAGACCCTCCCTGTTACGCTGAATGTGGAGGATTGATGTATCTTTGTCAATCCATTCGGACTTCGACGGGAGAAGAACTTCCTATGGTAGGAGCAATACCTAGACAAAGCATTCTGAGCAACGAGTCCGAAGGGCTTATCATCGGGTACCGTGAGGCAACGGCGTTGCGCGATACGCTCCTGACACGTAAGAAAGAAGTGGTGCGTGGGCATGAGTTTCATGTCTCTTCCCTGAACATCCCTTTTACACGAGAGGAGGCGGCCTACGACTTCCCTTTGTACGGACAAGTGGAAGGATTTGCTCGCGGCAACCTTCTTGCAAGCTATGTCCACCTGTCTCTGAGCGGATTTCCCCAGGCTGCTCAGCGCTTCGTAGACGCCGCAAACAGGTGGCGGCGGACCTTCTCTTCCCAGGTTCTCTAGCGTGGCAAGTCTCTATCGAGAAGGGAGGCACAATAAGAGTGGCTAAGCGAGAATGGGACACCGAATAAAGACCGTTAAGCTCGTTCAAGCAAGGCGTAGCCGCTCATCTTTCGATAAAGTTCCTGGCGTTCCTTCGGTGCTAAGCGAGTAAGGAAACGGAAAAGCCAGCTAAATGGCATCTCGCGTTTGAGGCGATGGCCTTCTTCCATCGCGGAACGAAATTCAGCCAGCTTCCAACCATGTTCCTGGTAAAATGCCTCGCTATTCTCCAACGCGAATTGCATTCTTGTATTCGCGGCAGCAAGTTGCTTCTCCCATGCTCTTTGCATGTACCGCAACACTTGAGGAGAGATGAATTCGGTGAGCCACCAGCGAAAGGTGGATTGTGCGTGCAAATCGATTGCAAGCGAGCTAACTTGTTCTGCTGTCAGATAGATGAGAAGCCCTTCAGTAATCACGAGAACCTGTTTTGCTTCACTGTTAATACGGCTAAATAGCTTTTGTCTCAATGACACATCTGCGAGGTCTAATTTAACCAATTCTAATGAGCACTTTGGCTGCTCATTTGTCAGTTTCTGCTCTTTATACGAGAGGATGGCGGGAAGATCAACGTCTATCCAATGGAGCGACGCAGGCAAGGAAAGTCGATACGGTCGTGAGTCAAGTCCAGCAGCTAGATTTAGGACTGTATCGCAGCCAAATTTTTCAATCGTTTGTACGATAATTTCATCGAGAACCTTTGTCCGTACTATCATCGCCCATGAGCTTGATCGTCCTTGCCTCAGTCCCCGCACGATCTCTTTCCCGCGCGCTCCTGCTAAAAGCTTCGCGTATGGATCATGGAATAGTGCGTCTGGACGTTCAGTTTCCATCGCCCGGTAATAGGCGACCCAGAGGGCTGTATCAGAAATGTTTTCTATAGGAAAAGACGGAGAACTCATAGTATCCCTCCTTCTATCTTCCCACTATTCTTATCTGCTCCTTCCTTCTGGCAAAGAAGTAAATAAGGGCACCGATAAAATGGGTGGGAACAATAATAATGGCCCATACGATCTTATCAAGACCTTCGGGTTCCTTCGTTGCACAATCCACCATCATCCATATCCAAAGAATGGTGCTGAAAATCAGAACACCATAAAAAGCAAGTATATAACATGCACTAAAAAGTTGAGCCATTAAAGCCATTTGCATCTCCCTCCATCTACAAAGTTAATGTAGAGGTGCCTTCTTGATTTCGATGCTAGTCGCAAGTCCTGCTCTGCATCTTCATTTATTTAAACGAGGAAATTGTGCTTCAATCCAAATACTGTAAAGTAGAGTCCTTCTTTTTGTGTGGGACATGACGTTCTAGCCCTTTCGCATATGTAATAGTATACTTGGAATGAGGATATACTACAGGTTGATGAACACCACAGCAAGGAAATATTCATATACAGTTATAGAACTTAAGTTCCATTATCTAACAATATATTTTTTAAAGAATGTGGTTTTCTTTGAACGGTGTTCAGTTCAAGGTTGAGAAGGTTGCTATTACGTAGTGCTCATATGCCCTATCTAGGAACTTAGAGGGAGAAAGGGCAAAATATGGTGGTGGCATCACAACCTATGGAAGAGGGCCAGTGGGACATATATTTGAGCTACAACGAGGAGGACAAGGGCTTCGCTGATTGGCTCTATGGAAAGCTGCACGAAAAGAATTATAAAGTTTGGTACGAAAAATACGAAATTTTGATAGGAGAATCTATCCTAGAGAAGAGAGATGAAGGACTCAAGGCGAGTAAATTGCTTATTATTGTCTTATCAAATCATGCCTTAACGAGTTTTGCGAAGGCTGCTTTAGTAAGCAAACTATATCAACAAATTACTACGTCAAACATAACTATCTTGCCAATAGTGCTCTATCATACCGATGTTAAACAGCTTCCTGAATTTCTTAAAGAGAAAAAACATATTCAATTCCCTCTCAAAGGTTCGGACGATAAATTTGAAGAGCTATACCAACACATCGAACGTCATCTGAACCACAGGAGACCTATAAAAAAGCCAGACCGAGACAACCCATATCACTTAGTCACTCCTGTTGATCCAAAACTTTTCATTGTGAATGAGTCTTTAGTGAAACCGGTCGCTCAGGATATTGTAAGAAAGCAATCGATTTCCATCTTCGGAGTATCAAAGATGGGCAAAAGCTCTTTATTGAATTTTCTCCGTTCCAAGGAACGTTTGATAGCGGAATACTATGTAGTGACCCCCTAGAACTGGACGAGTAGGAAATCAACATCAGTTGTATACTGGTGGAGTTCCATCCAGTTAAGGAGGTTACGATGACCAAACACAAATCGTATGATGCCGAGTTCAAGGCGAAAG
>JAABUQ010002386.1_pt1 | contig 37361 bp, 33 predicted proteins | sample 5560001 | NCBI WGS metagenome assembly JAABUQ01 (sample SAMN10711888, study PRJNA513371) | rock metagenome | isolation source: Antarctica rocks | place: Antarctica: Victoria Land, Finger Mt nord | collected 2015-12-18 | reverse complement strand
TGATACTATCTCTACTAACATCTATTTTACAATGTGCCAAAGCAGAGCCCACTTTCGATGACGAAATTTAGGCTACTTCATGTTTTTTAGAGTAGAGTGAGTAGTATACAAGCACAAGGAAGACGCATATGGGTAGCAATCAGGTCTTGCATGTCAACATTCCGACACCGCAGGGCCACCTGGAAGCAATTCTCAAGCCGGAGGAAGAGGGATCGCAGCCGCTTTATGCTGGCCTCGTCTGTCATCCTCACCCACTTGGTGGCGGGACGATGCATAATAAGGTGGTCTTCAAGGTGGCTCAAACGCTACAAAGCCTCAATATTCCGGCGTTACGCTTCAACTTTCGCGGTGTCGGTCATAGTACAGGCATATACGATGAGGGGCGTGGAGAGTTGGATGATGTGCGGTTCGCGTTAGAATTTCTGAGTCGTCGCTACCCAAGCGTACCTGTTATCATTGCAGGCTTTTCCTTTGGCTCGTTTGTCGGTCTTCGTGTCGCCGCCAACGATGATCGCGCCCAAGCAATGATCGGACTTGGCGTACCCGCGAAATGGTTTGATGGCGATACGCTCAAGGGATGCCATAAACCCAAGCTGCTCGTTCACGGCACACAGGACGAACTCGCGCCCTATGACTTAACGGAACAATGGTTCGAGCAGGTGCCAGCTCCAAAAAGCATGATCGCCATTCAGGGCGCGGACCACTTCTTCCAAGGCCGTCTCGATGAGGTACAGGCAATCATCGCTGATTTTGTGCTCAACCTTATAAATGCATGAAATGGAAACTCTACATGAGAGAACGTGGCGACGCCTCTGGGATCCGCCACGTTCTCTCATGTAGAGATCATGAGCAATAAGGAGTATTTATTTTGAACATGCCTGATATACCTAGCACACGTCGAGACGACACTGTAGACGACTATCACGGCACACAGGTTGCCGACCCTTATCGCTGGCTTGAAGACGCCCATTCCACAGAGGCGCTAGCATGGTCTGAAGCACAGAACGCCGTCACTCACGCTTACCTTGACGCTATTCCTGTTCGGGGACGCATTCAAACACGGCTTACGGAACTGTTTAACTATCCCAAATATTCTGTGCCGAGCAGACGGGGAGACCGTTACTACTTCTCCAAGAATACTGGTTTGCAAAACCAATTTGTTCTTTATAAACAGGCAGCGCTGGAGAGTGAAGCCTCGGTTGTGCTCGACCCGAACAAACTCAGCGAGGATGGCACGATTGCTCTCACCAACCAGTCGTTTAGCGAGGACGGCAAATTGCTCGCCTATGGCACCTCTGCAAGCGGTAGCGATTGGCAAGAGGTAAGGATTCGTCGGGTCGATGAGGGTACTGACTATGAAGAGGTTATTCAGTGGACAAAGTTTAGTCCACTTGCGTGGCGACATGATAATCAAGGCTTCTACTATAGTTGCTTTCCAGAGCCAGGAACCGTGCCGGAAGAGGACCAAACCAACTTTAATAAGGTCTACTGGCACAAGGTAGGTACGCCGCAGTCTGACGATTTGCTCATCTTTGAGCAGCCAGACGCCAAGGAACTAGGCTTCAGCCCCATTGTGACCGATGATGGGAAGTACCTGGTACTCTTTGTCTGGCTCGGCACAGACCCCAAAAACCGCATCTACTACCGTGAAATAGAGAGCGAAGGTCCCTTCATTCGCCTTCTGGACAAGGCCGATGCGGGCTACGATTTTATCGGCAACGATGGTCCTATCTTCTATTTCAAGACCGACCTTGATGCCCCTCGCGGTTGCATTATCGCCATCAATACACGCGAACCGGAGAAGGCAAACTGGGAAGAACGAGTTCCGCAGCAGGACGATGTAATTGCCTTTTCCCTCAGAGTCAATCATCAGTTTGTCATTGCATATATGCACGACGCTCATCATCGAATTCAACGCTACAGCACCGAAGGGCGATTCATAAGTGAGATAGCCTTACCGACGCCTGGCTCCATTATGGAGATTTCAGGCGAGGTAGACGATACCGAGTTATTCATCGGGTTCACCTCGTTTCTCTTCCCGCTCAGCATCTATCGCTACGACTTCATCACCGATACCCTCTCGCTGGTGCGAGGCTCAGAGATGAAATTCGATACGAGCGGCTACGAGACGGAACAGGTCTTCTATTCCTCAAAAGATGGCACGCGCGTCCCCATGTTCCTCACGCACAAAAAAGGTCTGGTCCGCGACGGTAGCAATCCGACGCTGCTCTATGGCTATGGTGGCTTCAACATAAGTCTGACGCCCTTCTTCTCGCTTGTGGCCCTTCTATGGATTGAAAACGGTGGCATCTACGCTGTAGCGAACCTGCGCGGCGGTGGCGAATATGGGGAGGAATGGCATCAGGCTGGGATGCTTGACAAGAAACAAAACGTCTTTGACGACTTCATTGCCGCAGGCGAATGGCTTATTGCCAACAAATACACACGAACAGAGCGATTGGCGATCAATGGTGGTAGTAATGGGGGACTGCTCACAGGTGCCTGCCTAGTACAGCATCCCGACCTTTATGGAGCGGTCGTATGTGAGGTACCCGTGATCGACATGTTACGCTATCAAAAGTTCACGGTGGGACGTTATTGGATACCAGAATATGGAGAAGCCGAACATAGCGCGGAGCAGTTCGAATTCCTCTACGCCTACTCTCCGCTGCACAAAGTTAAAGAAGGCGTAAGTTACCCGCCGACGCTGATTATGACGGCGAACACCGATGATCGCGTTGTGCCAGCTCATGCCAAGAAATTTACAGCAACTCTTCAAGCAGCGCATAACGGAGATCAGCCACCGATGTTGCGGTTGGAGATGAAAGCGGGACACGGAATGGGCAAGCCGACAACAAAAATTATTGAGGAGAGAAGTGATATGCTAGCGTTCTTGTTCAAAACGTTTAGGATGCAATAAAGTAGGGTAAGGTAAGCGATAAAGAACTCTAGCACTATCTAAATGCCAGGGTTCTTTATTGCTACTCTAGCTACTACATGCTCCAATTAAAGCTACTTTACTTGATAGCGCGTCCTCATTCGTCTTTAGTAAGGGCCTGTTTAACCTCTTCATCGGTTTGAGCATCGACGAGCACATCAATCATGGCTTCCAAAGCTTCCGAATTTTTTATGGGCTTGACATGTTGCTCTGCCAGAGACAGGAGTTGCGGAAATCGCTTCTGTACGAGACGTATAGCTGTCCTCTGCAGTGTTTCTAACTCTCCTTGCTCTAGCCCTTCTGCTAGCCCCTTCTCTAGCCCTTCTGCTAGCCCCTTCTCTAGCCCTTCTGCTAGCCCCTTCTCCAGCCCTTCTGCTAGCCCCTTCTCTAGCCCCTTCTCTAGCCCCTTCTCTAGCCCCTTCTCTAGCCCCTTCTCTAGCCCCTCTAACATCCCCTTTTCTACCATTTCTTGGTACGCCCATGACTCCTCAAGTACGTCTTGCAGCATAGCAAACCTCCTTTTCAGCCATTCCTTGTCAGCATCTTTCTCGAACACTAGTGCCGAGAACGAGTACGCTAATGGCAACAAATCCTCTTTACCAGCAGCACGTAGACCCGTAATCATTTCCTCTACCCGTTCATATCGCTTTCCATCTTTGGTAAGCGGAAGCAAAGGTAGCATTCCTTCCAGACCTGGATTTTTGAATATTTCTCCAGGTACCTCCCATAATTTAATGTTTCTATAGTAGAAGCGATGTACCACTTCGCCATCGGGCAACACCTCCTCGTAAGGAGGCTCTACAATAGTGCCACCTTTTCGTATGTAAAGTGCGAATGAGCAAACAGGACGTTGAACAAGGCATGTGGTAAGCACATTGTACTCCCACAACCGTCTTCCCATATTGGCGTCGCGTCGGCGTTGGAACTCGACATGCAGGACCACTTTCTGATTATTCCATAATACATTATACAGCAGGTCTGCCTGTACCGTTCGAGTCTTCAGTTCCTTGTCCAAGGAGCTTTCAAACAACGCGTTTGCGAGCAATAGTGACACAAAATGCTGTGGATTTGCTCCTACAAGCATCTTCATTAGATCGTCCCACACATTCGCCACCCTGAGTATCCCCCATCCCTCTTATTCTTATAGAAGTGTAACATGTTGGAAGCGAATTGTCGAGATAGAATGCAACAAGGAATATGCAAAGTGTCAAAGAAAAATATAGGAGCAGGGGTATTCTCTGACCTTCTCTATTATTGCTATTTTATCTAAAACACTTTCAGCACTACAAAATGTTTTATAATAAAAATAGATACACAACAATGGATTACTGAGAATAAGGAGCATCCATGTCTAACACATCAACAGCAAGCAAAGTAAAGGACACTATCACACAAACGATCTCCTGCAAACCAGCGAAGTGGCGCTGGTATCATGGCCTCGCCTTCTATGTCGTTGCTCAACTCATTACCTTCGGTCTTGCGGGCCTTACCAGCACAGTCAGCGGTAACAAGGGCGAGACTCTGCGCGATAACGTTTTCGGCAACGTCTCCTATTTTCGATCATTGAAACAGTCGGTCTTCACACCGCCGTCCTGGGTCTTTGGACCAGCATGGACGATCAACAACTTTTTTGCCATCCGGGGAGCACTGAGTGTGCTCAATAAGCCAAAGGGGACGCCTGGCCGTGATGAATACCTGGCACTGCAAGCCGCAACATGGCTCAACTTCGTTATCTTCAACGCGGCCTACTTTAGCCTGCGCTCCCCCATCAATGCACTCGTATTGACCCTGAGTTTCTTTGGCTTGACTCTCGCCAGCGGCTTTGTCGCGCTCTTCCGTCTCAAAGACGCTAAAGTTGCGCTTTCACTGATTACACTCTTTGTCTGGCTCATCATTGCCTCGACAGCCGCAACCTTCCAAGTTCTATGGAACCGTGACGATCTCTATAACGCAGGCCCATTTGCGGACCCAATTCCATCACTGGTAGCACACCGAGATTAACAACGAGGCTGCCGTAGAGGTCTCATTCATGAGACTCTATACACATTAAGTTAGCTGTAACATATGTTGTACAATGAAACGAACGCTATATTTACTACGTGTAAAAGGTAAGGAGCGAACGTGCATAGACCTACAAGGAGGGCGCAGTCGCGCCCTGAGATAAATAATGCGAACGTGACATCTGCGGTAGGGATGGGGGAGACGGTCGGGCGGTTGCGGGCAAGGCGCAATTCATTGTTTACACAGACGATTATATGGGTAACGGGGCTTGTCTGCATGGCATTCCTCCTGGGATCACTTGCGCAAGCATGGTCGAACAGCCAGTTAGAGCAACAGGTGCAGACAGCACAGCAGCAACTTCGACAGGTGCAAAGTCATCATGATGCTCTTGCACGTAAGGCAGATCATTATAAGGACTCAACAGTAATCGAGAACGAGGCACGTCAACAACTTGGATACATTCGTCCTGGTGAGCATTCCGTCGTGATCGTGAACGGGAACGACACACAACAGCAAGGCAAGTCAAGACAGACAGATACAGCGACGCAACAAGGCTTTTGGCAGCAGTGGTGGCGCATCTTCTTTGGGGAGTAGGACGGAAAAAGCAGACAAAAGTATTAAAGCGCTTGACAACAGCCGTATGATGATTGTATAAAGTTAGTATAGTGACATAGCAATAACAAATGTAAAGACATTGAGAACACATATGCAACAACAACGCGCCGACAACGTATTTGCTCTTATGATTACTGTGCTCCAGCCTGGGTTGGAGCTTCTTGAATTAGAGCTTATAGAGGCGCATTTCGCAATGTAACGAGGTATCATTTTTCAAGCGGAACGCGCAAACAGATGTAGCGTTCCGTTTTTTTTATTACAAAAATCACGTCGATTCACCCATTTTGTTATATGAAGGAGTACTAGTAATGCGGCCACTTATTGGAATTCCCTGCCATGCCGGGGTACGCGCGGAGACAGAACGGCCTATCTACTATAATAATAGAACATACATTCATGCAGTGGAGCGTGCGGGTGGTGTGCCTATCCTCATCCCGATCTTTGATGATCTCGACGAGCTACATACGCTTCTCCCACGTTTAGATGGTCTATTACTTTCTGGGGGGATCGACGTTGATCCAAGCAACTACGGTGAAGAGCCTCATCCGCTTCTAACAGAAACGAATCTAAAGCTCGACGAGCTAGAGTTAGCGATGGCCCACTGGGCCTTTGACGAGAATGTACCAACGCTGGGCATCTGTCGCGGCATGCAGGTGTTGAATGTATCATTGGGCGGAAGCCTCTATCAGGACCTGGATGACCTCTATTCTGGGAGCCTGCGTCACAAGAACTGGGATCTGCCGCGCAACACGATCATTCATCATGTCCGCATTGATGCTGGAAGCCGAATGGAGCAGATACTCGGTACGCGCGAGGTACAAGCAAATAGCCTCCATCACCAGGCCGTTAAGAATCCTGGTGCTGGTGTGCGCGTTACGGGCTGCGCTGAGGATGGTGTACCGGAGTTACTAGAGGTTCCTGGACATCGCTTCATGCTGGGTGCGCAGTGCCATCCTGAAGAGATTTACGCTGATGAGCCTGCATGGGCGCGTCTCTTCTCGGCCTTCATTGAAGCTTGCGCCAAGCCCGTGATACACTCAATAGAAAAGGTTGAGCAGCCAGTAACGCTTGGTGTCAATGTAGCATAAAGGTAGCAACCAGTACCAGGACTCCAAGCCAGGGCATACAGATGTACATTGCGCCCCTGACTGCATTTCTCGATCAGGTAATATGATATACTTTTTGCATGGATACGCAGCCAGAGGATCAGCCCATACAACAAGAGACATTGTCCCGCTTGAGGGGACTGAAAGTGCTACGAGGAAATCGTGACCTCGCCGTGCTCTATGCAGTGGCAGGCTATCTCAATCACCAGATCGATGTGCATGATGCACTACAAGAGGTGTTGGCACGCGTCACCGAACTGCTGCATCTACAAACGGGGTGGGTCTGGCTGTTGAACAAGCAAAGGGAACCATATCTAGCGGCTTCACAGGCACTCCCTCCCTACCTCGCGGATCATCCTGAGCGCATGACAGGCTATTGTCTCTGCCTCGATACCTTCCTCGACGGCGACCTGGAAGGGGCGGCCAATATCGACGTGTTGCGTTGTAGCCGTCTCAAGAATGCAGAGCGCGATAGCGACCCCTCATCACTAGGGCTACGTTTTCACGCCAGCATTCCTATCTATGCGGGCAACACTCCCCTGGGCGTCCTCAATGTCGCCAGTGAGGATTGGCGCGAATTGCAACCAGAGGAACTGCAACTTCTTCATATTGTTAGCGACCAGATCGGACTGGCGATTCAGCGTGCGGGCCTCTCAGCCGATCACACACGTGCAGCCGCACGACTTGCCACTATCGAAGAGCGTAACAGGTTGGCACGCGAAATTCATGACACTCTTGCGCAAGGATTGGCAGCGATCACACTGCAGCTCGAAGCGGCTGACGCGCTAGCGGAGTCACGACCGCAGCGCGCGCACGAGGCTATACAGCGTGCCCTTTTCCTGGCGCGAACAAACCTGGAAGAGGCGCGACGCTCGGTGATGGATCTAAGAGCCGCTCCACTACAAGATCGTACACTTCCTGAAGCATTGGCAATCCTGGCTTCGAGTAACGATAGGCAGCGTCATGAACCCGATGTTCACTATCTCTATACGCCCGCGTCTCACTTTCCGGTGTTACCTGCACGCCTAGAGGCTGGACTGTATCGCATAGCGCAAGAGGCTCTGAGCAATGCTTGGAGACATGCAGCGGCGCAGCATATAGAGATGACACTGAGTATCAATGAGGAGAGCAAAGGTGGGGACGAGCAGTTGGTACAGCTTATCGTTCAGGATGACGGACGAGGCTTCGACCCCGACGCGGTTCCCAAGAGTGGAAGACAGTTTGGGTTGGTAGGTATGAGTGAGCGTGCCAAGCTGCTGAGCGGGAGCATTTGTATCCAGAGCGAGCCTGGAACAGGCACGCGTATCGAGGTCTCTATTCCTTATAAGCCGAAAGGTATGTAGACAATGGTGCGTATTTTGCTTGCCGATGATCACCCAATAGTGCGCGAGGGGCTACGTGCCGTGTTGGAGACACAGGCCGATTTTGAAGTGATCGCGGAGGCGGCGAGTGGCGATGAGGTGGTACGGCAGGCAGCGAAGCTACATCCAGACATCCTCTTGCTCGACCTGGAAATGCCGGTTATGGATGGCGTCGAGGCGATTCGCCATCTTCGCGCCGCGCGCGATACCCTTCTGCAGCAGCCTCGTATCATCGTCTTCACAGCATTTGATAATGATGAGCGCATCATTCATGCGATTCAGGCGGGTGCTGACGGCTATCTCTTGAAAGGGGCACCGCGAGACGATATCTTCAAAGCTATTCGCGTCACAATGGATGGCGGCTCGCTGCTCCAACCAGTAATCGCGTCCAAACTGCTGCGTCATGTAGGACAGCAATCTGCGAACCCCGCTACTCTCACCGTCAAGCAGGCTCCGCAGACAGCCCCTATAGAGCCCCTAACTGAGCGTGAACTGGAGGTGCTGCGGCTTTTGGCGCAAGGAATGCCCAATAAAGAGATCGCCATCCAGTTAGTCATTAGTGAACGTACCGCTAAGTTTCATGTCAGCTCCATCATGGGAAAGCTTGGGGCAACCAACCGAACTGAGGCAGTTTCATTAGCTGCCCAAACAGGGATAATTACCCTACATGCTTGACACATGCTGCTGCTCGCGCGTATGCTTCTTGAAAACATCCAGCAACATCGTATCCGTGAGCATATACAGGTATTACATAGTTGTGGTTTCGTGTAAGAGGAGAGAGGTATGATAGAGACTGCTCAAGAAAGTGCCCTGGTCGGAGTCCTGGAACAGGTGCTACATCACCACTTCACACAAGCACTGCAAGGATTGTTGCCTTGCGGCGTCAACTCGCACAAGCTCAAACAGGTCCTCGACGTGAATTGTCGCATAGGGGCATGGGCGATTGATCTTGCTCTTTCCTATCCGGGCGTGACGGTGACGGCCCTGGACTGTGACCCTGAGTTCATCGCTATGGCGCGACGCAATGCCGAGGTTGCGGCACTCAATCGAGCGCGTTTCTATGAAGCGGACCTACTCAAGCCACTGCAACTCGCGGATGGAAGCTTCGATTTTGTACATCAGTTCTCGCTCGCACCTTTCTTTCGTCCTGACGAATGGCCTATTTTCTTACAAGAGTGCATGCGTGTCATGAAGCCTGGAGCCGTTATAAACCTGGTGAGCCTCTCGCTAGGACCTAGTTCAAGTGACTCCTATCAACAAATCGTAATGCTTGTAGATAAACTGATGCGCCTGGCGGGGTATGGCTTTGCAGATAGGGCAGGTCTGGTTTGGCCGGGAGTGCATCTGTGTCGTCTGCTGCGCGAGGCAGGTTTTGCGAACGTTACATATGTCATTCGCCCCGTTGACTTCGGCGGCTGGAATAATTCTGCTGGTCGTGCTTGCTGCCAGCTCTTACTGAACGAGGTCAAAAAGTTTCGTCATCTCTTCCTTCATTTTAATTTGATTGACGGTGAAGAGTTCGATATGATGACATTGAAAAAGCAGAAGGACTTCGGAGAGGTAAGTTTTTGCTCAACAGGTGCCATCATCTCCGCCTTTGCTGTGAAGAGGTAGGGGTCTCATTCAGTATGCATGAATATAATAGGAAACACCGAATAGATCGGTTTTAGATGGATAAAGGATACTTATGAATCATTTGCCGAGCGCCAATACAATTTTATCCTCACCGTCTCAGAGTCAGGCAGGCTGTGGTAGCAAAATTAATCTTGATGCACTGCTTCACCAGTATATTCTTCAAATTCAGGGTGGAAGGCTTCATCCAGAGTGTATCCCCGTCAACACAATGGAGCGCGTGCTGGATGTCGGCTGTGGAACGGGCGAATGGGTATTTGATCTCTCTAAACGCTACCCCAAGCTGCATATTTATGGAGTCGATGCGAACGAGGATGCGCTCTACCGGGCAAAAACGCAGCGCAATACTGATGGTTTGCGGCAGATCGAGTTGCGCCACATGGATCTCATGCATGGGCTTCCCATTCCTGACCAGTACGTTGATTTCGTCCATATGAGCCGTTTTGCCCGTTTCGTCAGATCTCGGTCGTGGCCTGATATTATTAAAGAGAGTATACGTGTGTTGCGACCAGATGGTTGGTTGAACCTCGTAGAGATGGAGTTATGCGAGATTTCCAGCCCTGCCTGCATGACTATTCACCGCTCGACGCTTCAGGCACGGGCACAACTCGGTCGGTCTCTTGATTCTAGCGGAATGACACTAGGAGTGGTACAACGCCTCTATGGAATGATGCTTGATGCATCACTCGACGAAGTGGGTTATGAACTGCATACAGTAGACCTGGGCTTCACCGGCGGCACCACCGCGCAACTCTTTCTCTCGGACATGGTCCGTAACGCGTTCGTCACCAAACCGCTTGTCGTGCAACAGGGCATCCTTGATGCCAACGAGTTTGATAAACTGGTAGAACAGGCGCGTGTCGAGCTACAATCGCCTGATATCTGCGGCTGGGCCATACTTATTTCGGTACATGGACGACGAGGCTGAGAATAGGGAGCAGAGGATTGAAAAGTTGTAAGCATGGCGATCCCAAGAGTCGCCATGCTTACAACTTTTCAATCCTCTGCTCCCTTAACCCCAATATAAGACATTTAGGCTAAAATTGCTATAATGTCGGGATAATAGAAACGCTCTGATATACAATAGCATTGGTGTCAGTCGATACATTAGTGCCGTCGAGTGAGCGTTAAGACACTACGCCTACTCTTTTGATAAATTGTATGTAGGGATAGCAGCACATATGGCATTTCCTCGCATTACAGCAGCCGTCATTGTGTTTCTAATCATTGGAAGTTTCATATCTATGGGGGTAGGTGGAGTAGCCTTTCTAGGACCCTGGTTGACCCATAGCATGCAGACAGAGCACGATGCGGGAAAGATATTGAAAATTAACTCCGATATGAGCTTTCAGTTAAAGACTGCTGACGGAAAAGTCGTGCGCTTTCAGTGTACTGATCGCTGCCGCGCGTCATTAGATCATATGCAGCGTCACGAGCGTGAGCAAGCGAACACCGATGTGTATTATGTGGCAGAGGCAAACAACGTCTTGCTGGCGTTGGACGTGGACTAACCCACCAGGGTACGATAGGATTTGAGAGAAGTGAGAAGATGCGATGAGCAGGCATGATAGAGGACTCTCTGTACAACGAACAACGCTTCACCTGGATAGAACGGATATTGTTGTGATAGGGAACGGCATCGCAGGGTTGACCGCTGCGGTAGAGGCACGTCGCCTCGCGCCCGACAAGCGGATCGTTATCATCACCGAACAAATCCATCCCACGATCAATACGCCTGCACTCAAACAGTTCGCCGTTGGAAAGCTGACGCGAGAACAGCTCCTGGCCTATCCAGCAGGTACGGAAAGAACTGAGCGCATTCACGTCGTGACAGCCCGCGTCGAAGAGATACACGCTCAGAGCAAATATGTAACGCTCAGTGGTGGGCGTGGCTTCGGTTATGAATCGCTCCTGATTGCTACTGGTAGCACTCCAGCAGGGCTTGACGAAAACCTTCCTGGACGCGATTTTGATGGCGTGATGACGCTGCACCGCTTACAAGACTATCTCAATCTTCGTCGTCGTATCGCTGAGGTGAGTGAGGCAGTGGTGATTGGTGGTGGTGCGCACGCCATAGAGACGGTGATGAGCCTTCTGCATTGGGGCATTCACGTTAACTGGCTGATTCGCAGTGATACCTTCATGCCACGCCTTCTTGATGAACCCGCATCTCAGATGGTGCTATCGCGTATTCAGCGTGCGGGTGTCACGGTCTACACGGAGACTGAGGCTATCGGCGTCGTCGGCAGAGTTGGCGGCGTCGTGGGTGTCATTACCAATCAGCAGGACATGATTCCGTGTCAGCTAGTGCTTGCTTGTACAGGAACGCAGTCGGTGATGACGCTAGCACAGCATAGTACACTGCCCATGCGGTATCAGCGCGGTATTCTGGTTGATGACCAGTTGCACACAACCGTGCGCGACATCTATGCAGCAGGCGATGTGGCGGCACTCAAAAATCCATTGACGGGAAACTATGAGCCACGTGCGCAGTGGTATGCTGCTGTCTCGCAGGGACGCACGGTAGCTGCGGTGATGACGGGCCACGAAGAACTGGCAAAACAGCCATTCGGCGTCCAGTGGCATGCAACGCAGCTAGGCGAACTTTCCATGCTCACCATTGGAAGTCCGCTTAGCCTGAATGAGAAGGTGATGACGCTGACCGACACCAGTCAGGGTGGATACCGCCGCATGGCTATCGTCGATGATCAGCTCGTAGGCTATCTCTCGCTTGGACCGAGACAGCCCGATAGTCTCGCTATTAAACGTATCATCGACGAAGGGCATTCAATACAGGGTATCACGAAGGCCCTGCTCCGAGGTACATTCGATGCCCGCAAGTATCTCTCGCAGCAGCACACACGCGCCGCACACGGCATGCTCAGAACGGGACAGTTGCCCCCACTTGCATCGGCACTCGCAGCGGTGGAAAAGCCAGCGCCTCGTATGCAGCCATTACGGATACCTGGTTCGTCCTCCCCTCGTCCAGGAGCCCAACCCGCGCCATTCGCGTCAGCAGCAGAGGCACAGACCGAGGGGATACGGCAAATCGAACGGGATACTGGAGAAATGGCACGCCAGGTTCGGCAAACACGGCAGTTACCGCACCCAGCCCGCGAGACCGAACCACTTCAGCGTGTAGCCTCGGCACTTCGCGCTCCTTACGCGGTAGAAGAAGAGATCAGCCCGTTCACTGGTCACTTACCGGCTATTCCTGGCAAGGTCGTCGAGTCCACATTAGCTCCCGTGCCTACACACGCGGAACAGTCGCCATCGGGTAACCTCTGGGCTTACGCAGATGAATATGACAGAGGTGGCGAAAAGAAGCCACAAGATCGCGGGTCTACAGGCAGCTTGTGGTCGTACGATAGCCGAGGTAATCAGAAGAAAGGGCGTTAAATGTTCAAACCCGTGCTTTTACACAAAACAGGGCCACAGGTGGTACAGGAGATACACGCCTGTATTGGCTGTAACGAATGCTTGATCGCCTGTCCCGCTATTGCCGAGTCAGTCACCATTGACGTGCTTAACCGCGAAACTGTCTCAGGGTCGATTTCACCATCGGTGGCGCGCTTCGCACGCTCCTGTTATCAATGCGGAGCCTGCGTTGCCCCTTGCCCGGTAGGACTACATCGCGACGCTATGATGATGTGGCTGAAAGTTCGCCTCCTAGGCTCAGGACAGGAGGCTTAAGGTATGTATACTGATTCCTTCGACCATCCGACCAATGCAGGTGAAAAAGGGTATCCATGGTTTTTCTCATATGTGACAAACGCGCGCATGTTAAGCGTGCTGGTTGTCTTGTTCGTGATAGGTGCCAGTGGTGGACTGTATATCTGGTACAGCCATAATGGGAGTGATCCCTATCCCGATAGCATTCCAGGGCTTGCCTATGCTGTCGCTGGGACAGCCTTCCTTGTCCTGGCAGGAGTTGTGTACACTTTCCGTCGGCGCTCACGCAAACGCGGCATTGGGCAACTTAACGCTTCATTGCAATGGCACATTGGCTTCGGGGTCATGGGTCTCGCTCTGCTCTTCATGCATTCTTTTGGCAACTTTAACCCGCGCAGCGGAACATTCGCCCTCTACGGCATGATCGCGGTGGTGGTCAGCGGCTTTGTCGGACGCGCCCTCGATCACTTCATGCCGCGCCTTATTGCTCGGGAGGTGCAGAAGGCGTTGACGGCGCAGGGCGAGGATCGCATTGTCACCATTTCGCAGAAGTTGCAGGATATCGTTGTCCACAATACCGAAGAGGTACGTGCCTTTGACACGAATACCCCTCGACGCGATAGGGTGCCACAACTCGCGGCCAGTACCCTCTCCGGTCAACCAGTGCTCACCTCGTGGGACCTGGCCTACATCTCGCTAGAGGAAACGCCACAAGAACTGCGCAGGCAAGAGCAGCAGTACCGCTTCGTCCCTGACAAGAAGAGCGCCCTCTCGCGTCCTGGCGCGCTCATGCCAGGAGCACAGGTGCATATCTCCGCTCTTGAAGACGTGCAGCAAGCCTTACAGCGTGAACAGTTTTACCGTTATGCTATCCTGTACTGGCGCGTCCTGCACATTGGACTAGCCCTTGTTACCGTTGGCCTGACAATCTGGCATCTAGAGTATGCCGCACAGTTGCTACTGCCGATCTGGTTGCACCGATAAAAAGTCTTCACGTTTCTTCGCATAGACGATGTGGCAGGAGTCGGTTCCCGCCACATCGTTTATGCGAAGAAACGCGGTTCTCAACCCATATCTCTTTTCATACGTATTACAGAAGGAGGTATATAAATACATGATGCAACAACGAACGTCGCAAATAATTGCGCAGCCTAAACGATTTGATATCTTCTTTCATGCAATAAAAACATTCAAACTTATTGGCTCGTTATTGATTGACCCACGTGTCCCTCTACTGCGGAAGCTGTTATTCCTTGGCTCTATTGGCGTATTGCTCGCTATACTCATCTTTCCCGACACTCTCAATGAGGTGGTTTTAAGTACGGTTCTGCCTCTTGTTGGGACCGTGTTGGGCGTGCCGATTGATGCTGGCATGGACTGGATCGCATTCGCCCTACTCGTAGTGAACTTCTTACACTTCTTTCCCGAAGACCTGGTATCGGAGCACTACCAACAAATATTCGGTCGGTAGGCATAACGGCCACAAGAGTAGACCCCTACGATATGACAGAGGCGTCATATCGTAGGGGTCTACTCTTGTGGCCGTTTATCAAAGCTGAATTTTGTCGCTACTGGTGGGGGGTCTAAATTTGGTGCCTGCGTTCACAAAGACGAATGTTTGATCCTGAGTACGCAGGTGAATGTGAATGATCATATCGGGCTTGTTGTCGCCTGTAACATCTCTAAATTCAAGGGTGACTGGAGTTAGTTCGCTGTTATCACCGACGATGTAGAAGGGAACAACATAATTGATTGACTTCGATGGTTCGCCAGCCATCCATTCTGTTACCACGGCCTGGCGGTTGTAGTTGATGGCGATAAAATGACTTTTGTGGGTAGGGCTGTCACCGTGACCTACTACGGCATCTGTTTGATAGGTACGTGGCCTGCCGTAGACAACATCATCATAACGCTGCCCACTCCACGCGACCAGCAGGGAGCCAAATACCCAAAGGACGAGCATCGCCACCATGCCGACACCAAGCGGAAGGAGCCAGTGAACGTTGCGTTTCGGTGCTTTGGGTGATGGGACAGATCGGTACTGCGTGGTCGTGTTGCGTGGTGGTTGACGTAAAGGCAGTTCTCGTGACGCGCTCTGACGGCGCTGATAAGGAGTCGTGGGTGGATTCGGGCTTGGGATACGTTGTCCAGTATTGTAGCGTATAGCACTCGTATTCTGACGTGGTGGATCATCCCAAATATCTTCATCGTCAGAGCGTATATTTGTTTGAGGCCCGGTCAGCCCCCGCGATTGCGTATGTGTTGGTGGAAGAGGATTATTAGTCGTTCTGCTACGTCGCCTCTGCTGAGGTTCACCACCTTGCGACATGGCTCTCTCTTTCTTTCGATGCGTGTCATGACGCATATATCGCACGTCGTACAGTAAGCAATACAGTACCTCAGAGCATCATACTCTGTATTCAAGCACAATGTCAAACACCTATGTCTACGTTACCTAATCTTGAGGGCAAAAGGTATGAGGTAAGAGGAGTAAGTATTCGACAGTGTAATACTTGGTGCTCGTGGAGGCGATAGTCTTGAAAGAGCGTTTAAAGCTATAGAACAGCAGACTGTAAGCGCAGGTGCCGATGCGAGTATTGATATAAAGGTAGCCGCTCCTGGAGGTGACCCTGGAATAGCAGTAGTTACAGGAACTGCTGTCAGAATAATCAGGTAGAGTTTCATCGAAGAATACTTCCTCCGCTTTCAATAAGAGTTCCTACATGTCTTGAGTGAGTATCATAAGAACCACTTCTGACAGCATATTTTCCATTATTGTAGTGATCTCCTGCTAGTTCGTGATAACTCATCTTAAAGAGGAAACTGAGCAAGTATGGAATATACTGAAAAGCAACATATAGGGGAAGTCCCTCATCGTCCTTCGCTCACAGATCATCCAAGTCTTCTTGCATGTGCATGGCATTCATGATTGAGTTGAGTCATTATGTCAAAATTGAGCATTGAGGCGTGTGAAGGCTAGACGGATCAATGCAATATCCGCCAGTTTTTGGAAAATATCTGCTGTCCTTTCCATCTGTGGCACATGAAGCGCAGCTACTTGTGGATCCCAATAGTGAAGGTCTTCCACTGTAATATTCCAGCACTCCTGCTGATTCTGCTTTGTAACTTTAGTCCATCGAGCTGCACCTAGACCATTGATTCGTTGCCAATGTGGATCCCATGCTCTTCCCAGCCATGTCGTCATCAGTAAGGCTGCCTTCCCAAAATCGTTTGGGATGGGAAGTGGACATGGAACTGGAGCAAGATGAGGAGCATCTTGTCGCCAGCACCATGATCGCCCCTCATCGGATGTCATACTTGTCGGAAGCCAATTGCGCATACGTTGATCGACCATACGTGTAATCAGTAAGACAGCGGCTTGATGGGCATCGGGACGGTTGCGCTCCTGGTAGCTGATCAGCCCTCGTTCCTTCCACTCCTTCAATGTCGATTGAGAAATGCTCTGTCGCGCTTCACCCAGTTCCTCATCAGGAACCTCTCCCTCCTTTGGTGGAAATGCCTCCATCAACGCTTGCAGCAACCACGAGGTGGAGAGGGCATTTCGTTGAACGAGCGAGTCCATGCGCATATATACGTCTTGTCGAGCCACACGGACTTCCTGGAGCAAGCGATTCCATTCTGCTTGTGCATAACCAGTCTCTCTCTCAAACGCACTCGTTAAGACGGGGAGTGGTGCATTGCGATGGGCGCGACGTTTGCCAAGCAGCAAATGTTCTACGACGGGACCTGGCAGAGGTGCAAACAATGGTAAAACCGATGTGAGTGCTTTATCCATGGCAACATCCCTCTTTTGTCGTTTTTCTAAGTATAAGCAAGGTACCATTATTATGCAAGATGCTGTCTTCATGACGGAATTGGATTTATATGGAACTCAGTAATAATGAGTAGGGACAATAGAATGTGGCTTATTAGAGACAATGGGAAGAAGTAGCAATCCATCTTTTAGATCAACTCTTTCCTTGTGATTTCCCTCGATTGACTCAGTCTGTAGGGCAGAAAGAGCACATGGATGCCTTCCAAGGCTATTTCTTGTATTACTTTCTATTGATGTGCTAATAGAACTTATGAAAGAATGTTTAGAAACTATATATAAGATAGTATAAAAAATCATAGATGTTAAAGACAACGCGATAAGTATTTTATTCTAAAAGGGCTTTCTGACTAATAGTGAAGTTTTCATTGACAATAACCGAATTATATGATACTGTAGATATGGTTATGTGATTGAATATAAAAGCTACTACTAGCTTGATGCAGTCAAGAGCTTATACGAAAGGCTGTTCTGGAAAGTAGCTACTCTCACGTTATATGCTTTGCCAGCAGGATTCATACGGAAGCCAAAAGAAATACTCGTCAAAGCTGATATCTAAGAGTTTAAAGTCAACTCAGCTTCTATTTTTTACTGAAATTCTAGAAGATTTGTTGCTCTTTTTCACCCTTCTAGATGATCTTCAGGAAGAGAGTGTTCATATGACTACTTCCCAAGACTTACAGGTACAAGTTGCTGAGTCTGTTCTGCAAAGTCTGCTCTCCGCAAATTGTAAAGTGGAATTGAATGCAAAGACTCGAATGCTGAGTCTGCTGAGTACTGAAACGCCTCATATTCTTGAACAGCAACAGTTCACAGTGAATGAGTGGAACATTCTTCTCATTCTTCTTGTATCTCATCCCCACTACGCTCCTTACGAGACACTCCTTGCAAGTCTTACTTCACTTTCTCCTTCTGAGTGCCGCAAAATACTTCATAAGGCCCACCAGCAAGGACCAAAGATGCTCAAACGAGAACTGAAACCAGTCCAGCGAGCACTGGGTCACGTTCGTATGAAGCTCAATTACGTCTGTCCTCAGCTAAAAATCTCGCTCATACGCGAACTAGGGTACTCTCTGACGACCTCCTCAAATTGAGGATTATTGCAAGAAAGGCAAACTTTAAGCTTTCTACTGCCAAGTAATAGCAGTAGCTTTAGGCAATGCTTTCCAATCTACCGACTTGTAATGATGGAAAGATGCACCAGGAGTGGTTCCAGTTCCTCGCCAAATAAGTACTAGTTCCCCATCAAGTAAGGTCTCAGTTGCCTCACTAATGGTCTATTCTCATGTATACTTTTGTTGGAGATTATGATTTGGTGGAGATGCTCTTCATGCAAAGCTAAACCTATTACGTTGAAAAGTACTGTAGTGATGGCTTAGAAGGAAGCACCTAGGCCTCTCCATAAACCACTGTCCCTTTAACATTGTTTTTGGTCTGATGTCTATCAGGCCTCACCATATTATTTCGGGTAGGGCATACGCTAGGTGACGAGCCAGCCTCTCAGGTTGCTCTATCATGGAGGTTGTAGAAGATCATCCTTTGAACGATTATGTTCATTGATTTGATACGAGTATACATTCACTTTAGAGAGGATGTTTAGGAAACAGAAAGGAGACAGCAGCAGAGAAAGAAAGATATCATTTGAAACTGTACTAGTAGTACGTTTGGGTATCCTTAGAGGTAGAGATACCTTAATGGTATAACTAGTCTCTGAGATACTTCGTAGATAAATCCTTTGCGAAGACAGCAGAGCAACTCTGCTCTGCAAGGCGTGTCCTACTTAGCCAACCTGATACATTCAGTACAGAAGGGGTACACCATGAAAAAAAGAAGTCTCGTTTTAGCCGTCCTAGTTGCATTAATGCTCGGCTTCCTCAGTGTAAGCCTTGTGCCTTCTGCTCATGCAGCTACAAGGGGCATGAAACCTACCATATCTTCAGGCAAATTCCGCCCTCTTATCAACTACACGCCTTGTAACAATTCACAGTTTTTAGAGATATATTCGTCTACAAGCGGATATGAGTGTTTCGCCAATGATGGATACCTAGGTCTTGGTGATCCAGGCAATGGAGGCGACTTATACAATGTAACCTATCTCCATTCTGGTAACAATAACGGCTGGATCAGGTACTACGATAGATATGGTGGACATACCTTCTACTTCTATGCCTACTATGAGTACAACTTTGGCAATGTCGAGGTGACTCAGGTAGACATTACAGGACAATCATGAGTGCAGGTATAAAACGAGAGAGGCTCAATTATTCGTATGAGGCTCTGCATAGCTGTAAACATGTTGCAGTAGTAGCCAGTCGTAGCCGTAAACTATGTCATTAAAACACGACGTGATTATAAAGCAGTGTTGCAAAATTGCAACACTGCTTTATACTTAATAAAACCTCATAAAGTGGTTGTCGAAGCTATCAGGGGTTTGTGTAGGATAGAAACAGAAGTTGGAATAGGGAAATAGCCCAAAGAGGCTACTCCTTTTAGCAAGTGTCAGTATCATAACATCTCATTATATTTCAAATTGTTCCAAATTTCTATCATAGAAACATGAGGTTTTGTACCTATTCCTTAAAAAGGACATAACCTACTCCTAAACAACGTCTCGAAACACCATCATCTATACCATCCAACGGTTCTTAATGAAAAGGATGCTGAGTATCGCAAGCAATGTCGAGAAGAGCAATATTAACGTTCTATGAAGTTGTGGGTGTTGTATTCCAAGGATAGCCAGAGTGATAAAGGCGGGAAAGACTTCGAGCACGAAGCGTTGGTTAGAAACCAGGGCATCATGCTCAATACTTGGGCTAAGTAAGATGTACAAGAGAAGGAGACCTGCCCAAAGAGTGTAGCTTGTGCGCAGGCTACGCCATCCTACAATCGTCAACGTGATAAAACTAACTGTAGCACAGAGATCAAGGAGAACATGTACTTCATTGAAAGAACCGAAAGGTTGATTCCAGAAGAGTTCGAAGAGGTTTTGCCACACACCAATCCACGGCCAGGATAAGTGTCGCCCCCAGTGGTACTGTACCGTGACAAAGGCAACAGGGTTCTCTGTGATTTTCCAACTATAGACGCTGTACAGTAGAGTCCCTAATGGTATGAGCAAAATTGGCAAAAGTCCAAATACCATCTTTCGCCGATTTGTAGTGGTGGTATTTCGAGAAACCCATAATTCATAGAGGTATGGTACGACTAATAATACGCCTGCCGAACGCGTCAAAGCAGCAAATAAGCCGAGTAGTCCCGCTAACCGCCAGTACTGTTTTTGCAAAGCTAGAAATGTACTTGTCGTCAATAGAAGAAACAACGACTCATTGTAGGGGGCAAAAAAGAAAAAGGCCGTGGGGAAGATACAGAGATAAAGAAGCGTGCGTTGTGCAACCTGCTCACCTCCACTCTTGATGGCAATACGATGTACAACAAATAGTGTTCCCAGTAGTGCACCATTACTAAGAAGGATGCCAACCATCAGATAGCTCCAACTACCTAAAGGATATGCTATGGCTGCGATGAGCAATGGAAAGAGCGGGAAGAAGGCGGTGTCATATACAGTGTGATAGCCATATTGAGCAATACGTAAGTAGATAGCTGCATCCCAGTGCTGCCAAGAAGTGAGTAAGGCACTAATATCCACTGATGTATTAGAATGTTTTACTGCTGTGGGTAGGACATAGCCAAAGTAGGTGATCAATATTAATAGCAGCCGAGTGGTGAAAAATAACCATATGATGTCACGAGTAGGAGAGCGTTTCATACGTAACATACCTTTGCTACTAAATTATCAAGGGGACGTGGTAGCATTAGAAAGCCGCCTTCATAGTGAGATTATTAGTGAGTGAAAGCACGACTGATTAGTTTTGCAAAAATAGCAGGACCTCGTTGAACAATTAGTAATGCTCCTATGAGTAAGCTACCCCAGACAGCCAAGATGAGCAGCGGATCAAAAACTATATGCACCCGCATATAGTCGTCAAACCTGTAGCCACCTAGTGTTGTGATGATAAGAGCGTACAGTGCCACAAGCACAATGGCTCCCATTCCCAGTACTGTTTGATGTGACCTTGTTCGCTGCCAACAGAGCAGAAGAAACCAGATCACTACACAATATGGAAAGCATGCATTCCAACCGTACAACGTATGATGAATGGACTTGAGCCAGGCTAACGGCTCGGCAAATGGCCCAGGAATACTTACTCTAGAGGAGTCATAGTAACTTGTCAGCGATGAGAAGAGAATGGGTACAGATTTAAGTACAAACTCTATCGGGTGGTGTATGATGATAGTTCGGGAGAAGTTGCCAGCAGACAAATCGTTGTCGCGTGAAAGTGACGGTATGTAAGGTAAGACATGGTAGGGATCTCTGCCTACTTGTGCCACATAGATATCTAGCTCTCGGCTAATATCTGCGTACTCGGGAGGAGCTTCATCCTGCATATCATACTGAAGTACCTTACCCATCAAGTTAAAATTTTCTATCGCTGTCAGCCCAGGATAGTGGTTCAAGAATGTGTTGACAACAATATAGCTTCCCAGGACGGCATAGATGAGAGCGAACGAGACTAGTACATGCCGAAACAGAGAGCGACCCCTACCCCGACGCACAGACACAAGCAGCAGATAAGCGAACAATGGGACAGGCAGGTAGGCCCACTCCGGGCGAGTAAGCGACAGCGGTAGGAGACATATTACAACGAGCCAAAAGGCACGCACCTGTACTGTGCGTATGAAGTACGTAATTGCCAGAACTAATGTTGTTAGTAGCCAGAGTGCTAAGCCTTCAGACATAATTGGCTTAACATAAGAGAGGAGAACGAGGTTCGTGCCCATAAGCAGACCGATAAGGAATGCGAGCCAAGCACGTCGTAGCAAAAGTATCGCTAGAACATAGACTTCCATCGTTGCCAAGACAAAAAGAACAGCTTGTGCAATACTAACAGCCATTAGGTTATGTTGTCCTGCCAATGCATAGACGAGCATGATCAAGAGAGGGTAACCAGGTAAACGCCAGGTATCAACCAGCGAATATGGGTGTGCCTGAGCACGACCTACTACATCGAGGTAAGCGGGAGTATCCGCGTTTAGCTCAGGTCGGGGATAGTTGAGGTAATAGGCTACCGTTGGGATGATCGTCAGCACGAGGAGGAGCACAGCAAAGTAGAGATATTTGTGGGTGTGCCAGTCTGTAATCACCCATCGGATGAAGGATTGGAATGGACGATGTAATCGTCTAGGATTGAGAAAAATAGAGTGTTCCTGCTGAGACGTTATTTGGGAAGAGGGTTCTAACTCAATAGAGCAATGATCTTTCTTCAATGAACCTCCAAATTTACTCTAAAAAGACTATTTTTAAATAAAGGTCATCATGCGTTACATTATTATACATGATATACCTAAAAAAGGCTTCTACAAACGTAATTTTTCCGTATTATCTGGGGTTTTGGTAGCAGTGAAATGTGATGCTCATCCTTTCATATACCTCTTGTTCTTAGTCAAGCCTATGTGCAAGTTTTCTGTAAGCCACGCTCAATAATAGCTGGGATCACCCTCTATTGAGCAAAAATGATGCTAAAAACGTGCTCAAGAAAAAAACGTGCACACGAGGTTAGTCAGTCTTGTAGATCGCTTGTAGGTACATACGCTATTATCCAGGCCGTGCCAAATTATGGCTATAGCTCCCCACTTTCACTATAACGAGCATCTCTTCAAGACCAGATAGAGATAGTTCTAAGATAATTCAAAAAATAGAGATATACCTTCCTACCATTTCCTGTCCCCCTATGGGCGTTTCTCCACGGCTGAGATTCTCCACGGCTGAGAAGCCTCTTCCCCCATTTCAGGGCTTTTTTCTCTCTGTATGATGGAAGCAAGAAAGCAATTAAAAATTCTGACAAATACAGGTTTCCAGGGAGATGTAGCTATGGAGATGTTGGATCGGCTCTTACAACTTATTGTCCAATTACAAAATAATGGGTCAGTGCTCTATGGACGACACGCATTACTCGACCATGTTCTTGAGAGCAGCGGAGCGAGGCTGGCAAGCCTCTTTATCCTCGATAGAGAGCGTCAAGTCCTTGTGCTGCTGGAATATGCTGGGCAACTGCCATCGAGCTTGACTCAAAACGATTGCACAATTCTTCCTATAAATGGCCTTTTCGGACTTGCTCTGACTACACAACTATCCGTCTCTGATCTCTGCGCTGACGCACGAGCACTACTCCAGGAGCAAGCATGGGGTTGGTCGGGCGGCTATGTTCTCATCAACACGATTCGTGGAAGTCACGATGCTGAACAAGGCATACTCGTTCTCAGTTTCAAGCCAGGAGATCAACAACGTCCTGAGAGCCAGAGCGCTATACAGGTATGCCTCTCATTGCTCTCGGTGTATCTTGCTCAAGAAAGTTCTGGTGGGCGTGTAGAATTGCCGACCAGGGCGACGGCGAGGGTCCGCCCCTACTATGATACGAGGGAGACTTCGACGGGTCGTCATAGTAGGGGCGGACCCTCGCCGTCGCCCTGGTCCCCAGAACAACAGGTAGCCATTGACGAGGAGCGCAGGCGCATTGCTCGTGATCTGCATGATGGAGCGAGCCAGCATATCACGCATGTACTTCATAAGCTCGAATTTGTGCAGCATCTCCTGGAAAAGCAATCGCTAGAGCTTGCGCAGGTTGAAATAAGGCAGTCTCGCAAGGTCCTGGAAGCGGGTCTGCATGATCTTCGACACGATATCTCGTCGCTTGCTCCAGCACAGCTAGAGGAGCAGGGCTTTGTTGCCGCGCTGCAAGACCTGCTGAACGAATACGCGATCAGTAATCCCACCCTCAAGATTACCTGCGATATAGCTGCACCGAGCCTGCTTCTATCTAAGCTAGAGGGACCTATCTTTCGCTTTATTCAGGAGGCGCTCAACAATGTGCGCAAACATGCACGTGCGACTCAGGTAGCTATCACTCTTCGTATGCTCCCTGCCCTGCTCGTTGTCGAGGTCAGCGATAACGGTATTGGCCTTCAACCTGCGCAAGCATCCAATGGAAGCGCAGGTAAAGCGGAAGATAGGCGAGACACGCGACACTTTGGACTGCGTATGATGCGTGAGCGCATACAGGAGGCGGAGGGAATCCTGGAAATCCAAAGTGTTCCAGGCAAGGGGACGACGGTGAAAGCTCGCTTTCCCATGAGCAGTGCCGTTGTCCCACTTACGCAGCGCGAACGTGATGTGCTGCGTCTCCTCGTTGACGGCCTCACCAACCGAGATATCGCGCAACGGCTCTCCGTCAGCACCGAGACCGTCAAATCCCACGTTCACCATATCATGCAAAAGATGCATGTCAAGGACCGCACACAGGCAGCGGTCCTTGCGACAAAGCAGCGCTGGCTCTCATAGAGAGGAGGCACAACACATCCTAATGTACCTCTACGTTGCTATCACCATATCTTTGTGCGTTCGTTATTTGTGAGAATATTCTATTGACGTGGTATAGTTTTATCGTTACCTCATGTCGCGCAATGAAATTGCGCTTTGGGCGCGATACATCGGGGCGCGATACATCGGGGCGCGATACATCGGGGCGCGATACATCGCGCCCCTACATTAATCGTGGACACCCTATAAAATGCAGAAGGTATAGACGGGCTTGAAATATTTAAAAATTGGAAGTTATGAACTCTATGCACTCGCTATCATCGCTTTTGCTGTCGGACTGCGCGTTTTCTTGATAGCGATGGGGTGGCCTCCAACCGATAGCGACGAGGGAACGATGGGCATTATGGCTCGTCATATCGCCTATCGTGGCGAGCATCCCTATGTCTTCTACGGACAGAACTACATGGGCACGATAGAGGCACATATAGCAGCAGTATTCTTTCATCTTTTCGGCCCTTCACTCTTTACCCTGCGGCTCAGCGTCATCGTCTTTGTGACACTCTTCCTCATAAGCACTTATTTGCTCGCGAGCCTGCTCTACTCGAAAAAGGTGGCTCTTGTTACCCTGGTGATATTGAGCTTTGGCTCCATCTACGTTCTTACACGCGAAACACTCGCCACTGGCGGCTCCATGCAAACGCTGCTCTTCGGCTCTCTTGCCTTTCTCCTGGCAGCATGGCTCTCGTTCACCTACAGCCGTGGCACAACCATACATACAAAATTGCTGCGCTTCGTTGGCTACACGTTCTGGGGGCTGGTCCTGGGGCTCGGCTTCTGGAGCGATATGATCGTTCTACCTTTTTTCGCGGGTGCCGTTCTCTTAATGGTCATCTTCTGCTGGCGCGACCTTCTATGGGCGTGGATAGGCGTCATCGTTGGATTCCTGGTTGGTGCATATCCTGTTCTCAGCTACAGCCTCAAGGCAGACAATGGACAGAACGTACTCATCACCCTTTTCGGACTCTTTCATGGCAGTGCAACACAGGCCCCGCACGGCCTGCACCAGATTCTACATGCTGTTAAAGGAACCGTGTTGGTGAGCATCCCGACGGCAACAGGCTACCCATTCTGCCCCGTGATGGAACAATCTTTCCTCAGCGACAACACGGTTCAAACGCCTCTGTGCACACTCGGTCACGCTGCCTGGGGTATTGGCTACGTGGCACTCCTTGCAGTCGCTCTACTACTGATTATAAGAATGCTATGGGTATTGTGGTCGAGCGGTAACTTTACCATGAAGGATGTAGACAAGCGGCAAACAATAGTACGCTACGTCTCCCAGCTTATGCTGCCTGGCAGCGGTGCCCTTGCGATCCTGGCCTACGCTCTCAGTTCTGCACCGATGGGCTGGCCGGGCTACCATTCGCGCTACATCATCGGCCTCTTGATTATCACGCCCGCGCTCATCGCTCCCGTGTGGAATGCGGCCAGCACTGCAAATGGTTTGTCGTGGGCACGCAGGGCGACCACAAGGGTCCACCCCTACTATGACGACCCGTCGAAGTCTCTCTCGTATCATAGTAGGGGCGGACCCTTGTGGTCGCCCTGGTCCCTTGTACTGGCCCTCATCGGCATCGTTTACCTGGCTGGAACGATCATGCTCTTCACGGAGGTTCCGGCAACACAGGCGGCGAACCAGAGACATGCTGACCTTATCAACTACCTTGTGAAGACAGGCCACACGCACATCTACACAGAATACTGGACCTGTGACAGGATCGCTTTCGAGAGCAACGAGCGCATTCTCTGCGGCGTACTCGATGCCAATTTTCAACCGTCGCACAACCGCGCGCCCGGCTACTATGATATCGTGCACGCGGACTCACAGGCGGCTTACGTGTTTCCAGTTAGTAACTTACCTGGAAGCCCGTCAATATCATTGGTTGAAAAAATGCTCGCAACCTCAAAGCAGAAGTATGCACGAACAACGGTTGGAGGGTATGCCGTTTATCAGCCGATATCTTCATAGAAGGAAGACCACCCGGGTAGGGGTGTAATTCATTACACCCTCGTTCGGCTTGTGATGTGGAACGAGGGTGTAATGAATTACACCCCTACAGCAGTTGTTTCACAAGCCGATCTGCCAACTCGAACGAGTAGTTTTGTCCACGGTCATGTGGGTAAATCTGGAACATATTCGCTATCCATAGACCTTCCAGGGGCGTATCAAGCGGCGGAATGTGTTCTCGGTACTCGGTTGTGACGATTGGTTGGGCGAAGGGGGCTTTGAACAGCCAGCTCTCCCGCACATATTCTGGTTTGAACGCGGGAATGAGGCGTTGCAGGTGTGGGAAGAACTCCACCATCACTTCTTCCTTGCTCTGCATAAACAAGGAATCATTCATAGGGCGGTAGTTGCCGAGGTAGAGCAGGTGCTTGCCATCGTACTCGCTGGGAGAACGGAAATTTGTATGCTCAAATACACCCGCGAAGGGGTAACCGCGATCACAAACATTGATCCAGTAGCTATCAGTCAATTGGCGATCTAATGCTAGAACGAGACAATGCGCTCCGTATGCCTGTCCCCACGCGTATTTGGCACGGTAATCTTCTGGCAAAGCGGGAATAAGGCGACAGGAGAGGCGCGTGGGCAGTGTTGAGATCACGCGATCAAACGCCCATGTTCCCTTGTCGGTCTCTACACTCCATGGCTTGCCCTCGTCACTAGCGGTCTGCTCCACCTTTTCTACGCGGGTGCCGAGCAGGACTTTGCCGCCCTTCTGACTGATGCGCTCTGCCAGCCGCTCATAGACGTGTTGGAAGCCGCCTCGTACGTAGCCCAGCCGCGTTGTGCGATCATGGATGCGCGCCCAGAACCACGGTAGGGCGATCTGCTCATGCATCGCACCGAACTTGCCGATGAAGAGCGGCTCAAAGAGCATTCCATAGGGCCGTTTGCCCATCCAGCTACGCAGCCACGTGTCAGCGGTCTTGCCTTCCAGCCATGCTGGATTTACCATCTTGAGGAAGGCAAGCACCGCAGCCACACGCAGTCGTTCATCAACACGCAGAGGCTTGAAGAGGAGCAGCGATAAAGGTGAGTCCAACTGCTCAATTTTTCCATTGAGAAGACACACCGAACGAGGGCGCAACCATTCCAGACGATCCCCCAATCCCAACTCCTCTATAAGCTTGATTGCTGTCGTATCAGTGCGGAAGAGGTGATGATAAAATTTTTCCAGCCATACATCTTCATTACTGCTCACATGAAAGCCAGCTGCGAGACCACCTGCTGTCTGCTCCTGCTCAAACACCATCACCGACTGATTTGCTTGTGAGAGCCGATAGGCGGTCATCAGCCCCAACGCCCCACCGCCAAGAATAGCGTAGTTCATATGTATAATTTCCTTGTAAAAGTAAATATCATTGGAGAAATGCTTCTATTGATTTCCTGACTATTCTAACATAAGTGAACCTTTAGATGATAGGTGGCAGGGCGACCACAAGGGTACGCCCCTACTATACACGGTGTTACCACCAAAGGTGGTGTAGTATAGTAGGGGCGTACCCTTGTGGTCGCCCTGCTTGCTTGCGAGCTTGTGGTCGCCCTGCTTGCGTCTAAAACACGTAAAGGTTTACATCATGCATTATCTTCATCTGCTCACCTGTCCCGTATGTCACAGCCACTTCACGGAGGTCGGCAACACGCTCAAATGCGACAAGGGGCATACCTTCGACATCGCGAAAGAGGGTTACATCAACCTGTTGACCAAAAAGCTCTCCGATAGTGTTGGCGACACCAAAGAGATGCTTACTGCCCGTAGGAATTTTCTGGACCGAGGGTACTACCAACCCCTATCGGGCACAATCAATAAACTTATCTATGACTGCCTTCGTACAGAAGAGGACAGCGAGAATGGTCTGCCCTACATCAATATTCTCGACGCGGGCTGTGGTGAAGGTTATTATCTCGGTCGGTTACAGCACTATCTCGATCAGCAGCTACCCGCTGCCCAATGCAACTCTATTGGTCTGGATATCTCAAAAGATGCGATGAGGATGGCGGCGAAGCGGTATAAAGACGCTCATTTTGTCGTCGCGAACCTTAAAGAGCCGCTCGTCTTCGCTAGCGACTCGCTTCACATCCTCCTCAACATCTTCGCGCCACGCAACATAGACGAATTCGCACGCGTCGTCACCCCCGGCGGGATAGCCATAGTCGTCATTCCTGGTCCGCAGCACCTGCGCCAACTCCGCTCGGCATTACACCTGCTAGATATTGAGGAGAATAAACAGCAACATGTGATAGACCAGTTCGCGCCATATTTTGAGTTGCTAACATCCTCTTCTCTTATCTATGACGTGCAATTAAGCAATCAGGAAATCATGCAGGCGGTGATGATGACTCCGAATTACTGGCATTTGTCAGAAGAGATGCGAGGAATGATAGGAAATATGAAGGATGTGCAGACGGAGATCGAGTTTACGTGTTTGATGTTTAGGAAACGGAAATCGTAGGGGCACAATCAATTGCGCCCAGGGGTGGAGCGGTGGGAAAACGTGTCGATATGTCAACGTTTTCCCCACCCTCCCTCGACGCGAAACGCACGCAAAGAAGATCAAGGTGGGGAAACGTGTCGATATGCCAACGTTTCCCCCACCCTACCCCTGGGCGCAATCAATTGCGCCCCTACGATTAATGCGTCATCTCTTGCCCGGGCATCCAGCGCAGGTTGGGTTTGCGTGCTGCCAATGCCTGATCCAGTCTGCCGACGACGGTTGTGTGTGGAGCGGTTTTGACGATTTCGGGATTGGTGCGCGTCTCCTCCGCGATCTGGTTCATGACGCTTACAAAGGAGTCGAGCGTCTCGCGGGTCTCGGTCTCGGTTGGCTCAACCATCAACGCCTCGTGTACGATCAGCGGGAAGTAGACCGTTGGGGCGTACATGCCGAAGTCGAGCAGGCGCTTGGCGATGTCGAGGGCTGTGACGCCGTGTTCATCTTTTTGACGCTCTGCCGTTAACACGAACTCGTGCTGGCAGGTCTGCGGATAGGCCACATCGTAGTCAGAGGACAACTCGTGCTTGAGATAGTTAGCATTGAGAATGGCGCTCTCCGAGACATGCTTCAGACCGTCCGGCCCATTGCTACGAATGTAGGTGTAGGCACGCACAAGGACGCCAAAATTGCCCTTGTTGGCGCGAACCTTGCCGATGGACTGCGGCCCCGTATCTTCCCAGTAATATCCATCGTCATTCTTCGCTGGCATGGGACTCGGCAGGAATGGCACAAGGTGTGAACTGACACCGATGGGACCCGCGCCGGGACCGCCGCCACCATGAGGAGTGCTACAGGTCTTGTGCAAGTTGAAATGCACAACATCGAAGCCCATATCACCAGGACGCGTGATGCCTAGAACCGCGTTGGCATTCGCTCCATCATAGTAGAGCTGTCCACCGATTTCGTGAACTCTCCGCGCGATCTCGGCAATATTGGCATCGAAGAGGCCAAGCGTGTTAGGATTGGTCATCATGATAGCGGCAATATTTGGACCATTCGACTCCAACAGAGCTTTCAGGTGCTCCATATCGATACCGCCCGTCTGCATATCGCTCTTGACCTCAACGGCCCTGTAGTCGGCAAGGGTCGCGCTGGCGGGATTGGTGCCGTGTGCATTGTCAGGAATGAGCACGAGGTTACGATGTGCCTCGCCCTGACTCTGATGATACGCCTTAATCAGCATCAAACCTGTAAGTTCGCCGTGAGCACCGGCAGATGGCTGAAGCGTGACGCGGGTCATGCCGGAAATTTCAGCAAGATACTGCTCCAACTCGTACATCAGTTGGATGGCCCCTTGAACCGTGCTTTCGGGCTGCAACGGATGAATATGTGCGAATCCTGGCAAGGCCGCCATATCTTCGTTCAACTTGGGATTATACTTCATCGTGCAGGAGCCGAGCGGGTAGAAGCCTGTATCGACGCTGAAATTGCGCTGCGACAGGTGCGTATAGTGGCGCACCACCTCGATCTCGCTCACCTCCGGCAAGAGTGCTGGCGTCTCGCGCAGTAGATTGCCAGGAATCATGTCTTCCAGCGACTCGGTGGGTACATCCATTCTCGGCATCGTCGCGGCTCGTCGTCCGGGTGCCCCTTTTTCAAAAATTAGTGTTTCGACGCTCACGCCTGCACCTCCTTGTTTCTACGAACCTGAGCCGACAAGCTAGACGCGAGAGTGGCGTGGTCCGTCGGAGCGGTCGTCTTCTTTAACACATCTACCAGTGCATCAATATCTTCCTTCGGGCGTGTCTCGGTAACGCAGAAAAGTATACAGTTGTCCATTCCAGGATAGCTCTCGTCCAGTGTGTAGCCACCGATGATTCCTGCCTGCTCAAGATGCTGCTGCAGTTTGACAGTGGAGATCGGGGCCTTGATAACGAATTCATCGAAGAAGGGACCCGTAAAGACAGCCTCAAAGCCTGGAATGGCGGTTATCTGACGGAATGCATAATGCGCTTTTTGCAGGCACAGTTCGCCAAGTTCGCGGAAGCCCTGCTTGCCCAGTGCCGCCATATAGATCGTGGCACCGACCGCCAACAACGACTGGTTAGTACAGATATTTGATGTAGCTCGTTCGCGTCGAATGTGCTGCTCGCGTGTCTGCAAGGTCAACACGTAGCCTGTCTGCTTCTCAGCGCCCTCTTCGACTGTCTGCCCAACGAGGCGGCCCGGCAAGAGGCGCATAAATTTCTGTTTCGAGGCCATGAAGCCGAGGGCTGGGGCACCGTAACTCATCGTATTGCCAAAACTCATTAGTTCACCGACCGCGATATCGGCTCCATATTCAGCAGGGGCGGCGAGGATACCGAGCGAGGCTGGCTCTGTGATAGTGGTGATGAAGAGGGATTTGCCCTTGTGCGCGATACGCTCGATGGCGCGTACATCCTCGACACAGCCAAAGAAGTTAGGCTGCTGCACGACAACGGCAGCAGTGGTAGGGCCGACCGCCGCATCCAGGTCCTCTACTGAGGTGACGCCGTTGCGCGTCGGAACCTCTTGAATCTCAAAGCCGCGTGAGAAGGCGTAGGTATGCAGCACACGACGGTACTGCGGATCGACACCTTCAGAGATAACAACTTCGCCGCGTCCACCAGGGCCAAGCGCGATAAAGACCGCCTCGACCATCGCCGTTGAGCCATCGTAGAGCGAGGCATTGGCGATGTCCAGCCCGGTAATCTGGCAGACCATCGTCTGAAATTCATAGATCGCCTGCAACATGCCCTGACTCACCTCAGCCTGGTAGGGCGTATACGAGGTGACGAACTCTGAGCGGCGCTGCAAATGTGGTACGACACCTGGAATGACGTGGTCATAAGTTCCAGCACCTAAAAAAGAGATAGTGGTATCCAGATTTTTATTTTTTGCCGCCATGTTGGTGAGCAGACGTTTGAGGTCCGGTTCCGAGAGAGCCGATGGCAGATCGAGTGGACGCCCCAGGCGGACGTTCTCCGGCACCGTCTCTAACAGCCCCTCCATAGAAGAGAGGCCGAGCCGTTCCAGCATCTCCTGCTGCTCTTCTGGCGTATTGGGTACATAGTTCATATTGAACTCCCCTTTGAGTACACTAGTCTAGCATTGCCCCATGCGAGGGGAGCCGCTACGACAATAGAAAGTAGCATATCCATACAATCACCACACCACAAAACTCCAGCCACAAAAAGACACTCATACAAGATTCAAAGCCAGATAAACACTAATAGCCGTCAAGGTTTTTTGACCCTCAACGGCTCGATTTTGACCCTTCTATAGAGATATAATAGCATATTTAACCAGGGTTACACACGCAACTATCACCCAGATTCGTCAACTCTTACTCCTCCTTCTTAGCAGTGAAACCTTCTGCTCTTCTTTTACGTACCAAACGGGATACATAACTCAAAATCAACTAGTAAACTTACGTTCAATAAAGTTCGTTTAGAGATTCAATTGAAAGGAAAAAACATCATGAATAACGACTATCAGCAAGACCAATCCGGCAACCAGGACCAATATGGCCGACAGGACCAGTACGGCAACCAGGGCCAGCAAGGTCAGTTTGGCAATCAGGGTCAATATGATCAGCGAGATCAGCGTGGCAATCAGGACCAGTATGGTAATCAGAACCAGCAAGACCAGTACGGCAACCAGGGCCGACAGGACCAATACGGCAATCAGGGCCAGCAGGATCAGTACGGCAACCAGGGCCGACAGGACCAATACGGCAATCAGAATCAACAGGATCAATACGGTAATCAAGATCGGTACAGCAATCAGGGTCAGCAAGATCAGCATGGCAACCAGGGTCAATATGATCAGCGAGATCAGCGCGGCAATCAGGGCCAGTCAGGTGGTATCCTGGGAAATCTGGAGAGGGAAGGCGAGAAGCGTTTAGAGAATTTGGGCGGCATGGGTAATCAGGATCAATAACAAAACCTGATTGCGAACTACACCAAAGGAGAGTATAAGCTCACCACAATGCACGAACAGGTCGGAGAGGACGTATGTGCCCTCTCCGACCTGTTCGTGCATTGTGATGAAAAGCTTTTTTATCGACCCTGGATATATTTCAGGTACTGCTCGACATCCATAAGGTTAGCAAGCTCTGAGGGGTTAGTAAGCTTGACGACGAGCATCCACCCGTTCTCATAGGGTTCGTCGTTAATCAGTTCAGGTGTATTCTTTAACGCTTCATTGACCTTCACAACCTCGCCACTGATCGGAGACATCAGCTCTGAAGTTGCCTTGACCGACTCGATGTCGCCGAACTTGGCCTCGTCCGAGATACTCTGTCCGGCGTCCCAGGGAAGTTCAACATAGACGATGTCGCCGAGTTGGTCCTGGGCATAGTCGGTAATACCGATTGTCGCCTGGTCACCCTCGACGCGTACCCATTCGTCGGTCTTGCTGTATTTAAGATTCTCTGGATGTTTTAGACTAGCCATAATGCGTCTCCCTTCTGCTAAGGACGGCTATTGTGTAAATAGCGCAATTGCATTGCTATTTGCGTTTGTAAAACGGTAACGGAACGATTTGTGCTGCCAGGCGTTTTCCGCGAATGTCGATTTGTACAGGCTGTCCAACGACTGCATGTGCTGAATCGACGTAGCCCATAGCAATGTTTTTGTGAATCGTCGGGCCAGGAGCCCCGCTGGTCAGGACGCCAATCCGTTGATTGTTGTCATAGACCGCGTAGCCGCCGCGAGGAACGCCCCGTTCAACCATTTCGATGCCGACGAGTCGCTTTTTGGGACCTTGTTCCTTCACCTGAAGCAGTATGTCACGCCCAATAAAATTTTCTTTATCGAGCTTTACAGTCCAACCGAGCTTCGCCTCTAACGGGTTGGTCTGCTCGTCGAGTTCGTGACCATAGAGGCATAACGCTGCTTCCAGACGCAGTGTATCACGCGCTCCCAAACCAGCAGGCAGGAGACCATGTGGCTTGCCAGCTTCAAGCAGTTTTTTCCATAACTCGACCACATCAACAGGAGCGCAGTAGAGTTCGAAGCCATCTTCGCCTGTATAGCCCGTGCGTGAGATGATGCAGTTAATGCCATCAACCAGGCCCGCTTCAAAGTGATAGTAGCGGATGGTGGCAAGGTCAAGCTCTGTCAGTGGTTGCAGGATAGCCTGGGCCTCTGGTCCTTGTAGGGCAATCAACGCAGTGGTATCGGACTGGTTTATAACGGTAACATTTTGAAAGTGCTTTGCCTGCTCTTTAACCCAGGCAAGGTCTTTGTCGATATTGCTCGCGTTGACGACGAGCATATACTGCTGCTCCGCGAGTCGATAGATCAACAGGTCGTCGATTACATTGCCATCAGGCTTGCAGAGCTGCGTATAGAGCGCCTGGTGAATGGCGAGCCGCGAGACATCGTTGGGTACAAGATGTTGAAGAAAGGCAGGAGCGTCGGTTCCCTCTACCTTGAACTCGCCCATATGACTCACGTCGAAGAGACCAGCATGAGTACGTACGGCCTGGTGCTCCTCCAAAATACCACTGTATTGTACAGGCATCTCCCAGCCACTGAAATCTACAATCCGCGCTCCCAGCGCAAGATGTTGCTCGTAGAGGGGCGTGCGTTTCAGTTTAATGCCGCTGTCGTGTGTTGTCATAAATAAATATTCCTGTGTGTTGCAGAGAGTCTGTTTCTTTTAGCTTGTCTCACTATATCAGATCAGGTCTAATTTTTCCACTAGGAACGAAGTGGTAGTTCCATCAAGGGATCAGCTCTTGCTTACCTTTAGCCCTGGTATTTATGGAATGATCCTAACTGGTGCATCCATCAAATATATGGGGAACGGACATTGCTTCGCTCGTCCGTGGGCGTCATAAATGAGGCCCCTACGGGATCCTGGGCATCATACATGAGGCCCCTACGGGATCCTGGGCGTCATACATGAGGCCCCTACGGGATCCTGGGCGTCATACATGAGGCCCCTACGGGATCCTGTTCGCTTAGCAGATGAACCACTAACACTGCAACACATTGAAACAAATTAAAAATCCAGGTAATCATTATTTGTTTCTCTCGGCTGTATCGTAGCCATGCAGTATCTCCCCGTTCGTATTCAGGATGTTCTTAAGAGAAGGAAATGAGCTACGTGCAACTTCATTCTATCAGACGAACCTGTCCTAATCCCATCGCTGTCTTATATCCGACACCACTATAAAACGCCAGGTGCGCTAACAGGAACAACTGTTGTCGGACCGTCAAAGGAGCCTCAGGAGTCGTCTTCTCGTCGGGACCACGCAGTTGATACTGGCAACTTCCGACAAAACCTCGCTGCAGGTGCGTGGTGAATTTCACATGGTGAGCCTTGAGATCATAATCGAGCACAATCACGCCGTCATCCTGGATATAGTGCTCGATGCGCTCTCTCTGGACCACACTGAGCAGTTCAGGTGGCACCACATCCTCCCAGCGTCGGACGAGACTGAGAAAGACATACTGTGGAAGTGGCAGCATGATATGATGCGTCCCGTAGCGGCTCTTTCTATTCCCACGGCTGAACGTTGTCAACGAGGCAAATTCCAACGTGAGCGGGGTGTTGTTGCCTAATCTCATCGTCGCTGCCCTCTCAATCATAGAGGCAAGCGAGGTAAAACCCGTCCAGCCTGAAGAATTTTCAGCATCAAGAATGACCTCTTCAAGCAAGAAAAGCTGTTTGCCAAGCAGCAAAAATGGAGATTTTGCCATCGCAGCCTCTGAAGCACGAAACCGCATCAACGCGTTGTAGAACAATGGGAAGAGATCGCCGAGCAGTAAGGTGATACGCACTGCATACGTCTTCTGTGGGTCCAGTGGCAGGTGGACGTTCTCGCGCTCGGCCTTCAGCAGAGGCTGCATTGATTGGGAGAAGTGCAGGCTCGAGCAGGTAAAGAATCTGCGCTTCTGCCCCTCGTGTAGCCATGCCGCGACATCAGGGGCAGCATCGCGCAGCCAGTTGAGAAATGCCGCATGCACGAATTCGCCAGAAAAAGCCATGAGCGTTCCCTGTTGAAGAGGGCGTAATCGTAACAGGAAGGCGTAAAGTCTAGCTGGGGCCGTGGGAGAGGGCATCATTTCCATCACACACAATCATCCTTTTCTCACAGCCCTTTCAGTATGGGCAGGGCTGGTACAAAACATGTAGCTCAGGCAGGCACCAGCAGTATAGCACAGTTGACGTGCCACGGCATTAGAAATACGGCTGAAGAGTGTTTTTTTCCGTGAGTGAGAGAACTTCCCGGGCCAGGAGACAAAATAATGCGATGACTCAGGACTGTATTCATGCAAAAATCTGAAACACCGCTAGCAGGTACCCCCTCTTTTCGCTTTTCGGCTGAGGTAAGCATTCCGACGGGCGTCGAAAGAAAGAGTTCCAATCCTGCAAGTAAGCTCCGCTTCTTTTCGACTGTAGCAAGTGTAGGCGGTGTAGCAAGTGTAGCAGGTTTCATCCTGCAAGCAGGCTCTCCCTCTTTTCGACGCGAAGATATCCTTTTGCCTTCGCCAAATGAGATGAGTTTCAATCCTGCAAACAGGCTCTTCCTCTTTTCGACAGAGCAAATTGCACAAAGCAGAGGAGGAAGGACGAAGGTTTCAATCCTGCAAACAGGCTCTCCCTCTTTTCGACCATAATCCAGAGTCTGATGAGCGTTTGAAGCTTCAGTGTTTCAATCCTGCAAGCAGGCTCTCCCTCTTTTCGACCTCTCATAGATTACAATGATGCTCTCTGGTATTGTGGTTTCAATCCTGCAAGCAGGCTCTCCCTCTTTTCGACGTATATCAATGGCTCGACAACACTTCCCCTTGCTACGTTTCAATCCTGCAAGCAGGCTCTCCCTCTTTTCGACAAGTATGCAGTGTCGAGAGACAGCACTACATCTCCAGTTTCAATCCTGCAAGCAGGCTCTCCCTCTTTTCGACGATACTGTCAGGAAATCTCTACGGACAGACCTTACGCAGTTTCAATCCTGCAAGCAGGCTCTCCCTCTTTTCGACTGCGTTGACGGTGCAGCTGGTGACGCAGATCAACGGAGTTTCAATCCTGCAAGCAGGCTCTCCCTCTTTTCGACAACACGACAATGATAATGATGAAGAGTCTCATTTTTAGTTTCAATCCTGCAAGCAGGCTCTCCCTCTTTTCGACGTTCACGGATGCACCCCCTTGTGGTTGTGGTCGCTGGTTTCAATCCTGCAAGCAGGCTCTCCCTCTTTTCGACGGGTGTGCTGTTAGTATAGCATGGGGAGCGGCTTGAGGCAAGGGTTTCCGAGCATCGCGTTTTTGGGGGCGGTTTGGGATGGAAATACGG